>OGQU01001440.1_pt1 | contig 19287 bp, 17 predicted proteins | sample 1553341 | NCBI WGS metagenome assembly OGQU01 (sample SAMEA2579920, study PRJEB22360) | human gut metagenome | biome: human gut; feature: human-associated habitat; material: faeces | place: Denmark | collected 2008/2010 | reverse complement strand
GCTTGTCGCCAGCCTCCAGGAGCCGCGGACGCACGACGCCCCGTTTCTCGGTGCTGGGCAACCCGCGCTGGAACCGTTTCGGGGGAATCGACCGCGCCATCTATTTCAAGGACCGCGTGGTATTCTTCTCGACCTATCATGCCAAACGCGACTCCGAGGTGGTGAGGACCTTCGACAGCGCCTACATCCGTGCGTTCGGCGCGCTGCCGACGCTCTATTCCTACCGGGGTTACGACACCGCCGTGATCTTCGCCCCGGCCATGTACGGCGACATTGAGTACGACCTCGAAGACCGCCGCTATACGCCGTTGCAGACAACCTATCTATTCGGACAGGGCGAGGGACGCGAAAACCACGTCAACCGCAACTGGATGCGTGTCAACTACAACGGCGACTTCACGATAACCATCGAATAGCAAAATCATGGCAACTTTGACCAACAATACGATCCCCGAGAAGACCATCGAGCGACTGAGCGAATACCGCCGCACGCTGCTCGCCAGCCACAAGCAGGGCATCACGCACATTTTTTCGCACGTGCTGGCCGGCATCCACGGCATCACGGCCGTGCAGGTGCGCCGCGACCTGATGCTGATCGGATTTTCGAGCGATACGAAGAAGGGCTACGACGTGCAGGTGCTGATCGAATACATCAGCCGGATTCTCGACAGCCCCTCGCCGATGAACATCGCGGTGCTGGGTATGGGCCACCTGGGGCAGGCCATCACCAAATATTTCAACGGCAAGGGCCTCAAGCTGAAGATCACCGCGGCGTTCGATGTCGATCCCGAGAAGGTCGGCAAGACCATCGACGGCATTCCGTGCTACCACATGGATACTTTCGAGGAGGTGGTCGAAGACCGGGACATCTCGATCGTCATCGTTTCGTCGCCGACGAAGGTCGCCCCGACGCTCGTGCTGCCGATCATCAACGCCGGTATCAAGGGCGTATTGAACTTCACCTCCACGCCGCTGAACTTCCCGCAGGGAATCATCGTCGAGAACTACGACATCACGACGCTGCTGGAGAAAGTCGCCTATTTCGTCAAAGAGAACGAGGAGAACAGCAATGCCTGAGAGGGAACAGCAGGACGGCATACGGGTATTCCACGGTTTCGACGCGCTTCCGCGCTTCGTCCATCCGGTCGTGACTGTCGGGTCTTACGACGGCGTGCACCGGGGGCACCGGGCGCTGATCGAGCGACTTATCGCCGAAGCCCACGCCGCAGGGGGAGAGAGTATCGTGCTGACTTTCGAGCCGCATCCGCGCATCACGCTCGGCAGGGACGAGGGGCTGCGGTTGCTGACGACCCTCGACGAGAAGATCGCCCTGCTCGGAGAACTGGGCGTGGACAATGTGATCGTCATCCCTTTCGACCGGGCTTTCAGCGCCCTGACGGGTGCGGAGTTCGTCGAGGAATACCTGATCGGAAAGGTCGGCGCCGAAACGCTCGTCGCGGGCTACAACCACCGCTTCGGCCACGACCGGCTCGACTGCGACGCCCTCGCGGCGACGAGACGACTGCGGGTCGTGAAAGTGGGACCGTGTACGGTTGACGGCGTACGTGTCAGTTCGACGCTGATCCGCCGGTTGCTGGAAGAGGGCAAGACCGAAGAAGCCGCCCGCCTAAGAGGCGCCCGCTTAAAAAGTTAGGGGATTGCTTTGACCTGCTCTGCCAAACTGAAAGCAAATAAAATAAGGAAAAATATGTTAAGCCACGATTGTCAGATACGGGTGTGGTACAAACACACCGATCAGATGGCCATTTGCCACCATTCGAACTACATCTGCTACTACGAAGCGGCCCGCAGCGAATTTCTGCGTGCGCTGGGCATGTCGTTCGCCGAGGTCGAACGGCGGGGCATCATGATGCCGATTCTCGAAGTGCAGTCCAAGTACCGCAAGCCGGCCTATTTCGATGAGCTGCTCACGGTGCGCATCATCCTCCGGGAAATGCCCTCGACACGCATCAATTTCTTCTACGAAATCTACAACGAGCGGGGCGACCTGCTGAATACGGGCATGACCCAGCTGGGGTTCATCCACAGCGATTCGCGCCGTCCCTGCCGCTGTCCCGAGTGGTTTCTCGACCTGCTCCGGAAGGAGTGGACCGAGGAGTAAACGCCCCGGCTATGTTGAAAAAACGGACCTTCCGCGATGGAAAGGTCCGTTTCGTCTTATAGTCAAAAAGAGCCGTGTCCCGGCGGGGACACGGCTCTGTCATTCGGCTCGGCCGGGTTATTTCTCGATCAGCGAGATCGACCGCTGGATGAAATCCGTGAGATTCTTGCCTTTCAGCATGCCGTTCGTGAGCAGGGCCAGGTCGATGATCTGCTTGACGAGGCGGTTTTCGCCGCCGATCTCGCGCAGACGCTGGTTGCGCTCGTCGCGCAGGGTGACGACCTTCTTCGACAGTTCCTCGCGGGTAGACTTCTCCTCGGGAGTCAGCTCCTCTTCCTTCTTGCCCTTCACGACCTCATCGAAACGCTTCTCCTCGGCCACGGCGGCGTCGATCTTCTTGGTGACGGTCCGGAGCTTGTCGCCATAGGCTTTCTCCACGTCGGCGAGAATGTCGATGACGATAGGGTGGTTGCCGTTTACCGCAATGGTGAAGTTGTCGGGCATCTGACCGTAGAACTGGCTCATGCCTCCGCCGCCCATCGCAGCCATCTCCTTCATGCGGCGCATGAACTCGTTCTGGGTGATGACCACCGGAGCTTCGTCGGGCGACATGGCTTCGAACGAAATGTTGTAGTGTATCTTGTCGTCCTTGGGCATCTGGCTCTCGAACACCGGTTCCAGCAACTCCTGCTGCGCCTCGGTGAGCGACATCTTGACGTTCTCCTCCTTCTGGATGAGCTTGTCGATGACATCGCTGTCCACGCGCACGAACCGCGTCTCCTTCTCTTTCGACTCATACCAGTTGATGTAGTGGCTGTCCAGCTGGCCGTCCATCACCAGCACGTCGTAGCCCTTGGCCTTGGCCGCCTCCAGCGAGGTGTATTTCGCCACGGGATCGTCCACGTAGAGGAACACCACGGTCTTGTTCTTGTCGGTCTGGTTCTCCTTCACCTTCTCGGTGTACTCCTTGGGGGTGAAATACTTGCCCTCGGTATTCTTCCAGAGCATGAAATCCGAGGCTTTCTCGGCGAACTTCTCGTCGGTCAGAATGCCGTACTGGATGAATACCTTCAGATCGTCCCACTTCGACTCGTAGTCCGCACGCATGGTGTTGAACAGCTCCTGCAAACGGTCTGCGACCTTGCGGGTGATGTAGCTCGAAATCTTCTTCACGTTGGAGTCGCTTTGCAGGTAGCTGCGCGACACGTTCAGCGGGATGTCCGGCGAGTCGATCACGCCGTGCAGCAGCGTCAGATACTCCGGCACGATGCCCTCGACCTGATCCGTGACATACACCTGGTTCGAATAGAGCTGAATCCTGTTCTTCTGAATCTCGAAATTGTTGTGGATTTTCGGGAAATAGAGGATGCCCGTCAGGTGGAACGGGTAGTCGATGTTCAGGTGAATCGAGAACAGCGGCTCATCGCTCATGGGATAGAGCTCGTGGTAGAACTCCTTGTACTGCTCCTCGGTGATTTCGGCGGGCTTGCGGGTCCACAGCGGCTCGACATTGTTGATGATGTTGTCCTTGTCCGTATCGACGTACTTGCCGTCCTTCCACTCCTTGACCTTACCGAAAGCGATGGGCACGGGCAGGAAACGGCAGTATTTTTTCAGCAGACCTTCGATCTTCGACTCCTCGGCATACTCCAGCGCATCTTCCGAGAGGTGCAGTACGATGCTCGTACCGCGGTCGCGGGCCTCGTCGGTCTCCTCCATTTCGAATTCGGGGGTCCCGGTGCAGCTCCAATGCACGCTCTTCGCTCCCTCGCGGAACGACCGGGTGAAGATCTCCACCTTGCCCGAGACCATGAACGCCGAGTAGAATCCCAGTCCGAAGTGGCCGATGATCGCCTGGTTCTTGTACTTCTCCATGAACTCCTCGGCACCCGAGAAGGCGATCTGGTTGATGTACTTGTCTACCTCCTCGGCCGTCATGCCCACGCCGCGGTCCGTCACGGTCAGCGTCTTCTTCTCCTTGTCCACGGCCACACGAATCGTCAGGTCGCCCAGCTCGCCTTTGGCCTCGCCGATCGACGAGAGGGTTTTCAGCTTCTGGGTGGCATCCACGGCGTTCGAGATCAGCTCGCGCAGGAAGATTTCATGTTCCGAATAGAGGAATTTCTTGATGACGGGGAAGATATTCTCCGTCGTAACTCCGATTTTTCCGTTTTTCATAGTCTTATCGTTGTTGTTGTATTGATTTCCGCAGCATTGATCAACAAACGGTGTGCCAGCGAATTTTTTCTGCCATTCTGTCAGCCGGGGCTGACAAAACCTGTTCGGCGGCACGATTTTTTTGTACCTTTGCCGACATAAGACGCCGGTTTCAGCGCAGGACGGTCCCGGGTTTCGGAACCCGGTCCGCGCATCCGGCGGGAACCCGTAAATTCATCGACAATGGAAACATTCGATTTTCTGAAACTGGCGAAAAAGCGGTATGCCTGCCGCAAATACTCGGACAGACAGGTGGAGCCGGAGAAGCTGGCCCGAATCCTCGAAGCGGGGCGCGTGGCTCCCACGGGCGCCAACCGGCAGCCCCAGCGGCTGGTGGTCGTGCAGTCGAAAGAGGGAATGGAGAAACTGGCGCGCTGCACGCGCGATTTCGGGGCTCCGACGGCCATCGTCGTCTGCGCCGACACCTCCGAGGCGTGGACCCGCAAATACGACGACAAGATGATCGGCGACATCGACGCTTCGATCGTCACCGACCACATGATGCTCTGCGCCGCGTCGCTGGGGCTCGACACGCTGTGGATCTGCATGTTCAAGCCCGAGGCCGTGCGCGAGGAGTTCGCGCTGCCCCCGCACGTGGAGCCCGTGAACATCCTGCTCGTCGGCTACGGCGACGGCACCCCGTCCGATCCCGCCCGTCACGACACGCAGCGCAAGCCGCTGGACGAAACGGTTTTCCACGAACATTTCTGAAACGAAAAAGGGGATCGGCAACCGATCCCCTTTTTTCAACCTATTTCGCATAGAGCCGGAACACCATGCGCCACGACTCGCCCGGGGCGATGGTCCGAAACCCTTCGGCCGAAGGATTCGGCAGATTCGGGGCGTTCGTGGTCCACGACTGCGGTTCGGGACAGCAGTAGGGCACCCGGCCCCCGTTGTTCCAGATCGTCCAGTAGGTCGTCTGGGAATCCACCTCGTAGAAAATCCGCGCACCCGTGCGCACGTTCTCGACCAGCGCCCCGCGGAACGACTTGCCGTTCACGTCGATCTCTTTCAGCGTGAAGCCCGCTTCGATAGGGTCGCACTCGGTGACCCGGAGCCCGCCCTCGCGCAGCTTGGCGAATTGCTCCGACAGCGGCAGCTTGCGGCCCGTCGGGAGGTTGCGCTCGTTAAGTTCGACCTGCTCGCCGACGGCAACGCGCATCACGTAATCCGCGGCGTCGCCTCCGGCGAAAGGAATCGACAGCGGAGTGTGGAATCCCACGCCCACGGGCATCCGCAATTTGCTGCGGTTCGAGAACATCACCTCCTGCTCCAGCCCGTCGGACGAGAGCCAGTAGGTGATCTTGCATTTGAACTCGTGCGGAAAATCGCGGAAAACGGCGTCGTTACCCGCATTGGCGTAGTAACGGCACTCGACCATCACCTCCTCGGTCGTTTCGCTGGCCTTCGAGACGATGAAAGCCTCGCTTTTGAGCACCCCGTGGTGGTAATTGTGCTCCTTCTCGATAGTGATGGGGTACTGGTAGGTGCGGCCCTCGAAGGTGTAACGCCCGTCGGCGATGCGGTTGGGCGGAAACAGAATCGGCAGACCGAACACCTGCGGACGGCCCTTGAACACCTCGATCTCGTCGGCTCCGGGCGTACGCAGGATCTCCGCGCCCAGCCGCGTATTGGCCAGCCGCACGAGGTTCGCGCCCATTCCGGGAACCAGCAGGGCCGTGTAGTCGCCCTTGGAGAATTCGACGGCTTTCAGGCCGTGGAAATCGACGGTACGCAGCATCCTCAGAACAGTTTTTCGATCTTCGCTTTCAAGGCGTCCTTCGAGCAGGCGCCCACCTGCTTGTCAACGACTTCGCCGCCTTTGAGGAAGATGATCGTCGGGATGTTCCTCACGCCGTACTTCATCGTGATATCGTCGTTTTCCTCGACATCGCATTTGCCGATGACCGCTTTGCCGTCGTATTCGGCGGCCAGTTCGTCCACGATGGGCGACATCGTGCGGCAGGGACCGCACCATTCGGCCCAGAAGTCGATGACTACCGGCTGGTCGCCTGCGAGCAGCCCTTCGAAATTCTCTTTGTTGATTGCCAATGCCATTGCTTTGTGTTTTTTGTTGATTATAATAGATTGGTATACGGTTCTATGCGATTGAATAGTTGATGTTGTTGTCCTCCAAATATCCGACCAAAGACTGCGTGAGGCTCACCTTGTGGCTCTTCGAGAAGAGGCGCAGCGAAACCTGCGCTTCGCGGTCGTAGACGCTCAGACGCAGCAGCGTGTCGCCCTTCGACTCGCGGACCTTCGCTGTCAGATCGCGGATCAGCATCTCCGTCACATCCTCGACCGGCAGCAGCACGACCATCTCCTTGATCATCGTGTCGCGCATCTCCTGCAACTGGACCATCGAGGTGATCTTGAACTCCAGCTCCTTGTCGTTGTAGGGCTTGGGCTGGACCTTGCCGCGGATAAAGAGAAAGTAGTCCGCGAAGAGGTATTTGCGGAAATTCTCGTAATCCTTGCCGAAGAGGGCGAATTCGTGGGCGCCGTTGTAATCCTCCAACTTGAACTTGCCCCACGGTTTGCCGGTCTTGGTCATCAGGTTCTGCACGCTCACGACCATTCCCGCCACGGCGATCTCCTGCCCCTTGATGGCGTCGAGATTCTCCAGTTCCGAGAGCTGGGTCTTGCACATGTGGTCGATGATAACTTTGTAGTCGTCCAGCGGATGCGCCGAGAGGTAGAGTCCCACCATCTCGCGCTCCTTCGTGAGCTTCTCCAGCTGGCTCCATTCGGCGCAGGCCGGAAGCACCGGACGCTGAATGTCCACATGTCCCTCGCCGCCGAACAAGCTTTGCTGGGCATTGTTCTGTTCGGTCTGGAACCGCTGTCCGTAGCGCATCAGCTGTTCGATGAAGGTGATGCCGTTGGCGTCGCGGGCATCCACGCCGAAGAACTTGCAGCGCGAGAAATCCGAAATCGAGTCGAACGCCCCGGCGTAAGCGAGGTTTTCGAGACATTTGCGGTTGACCAGCGAGTAGTTCACCCGCTCGATGAAGTCGTAGACATCCTTGAACGGACCGTTGGCCTTGCGTTCGGCGATGATGCTCTCCACGGCAGCCTCTCCGACGCCCTTCACGGCGGCCAGTCCGAAACGGACATCGCCGGCCAGGTTGGCCGAAAACTGCCGCATCGACTCGTTGATGTCGGGCCCCAGCACGCTGATTCCCATGCGCTTGCACTCGTTCATGTAAAGCGTCAGCTGCTCGATGTTCGTGAGGTTTCGGCTCAGCACCGCAGCCATGTACTCCGAAGGGTAGTTGGCTTTGAGGTAGGCAGTCTGGTAAGCCACCCACGAATAACACGTGGCGTGCGATTTATTGAACGCGTAAGAGGCGAATTTCTCCCAGTCGCCCCAGATTTTTTCGAGCACCTTCGGATCGTGACCGTTCTTCTTGCCGCCTTCGATGAATTTGGGCTTGAGATGGTCCAGCTTGTCCTTGAGCTTCTTACCCATGGCCTTGCGCAGCGTGTCCGATTCACCGCGGGTGAAGTTGGCCAACAGACGCGACAAGAGCATGACCTGCTCCTGGTAGACCGTGATGCCGTACGTATCCTTCAGGTACTTCTCCATCACGGGGATATCGTACTCGATGGGACTGCGGCCGTGTTTGCGGGCAATGAAATCCGGAATGTAGTCCATCGGGCCCGGACGGTAGAGGGCGTTCATCGCGATCAGGTCCTCGAAGGTCGAGGGTTGCAGTTCGCGCAGGTATTTCTGCATGCCCGCGGACTCGAACTGGAACGTTCCGACGGTGCGGCCCTCGCCGTAGAGCTTGTAGGTCGCGGGGTCGTTGATGATCGTGAAATCGTCGATGTCGATCTTCACGCCCTTGGTCAGGCGGACGTTCTCCACGGCGTCCTTGATGATCGAGAGGGTTTTCAGACCCAGGAAGTCCATTTTGATAAGTCCCGTGTCCTCGATCACCGAACCTTCATATTGCGTGACGAGCATCTTCTCGCCGGTCTCCTTGTCGTCGGCCGTCGAGACGGGCACCCAGTCGGTGATGTCGTCGCGGCAGATGATCGTACCGCAGGCATGGACGCCCGTATTGCGGACGTTGCCCTCCAGCATCTTGGCATAGCGAATCGTGTCCCTCAGCACGGGGTCGCTCGATTGCTCGGCGGCTTTCAGCTCGGGCACATAGTCGATGGCGTTCTGCAAATTGAGCTTCTTGTCCGGAATCTTGTCGGGGACCAGCTTGCAGAGGCGGTCCGACTCCGAGAGCAGGAGTTTCTGCACGCGCGCAACGTCCTTGATGGCCAGTTTGGTGGCCATCGTACCGTAGGTGATGATGTGCGCCACCTTCTCCTTGCCGTATTTCTGCGTCACCCAGTTCAGCACGCGGCCGCGGCCGTCGTCGTCGAAGTCCACGTCGATATCGGGGAGCGAAATACGGTCGGGGTTCAAGAAACGCTCGAACAGCAGGTCGTAGGCGATGGGGTCGATCTGCGTGATGCCGAGACAGTAGGCCACGGCCGAACCTGCGGCCGAGCCACGGCCCGGTCCCACCGAAACGTCCAGTTCTTCGCGTGCGGCGCGGATAAAGTCCTGCACGATGAGGAAGTAGCCCGGGAAACCCATCGTCTTCATAATGTGCAGCTCGAACCGCAGCCGCTCTTCCTGCTCCTCGGTCAGATGTTCGCCGTAGCGCCTGTGTGCGCCCTCCATCGTCAGCTTGGCGAGATAGTCGGCCTCGAACTTGATGCGGTACAACTTGTCGTACCCGCCCAGTTTTTCGATCTTTTTGCGGCCTTCCTCCTCCGACATCACCACATTGCCGTTCTCGTCGCGCGTGAATTCCTCGAAGAGGTCCTGCTCCGTGAGCCGGGCGCGGTACTCCTCCTCGGTGCCGAACTCCTTGGGTATCTCGAAGTTGGGCATGATCGGCGCATGGTCGATCGAATAGCACTCGACCTGATTGCAGATGTCCACGGTCGTCGCCATCGCCTCGGGGTCGGTTTCGCCGAAGATCGCAGCCATCTCGGCCGTCGTTTTCAGCCACTCCTGCTTGGAGTAGAGCATGCGCTTGGGGTCGTCGAGGTCCTTGCCCGTCGAGAGGCAGATCAGACGGTCGTGCGCCTCGGCGTTATCCTCGTCCACGAAGTGCACGTCGTTGGTGCAGACCATCCGCACGTTGTGCTTCGCGGCCAGTTCGCGCAGGTGTTTGTTCACATGCAGCTGCATGGGGTAGGCTTCGTGGTTGGCCCGCTCGACGGTGGCTTTGTGCAGCTGCAATTCGAGATAGTAATCGTCGCCGAAGACTTTTTTGTGCCACAAGATCGACTCCTCGGCCTTTTCGAGGTCGTTCGCCGTGATGGCGCGCGGCACCTCGCCGGCCAGACAGGCCGAACAGCAGATCAGCCCCTCGTGGTACTTCTCCAGCTCCACGCGGTCCGTTCGCGGACGCATGTAGAAACCCTCGGTCCACGCTTTCGAAACGATCTTTATCAGGTTGTGATAGCCCTTGAGGTTTTTGGCCAGCAGGATCAGGTGGTAACCGCTCTGGTCGGGCTTTCCCTCCTTGTCGTGCAGCCGGCGGCGCGCCACGTAGACCTCGCAGCCGATGATGGGCTTGAAAGCCAGCTTGCGGCGCAGCTCCTCCAACTGCCTCTCGCACTTGGCGATCTCCGCAGCGGGGTCCGCCGAAGCCTCCGTACCGTCTTTGAGGGCGGCGATCCGGGCCTCGCATTCGGCGGCCTTGTCCTTGAATTTGCCCTTGACCTTCTTGACGTAGTTGTAGAACTCCTTGATACCGAACATGTCGCCGTGATCCGTCACGGCGATGCCGGGCTGACCGTCGTTCATGGCCTTGTCCACGAGCCGCTGGATGCTGGCCTGCCCGTCGAGAATCGAATATTGGGTATGTACGTGAAGATGTACGAATTGCGTCATAGCTGCGTCGCTGTTAATATAGTATAAGCCTATCCAGGCAGGAGGTTTATCCTTTTGCAAAGGTAGCCTTTTTCCGGTAATTTCTATGGCAGGACTCTTGCATTTTATCAACAAAATGCTTAACTTTAGATATCCAACCAAAACCGGAAAATTATGCAAGACGACACGCTGGTTGTACTGGCGGAGTACAACACCATCACAGAGGCCGAAATCACCAAGTCGATGCTCGACAGCGCCGGCATCTGGTCCATGATCCGCAACGAATACATGTCGGCCATCTATCCGATCGGCACCATGCCCGCCCAAGTCGTCGTCCGCGAGGAAGACTTCGAAAAGGCCCGCACGATGCTGCGCCACAGGTAAGGGAATAAAGAAAAGGCTTCACGATTGCGGTGAAGCCTTTTTATATGATCGGATAGCGCCGGAACCGTCGGCCGACCCTAAAACCGGCTCCTAAGCCGATCAGTGGCTTTCGGGGATGTAATTGCAGCGGAACTGGTAGGCCGTGCGCTGGGGTACGCCGCGAACCTTGCGGGGCGTCCATTCGCCCCGGCTGTTGCGGATCACGCGGATCACCTCCTTCGTAAGACGCTCGTCGGGCGATTCGACGACATCGCCGATGGTGATCTTGCCGTCGGGCTCGACGTAGAAGCGGACGTGAACCACGCCGCCGACATTCCTGAACCGGTCGTCGTAACGCACGCGCGTGCGCACCCACTCGAAGAAATTGGTATTCGGGTCCTCGCCCTGGAAAAGCAGGGGATCGGGGTCCTGCATGCGGACGATCTTCTCGACCGGCAGGCGCAGCGTCAGCCGCAGCGTATAATCGACCTTGCGGCCCGCGGCATCCAGCGCAGGCATCCAGCCTTCAAGGTGCGAAAACGCCTCGGTCATCGCCCCGCGGGTCGCTTCGCTGGCGGGCGGAAGATCCGTGCGGTCACGCCCCTCGGAGGCGTTGTCGCGGAATCGCCATTCGCTGACGCCGCCCGTGCTGTCCACTTTGAACGCCACCGCTACGCGCATCGGGATCTCGGCGGCGGGAATCCGCCGCTCCACAGCGACCTTTTCGAACTCGCCCACGAGGCGGCGCATGAAATACTCTACGTCCGCACCGTTGAATTTGGGCGGCGTCAGCTCCTGCTGGGCGAAAGCCCCGGTCCAGAGAGCCGCAAACAGAGCGGCAAGTAACAGTTTCATTTTCATCGTTCGTTCCAGATTCGCCATGCCGCTTCGGCCTGCCCGACGAACATCGTCCGGCCGTTCAGCACATGGGCCCCGCGCTGCTGCCCGTAGGCGAGGAACTGCGTCAGGGACGGATTGTACACCAGATCCAGCATATAGTGCTCCGGCGTGACGTAGCCGTAGGGGATGCGCGGGGCGTCATCGACGCGGGGATAGGTGCCGACGGGCGAGGCGTTGACGATCAACCGACTCTCCTCCACGACTTCACACGGCAAGTTGTCATAGGTGTAATTGCCTTTCGATGCGTCGCGCGAAACCAGCGCGAAGGGAATGTCGCGTTCGGCAAGGGCGTACTGCACGGCCTGCGAAGCGCCTCCCGTGCCGAGAATCAGCGCCGACGAAGGCTGTTCGCCGCCCAGCAGTTCGTCCAGTGCGGCCCGCAGGCCGACGATGTCGGTGTTGTAGCCCGTGAGGCTTCCGTCCGCCGCACGACGGATGCAGTTGACGGCCCCGATGGCCTGCGCCTCGGGCGACACGGCATCCAGAAAGGCCATCACCTCGCGCTTGTAGGGAATCGTGACGTTCAGTCCGCAAAGCTCGGGCAGACGCTCCAACAGAGCGGGCAGCTCCCCGATCGAGGGCAGTTCGTAGAGGGCGTATTCGCAATCGCCCAATCCCTCCCGGGAAAATTTTTCCGTGAAGTAGGCCGCCGAGGCCGAATGGCCCAACGGACGGCCGATCAATCCGAAACGCCGCATGGTCTATTCCTCCTGTTTTTTGACGATCATGCGGGCGACGAGCTCGATGCCGTAAATGACCAGAAATCCCACAATGCCGAGCAGAATAGCCTGCACGAGCAGCGAGGGTTGCCCCGTGAGCTGTTCGAAAGTTCCGGGGGCGATGTTGTTCTGCACGAGCGGCTGCGCGACGCCGTGACTGTCGAGATAGGTCTCCACGGTCTCTTTCCACGGCCACACCTTGTTGAGCGACCCGACCATGAAACCCATCAGCACGGCCACCGTAACGTCGTGCCAATGTTTGAGCAGCCACGACAGCAGATGCGAAAACGAGATGATGCCCGCAGCGGCTCCGATCACGAAAACCGCGATGACGGGAATATCGAACTCCCCGACAGCGTGCATGATATACTGGTATTTGCCCAGCAGCAGCAGGATGAAAGCTCCCGAGATGCCGGGGAGAATCATGGCGCAGATGGCAATGGCGCCCGAGAGCATCACGAACCACCAGTCGTCAGGCGTTTCGGCGGGCGTTGCGACGGTGATCCACCACGCCGCGGCGGCCCCGACGGCGAAAGCCAGCACGGTCCGCCAGTCCCAGCGGCCGATCTGTCTGGCGACGAGCAGCGCCGAAGCCACGATCAGCCCGAAGAAAAACGACCAGATGGCAATGGGTTGGTTCGTAAGCAGATAGGTCATCAGCCGCGCCAGCGAGAAGATCGCAACGGCGATGCCCAGCAGCACGGGCAGCAGGAAGCGGCCGTTGATATGGCGCCAGAACTCGGCCAGACGGAAGCGGAGCAGCAGCCTGAGAGCCGTGGCATCAACGCTGCGGATCGAATCGAGCAGCTCCTCGTAAATACCTGATATAAAAGCGATCGTGCCGCCCGAAACGCCGGGAACGACATCGGCCATACCCATGGCGCACCCTTTGAGCGCAAGTACGATGTACCGGGAAAATTTCATAAATCTGTCTGCGTGTTTTTGATTTAAGCACAAAGATAGTGCAAGCCGAGCGCAAAAGCAAGTTTACGTGCATTTTGCCGAGGCGCAACCTGTCTAATAACAAAAAGCAGAACGGATGAAAAAACGAATCGCACCCGGTCTTTCCGACGAATAAAAATATTAAGGATATGAAAAATCTCCGGACGCCGATACGCGTCCGGGAATTTCATCATTCAGTAACCCGGCGCGGGATCATTTCTCCGGCTCGGGAATCCCTTTGGTGCGGCGGATGAATTCTACGACCTCGTTGAATTCCTCGGCGAATTTCGTGAAGTCCTCCTTGTACAGGAATATCTTGTGGCGGTCGTAGGCCGCCGAGCCGTCGGGCCCCGTGATCTTGCGGCTCTCGGTGATGGTCAGGAAATAATCGTCGCCGCGCGTGGCTCTGACATCGAAGAAATAGGTGCGCCGGCCCGCTTTCACGGCCTTGGACAGAATCTGATCGGCGTAGTCCTCGCCTTCGCGGCGGACCTGAACTTGGGGTAGCATGGAGTCAGTTTTTGAGGGTTAGTCTTACACTTGATGCGAATTCGTCGGTTGTATAACGAATTTACACAAAAAATCGCAAACCTCCAAATACTTACAGTACTATTTTCAGGGTTCCAGCACGGGAGCTCCCAGTTCGTCCCACGCTTCGAGAATGGACAACGCCCGGGCGTAGGCCGGACTCAGGGCGGGATTGACGACCCGGAAATAGGCTCCGGTCCCGAACAGACGCTGTGCGGCGAGGGCTTTGAGCTGGGCCCGCATGACGGGTTCCGAAACGGCAAATCCTGCGGCGTCGAACTTCACGCCGCGCTCGCTGCCGAGCCGTGCGAGACCGTCGAGAACGGCGTCCGAGGGGGTGTATCCGGCGTCGAAGGCTTCGAAAGCGGGGTAGAGACGCGACAGACTGTCGCGCGAACGGTCGAGCCAGTCGCCGACGAAATCGGCCACGATGCCCCGGCGGATCAGCTCGGCGTAGTAATCCGAAAATCCCGTCGTATCGGCCTCGACGAGCACATCCGGACGGATGCCGCCGCCCCCGTAGACCGTGCGGCCCGTGCGCAGCGTACGGTAGGCCGGAGCCCCGGCGTCGAGGGAGTCGCGCGTGGCATCGTCGTAGCGGCGCAGGTGGTCGAGGTAATATTCACGGCGTTTGCCCTGCTCGTAAGGACGCTGGATGACGCGCCCCGAGGGGGTGTGATAACGGGCCACGGTGATGCGCACGGCCGAACCGTCGGGCAGCCCGATCTGCCGCTGCACCAGCCCTTTGCCGAAGCTCGGACGGCCCACGACGACACCCCGGTCCCAATCCTGCACGGCCCCTGCGACGATCTCCGACGCCGACGCCGAGGCTTCGTCGATCAGCACCGCGAGGCGTCCTTTGAGGTCCGTGCCGTCGCTCTGGGCGCGGAACGTCATCGCCGGCACGGCGCGTCCCTCGGTGGAGACGATCGCGGCGCCGCGCGGCAGGAAGAAACCGGCCATCTCGACCGCCTGGTCGAGCAGCCCGCCGCCGTTGCCGCGCAGGTCGAGGATCAGCGCCCCGGGTTTCCCGAGTTTCCGGTACGCCTCGCGGAACTCCGGCATCGTCGTGCGGCCGAAGCGGTTGACCTTGATGTATCCCACGCCGTCGGCGGCCATGTAGGCGGCATCCACGGTGTTGAGCGGAATCTTGTCCCGCACGATCACGAAGTGGAGCGGTTCCGGTTCGCCCTGGCGCACGACGTCGATCTCGACCTTCGTGCCGGTCTTTCCGCGCAGGTACTTGGGGACGTCCGTCTGCTTGAAACCCACGGCATCCAGCGTGTCTATGCGCACGATACGGTCGTTGGGCTGCACCCCGACGCGCTCGGCCGGGCCCCCGACGATCGTATTGACCACGATGACCGTGTCGCGCAGGATGTTGAATTCGACGCCGATGCCGCTGAACTCCCCTTCGAAGCTCTCCTGCACGCCTTTCATCTCGTCGGCCCCGATATAGGCCGAATGGGGGTCGAGCTCTTCGAGCATCCCGCTAATGGCACTCTCGACCAGCGGCTGCATGTCCACCTCGTCGACGTACAACCCGTCCAGGTAACGGTAAACCTGCGTCAGCTTCTGCAACTGCCGCACAGCCCCGGCATCCTGCGCCGCAAGAGGCAGGACGAAGAGAGCCGATATAAATGCAAAAAGCTTTCGCATAGTTTGTTCTGTCGTTTATTTAAATCCTTATTTAAAATACGCCGTCAGCTCGCCGAACGGCACCTGCCGCTGCTCGCCCGAGCGCATGTCCTTCACCGTGGCGGCCTTCGCCTCCAGCTCCTGCGAGCCGACGATCACCACGTAGGGGATACCCCGGCGGTTGGCATACTCCATCTGCTTCTTCATCTTGCCGCAGTCGGGGTAAATCTCGGCGGCGACGCCCGCATCGCGCAGCTCACGGAGCAACCCGAGCGCCGCGGCCTGCTCCTCCTGCCCGAGGTTGGTGAAGAATACCCGCGTCGAGAAGTTGACCTCCTCGGGGAAGAGCCCCAGCCCCATCATTACGTCGTAGATCCGGTCTGCGCCGAACGAAATGCCCACGCCCGACATGTCGGGCATGCCGAAGATGCCGGTCAGGTCGTCATAGCGTCCGCCGCCGCAGATCGAGCCGATGGCGAAGTCGAGCGCCTTGACCTCGAAGATCGCCCCCGTATAGTAGTTCAATCCGCGTGCCAGCGAGAGGTCGAGCTCCACGTCGAGCCCGATCCCCAGACGCTCCACATAGCCCAACACGGTTTCCATTTCCTCGATGCCTTTCAGTCCGGTTTCGGAAACAGCCAGCACCTCACGCAATTTCATGAGTTTTTGCGCATTGTCGCCGCTCAGTTCGAGTATCGGTTGCAGTTTGTCGACCGCCTCCCGGCTCAATCCGCGCTCCAGCAGCTCGGCCTTCACGTTGTCCAGCCCGATCTTTTCGAGCTTGTCGATGGCGACGGTGATGTCCATCATCATGTCGGCATGGCCGATCGCCTCGGCGATGCCGAACAGGATTTTGCGGTTGTTCATCTTCAGCGCCACGCGGATGCCCAGCGCCCGGAACACGCGCTCGACGATCTCGACCAGTTCGACCTCGCACAGCAGCGAGCGGGTGCCGATCACGTCGACGTCGCACTGGTAGAATTCGCGGTAACGGCCTTTCTGCGGCCGGTCGGCGCGCCAAACGGGCTGGATCTGATAGCGCTTGAAGGGGAACGTCAGTTCGCCCTGGTGCTGTACGACATAGCGCGCGAACGGCACCGTGAGGTCGTAACGGAGCCCCTTCTCGCAGATTTTCGACGCCTGACGCACCTCGTCGCCGGACAGGCCGGCGGCGTAGTCGCCCGAGTTGAGTATCTTGAAGAGGAGCTTGTCGCCCTCGTCGCCGTATTTGCCCAGCAGGGTCGAAAGGTTCTCCATCGAGGGGGTTTCGAGCGGCGCGAAGCCGTAAGTGCGGAACACGCCCCGGATCGTATCGAAAATATACTGGCGGCGCATCATCTCCGCCGGGGAGAAGTCGCGCGTACCTTTGGGTATGGACGGTTTTTGTTGAGCCATATTACATAAATTTTTGTTTTATTTCCAAGTATTTCTTCCACCCCGCGTTATCCCGCGCATCCATGTATTTCCGCTGTTTCCCGAGCAGACGGTTCAATGCGCCCTCGTCCTGGCGGAAGAAAAGGACAACCATCTCACGAAGCGTCTCCATTTGGTCGACCTCATACATATTCACATAGCGCGGGGCGCGCACTCCCTCCTCTCCGGGATAGATATATCCGATGAAATAGCCCAATTCGTCCTTTTCGTCCACAGCGGACGAAATAAAAAAAGAACGGTCGGTTTTCAAATCCGTCACGGAGAGCGTCGGAGAGTTTTTCTTGTATCTCAAAGCTTCACGCGCTTGCTCATGCCAGGGGAAACGGTCTATCTCGGACAGGAACCCGTCAAGATCGCACGTCCCGGCCGGTTCTACTTTGTCCGGGTCTTCGTGCGCCCGGAGTTCGTCCCAAATAAATACATCGACCGGACGGTTCGCCTGCATACCGCAGGAGAAAAGCCCCAGCAAGAGCGAAAAAAAGGTCACAACACGCATCTTTGTCAAGCCATCAGTTTTTTGTACCTCACGCGGTGGGGCTGGGTGTCGCCGCCCTGCGCCTTCTTCCACTCCTCGTATTCGCTGTACGAACCCTCGTAGAAGACCACCTTCGAGTCACCCTCGAACGAGAGGATGTGCGTGGCGATGCGGTCAAGGAACCAGCGGTCGTGCGAGATCACCACGGCACAGCCCGCGAAGTTCTCGAGGCCCTCCTCCAACGCACGCAGCGTATTGACGTCGATGTCGTTGGTCGGCTCGTCCAGCAGCAGCACGTTGCCCTCCTCCTTGAGCGCCAGCGCCAGGTGCAGGCGGTTGCGTTCACCGCCCGAGAGCATGCCGCACTTCTTCTCCTGGTCGGCGCCCGAGAAGTTGAAGCGCGCCACGTAGGCCCGGGCGTTCACCTGCCGGTTGCCGAGCATGATGAGGTCGGCGCCGCCCGAGATCACCTCGTAGACGGTCTTTTCGGGGTCGATCGACTTGTGCTGCTGATCCACATAGGCCAGCTTGACGGTCGGGCCCACGCGGAACGACCCGCCCGTAGGCTCTTCCAGCCCCATGATCATGCGGAAAAGGGTGGTCTTACCCGTGCCGTTGGGCCCGATGACGCCCACGATGCCGGCCGGCGGCAGCGAGAATTCGAGGTGCTCGTACAGCACGCGGTCACCATAAGCCTTCGACACGTCGTGCGCCTCGATCACCACGTCGCCCAGGCGCGGGCCGTTGGGGATGAATATTTCGAGCTTCTCCTCCTTCTGCTTCGTGTCCTCGTTCATCATCTTGTCGTAGGCCGACAGACGCGCCTTGGACTTGGCATGACGGCCCGAGGGGGACATGCGCACCCACTCCAGCTCGCGCTCGAGGGTCTTGCGGCGCTTCGACTCCTGTTTCTCCTCCATGGCCATGCGGGTGGTCTTCTGGTCGAGCCAGCCCGAGTAGTTGCCCTTCCAGGGGATGCCCTCGCCGCGATCCAGCTCCAGGATCCAGCCCGCCACGTTGTCGAGGAAATAGCGGTCGTGGGTGACGGCGATCACCGTGCCCTTGTACTGCTGCAGATGTTGTTCGAGCCAGTCGATCGACTCGGCGTCGAGGTGGTTCGTGGGCTCGTCGAGCAGCAGCACGTCGGGCTGCTGCAACAGCAGGCGGCACAGCGCCACGCGGCGGCGCTCACCGCCCGAGAGCACCTTCACCGACTGGTCGGGGTCGGGGCAGCGCAGGGCGTCCATGGCGCGTTCCAGCACGCTGTCCAGCTCCCAGCCGTTGACCTGGTCGATCTGTTCGTACAACTCGCCCTGGCGCTCGATTAACCGGGCCATCTGCTCGTCGTCCATCGGCTCGCATAGCTTCATGTTGATCTCTTCGTACTCCTTGAGCAGCGCCACGGTCGCGGCGCAGCCCTCTTCGACCACCTCGCGGACGGTCTTCGAGTCGTCGAGCCGGGGTTCCTGTTCGAGGTAACCCACCGTGTAACCGGGCGAGAAAACCACTTCGCCCTGGAAATTCTTGTCCAGCCCGGCGATGATCTTCATGAGCGTCGACTTACCCGAGCCGTTCAGGCCGATGATGCCGATCTTGGCGCCGTAGAAGAATGAGAGGTAGATGTTGTTGAGAACCTTTTTCTGGTTGGTAAACGTCTTCGAAACGCCCACCATCGAAAAGATGATTTTTTCGTCTGCCATATCGTATTCGTTATTCGGATTTTCCTATCTGGCAAAGATAGTAAAGATTCCGCAATCTACCGCCATACGCGAAGATTTTTGGGCAGGCGCCCGTAAATAAAAAAACGCAGGGACACGGCCTGAGCCGCGTCCCTGCGCCGTGTTTGTCCCGGCAGAAATTAATAGTTCTCCTTCTTGGGTTCGAAGTAAGCCTGCGGATGCTTGCAGGCGGGGCAGAGCTTGGGAGCCTCCTCGGCCTCGATGACGAAACCGCAGTTGCGGCACTGCCACCAGATCTTGCCGTCGCGCTTGAAGAAATTACCGTCCGTGAGGCGGCTCAGCAGCTTCAGGTAGCGGCGCTCGTGAGCACGCCG
>OGQU01001438.1_pt1 | contig 19315 bp, 10 predicted proteins | sample 1553341 | NCBI WGS metagenome assembly OGQU01 (sample SAMEA2579920, study PRJEB22360) | human gut metagenome | biome: human gut; feature: human-associated habitat; material: faeces | place: Denmark | collected 2008/2010 | reverse complement strand
CGCCGAAGCCGCCGAGACGGTGGGCCGTGTCGAACACGACCTGATCTTCATGGACATTCACCTCGAAGACGGCAGCGGATTCGACATCTTCGAACGCGCCGATATCACCGTGCCGGTCATCTTCATCACGGCGTACGATTCCTATGCGCTGAAAGCCTTCGAAAACAAGGGCATCGACTACCTGCTGAAACCCTTCGGTCTGGACGACCTCCGGCGGGCCATAGATAAGCTGGGACTTCTGTCGGGGGGGGGAATCGCGTCTGCGGAGCACGGCGCCCCGATGCAGACGCCTCCGGTATACCAGGAACGGTTCCTGGTGCACATGGGCGCCCGGATGCGATCCGTCACCACGGCGGAGATCGCCTATTTCATGGCTGACGGCAAGTATCTCCACCTGATGACGCACGACGGAAAAGACTACATCCTCGACCGTTCGCTGACCGACGTGGGCGAGAAACTGCCGCCGAACCTCTTTTTCCGCATCAACCGCCGTTTCATCGTCTCGTTCGACGCCATCCGGGAGATGATCCGTTATTCGGGAAGCCGCATCAAGGTCCTGCTCAACCCGCCCCTCGCCGAAGGCGAGGAGGCGTTCGTCAGCACCGACCGCGTGCCCGACTTCCGCGAGTGGCTGAACCGGTAACCAACCGTTTTTCGATTTCAAACGAACGAATTTCGCGCATCGTGAAAAACAGAGCGGATGGATCGTACCGGAGCACTATCCTCTTACATGCTGTTGTCGGGATTTCCGGTTATCGCAGGAGTCGAGCCGACAGACCAGACGATGCCGATGCTGGCCCACACCCACATGCAGATAATCCGCCTCGCCGACCTTCTTGGGCACGAAGAGCCCCGCCCCCGCATAGAAACCGATTTCGTGCACGAGGTCGGCATTGACGATGCTCACCGGGGCTCCTACACTTCTCGGCGCGGCAAAATGGCTGGTATCCCATCCGTACAAAAACGATTCTCTGCGGAATCGCTGTCGCAGGCGATCAGAATGGCGAGTACTCCCAATAGTAGTCATAGGCAGTAAAATCCAACGTTCCGGATCAGCGCACACCGGCGAACTCCAACCGGCTCAGTTTCTGCCAGGCCCCGCGCGTGAAGTCGGGAATCTCGACGGGACGGCTTCCCGCAACCACCGACCGCTCGCTCAACTCCACGATGCACGACCACTCGGCCGCATCGTACACGTCCATATCCAGCGGCAGACCGCGGTGCAGACAGTATACGAGCCGGTAATCCATAATGAAATCCATACCTCCGTGACCGCCCACCCGGCGGGCCAGCTCTCCGATCTCCCGGCTGAACGGATGCTCGTAACGGACCAGCAGGGAATCCATCCGCACTTTATCGAGCGCCGAGTGGGCATCGGGTTCCAACGCGATCTGCTCCACGGGGTATTTTCGGGCAAACCCTTCGGTGCCGCTGAGCAGATGGATACGGCTGTACGGCCGCGGCGAAGTGACGTCGTGCTGTATCAGGATGCTTTTTCCCTTTGCGGTGCGGATAAGCGTCGTATTCATATCCCCCAGCCGGTAATCCGTGGCTTCCGGCGCCTCTTCGCCGAAACGTCCGGCGGCATAGCGCGTCATACCGAACTGGCCGCTCGAAAGCGACACCAGCCGGGTCATCCGGTCTCCGCGGTGGATGTTCAGCGCCTGGCAGACGGGCCCCAGTCCATGCGTGGGATAGGGATTCCCCGTATGTTCACGGTTATACTCCCTGCGCCAATAGTTCCAGTAGCCCGACGGGCCCTTGCCTCTCCCGGCTTTCCCGACGCCCGGAACGTAGCTGCCGTCCTCCCAGCGGCTGTTGAAACCGAGTTCGCGCAGGTCATGGATATAAGCCCCTTCAACATGCACGATCTCCCCGAAAAGCCCCCGCTGCGCCATATTGAGGGTCGCCAGTTCGAAGAAATCGTAGCAGCAGTTTTCGAGCATCATGCAATGGCGGCGGGGCTTCTCGGCCGTATCGACCAGTTTCCAGCACTCCTCCACGGTAACAGCCGCAGGCACCTCCACGGCCACGTGTTTGCCCTGTTCCATGGCATAAACCGCCATGGGCGTATGGCTCAGCCAGTCGGTGCTGATATAGACCAGATCGATGTCGGGCCGTTCGCAAAGCCGTTTCCAGCCCTCCGGACCCATATATTCCGCAGCTTCGGGTTTCGCTTTCTCCCGGAGCACGGCCTGACTGCGTGCGAGGTTCTCCGCCTCCAGATCGCAAAGGGCCACGACTTCCACGCTGTCGAGGTGCATGAACCGTTCGACGGCACCGATGCCGCGCATGCCCAGCCCGATGAACCCGACCCGGACGACAGGGATCGGATCGCACGCGAGGGCAATGACGTCGGACTGTCCCGCCGGGCGTTCCTGCATATGGTCACAGCCGGCAGAACAGCCGCCGGAGAGGATCGAAAATAATACGAAAATGATTGTTGTGATCGGTTTTTTCATCTCTGTACATGATTAAGTTTACGGAAGACGGAAATCCCGTCGCCGGAAGCTGTCTGCGCAGATGAACGGCCAGTCCTGAACCGATGACGGTGCAATGATAAGGATTAATTGCGATACGGCAAAGGGAAACCGGGAAATTGACAAATTTATTTTCCGGGCGTAAGGGTGGCGGATATTTTTCGTGTCATTTCAACGAAACAGATGTCCCGCATCGCCGCCCGAAACACGGTACTGCCGACATTTGCGCAACTGCAACGGCCATGCAGAAACCATCCTGAACCGAATGAAACGAATCTGAAAACTTCGAGCCTATGTAGAACCGCGAAACGATCCCCGAAACTTACGCACACCGGGGCCGGCACATCCGCCGCCCCGTCAAACAACCATCACGACAACCGGAACAGGACTACCGAACGATCGTTCGTTCCGGCACAAATCAAACCTTTAACACGATACTTTTATGAACTTCAGAAAACTGGGAACAATTCTTCTGGAACTTTCGGCCGCACTCATGCTCTCCTGCTCCGACAGCGACAAGAACGAGGGTCCCGCAGCCGGCGACGGACTCACCGTCAGCCCCCTGAGCATCGAGGCGGGCGCAACGACTGAAACACACGACATCGAGATCAAGACCAAAGCCCCCTGGGAGGCGCAGGCAAACAAGGATTTCATCAAAGTGAACCCTTCGTGGGGCATCGGCAACGCCACGATGGTCATCACCGTCGAAAAGAACCGCACACTGGAAAAACGCAGCGCCGTCGTGGTGGTGTGGATCGACGAAGAGAACGCCCGGGAGATCACGATCACCCAGGCAGCCGGGACCGAAGCCCCGGCCGGCGAACGCAAATTCTATGTGACGAAAACCGGCTCCACCGACAACTCGGGCCTCTATTGGGATGAACCCACGACCCTCGAAGGGGCCCTCGAAGAGGCGGTCGCAGGCGAAGAGATCCACATCGCGGCCGGGACCTACACCCCGGCCAGGTTCCTGACAAGCACCGAAACCTCCGGCGACGACTGCAACAAGACCTTCGAGATCAACAAAAACGTCACCCTCATAGGCGGCTATCCGGTCGCTCCCAAAGAGGGCGATGCCGCCGATCCGGCAGTCAACAAGACTATCCTCAGCGGCAAACTCTCGGAAACCGCGAACGCCTATCACGTCATGGTGATCAGCGCTCCGCTCGAAGAGGGAAAATCGGTGAAGGTCAAAGGTCTTTACATCCAGGACGGCATCGCGGTGGCCAAAGCCGGTCCCTCGGTCAACGGAGAAGCCTGCCAGACCCGCAACGGCGGCGGACTCGTCGTACAAGGAGCCACCCGGGCCGAACTGGAAGACTGCGTCATTGCCAACAACACGGCCGAGACCCACGACGGCGGCGGCGTGTACCTCAAAAAGGCCAAAGAGGCGAAATTCACCCGCTGCCAGATCCGGGACAACAAAACGAACGGCGCCGGAGCTCCCGCCGCCGGTATCTGCAACGACTGCTCGGTGCTCTATCTGTACGACTGTACGTTCGAGAACAACCAGTCGGGCGGTAACAGCGCGGCCATCCAGGCGGCAGGCGGCGGTGGTATCACGGCCGAAACCTACGCCTTCAACTGTACGTTCAACAAGAACAGCGCCGGAGTCCTCGGGGACAGCCGTGACGCCGCCGGATACTACTGCTTGTGGACTGCCAAAGCAGCTTTCGTGAACTGTACCTTCTACGAGAACAAGGTTATCGGCGGCCAGCGGGGCGGTGCCCTGAACGTAAACTCGGGCGACCTCGACGTCATCAACTGCACCATCCACAAGAACGACGGAAAGAGCATGGGCGGCGGTATCCAGATACGCACGGCCGACGCGAAGGTACGGATCTACAACTCGGTCATCGCCGGAAATATCGCCACGACAGCCGGCATGGAAGATATCGGCTACGACAACGAATCGGCCGCCAGGGCCGTGATCCGCAACTCGGTGGTCGGCACGGCGGTTTACAACGCCGGCGGAAGCATCGCCGAGGGAGTGTCGTTCGATGCGGCGACGATGTTCGGCAGCTTCGGAAATAACGGCGGCCACACCAGCACGATCGCCCTGACCGGTTCGGACAATCCGGCAGTCACGGGCGGCATGAGTGCCAGCGAACTGAGCGCATTGGTGAAGGACACGCTCGTACCCGCGGCCGATGCCGCCCTCGTCACCAAAGACCAGACGGGGGTAGACCGTTCGGGCAAGCAGATGGGCGCCTGCGTCCGGTAAGCAAACGTCCACGGGCGCAGGCGCAGTGCGCCCGTGGACTGTTTTACCCCGTTTGCATCCCGGAGAGCGACGAAACGAAAATTTTGATATATTTGTATCGTTGCCCTCCGTCTGGCCGGAAAGCGAAACGATGATATTCACGAATCCGAATACCCGAACGTTTTGAAAGAGTTCAACGATCGCCTATTGCTTGAACTACTTAAAAAGGATGACGAAAAAGCATTCAGCCTCCTTTTCGAGAGCTATTATGTCCCTTTGTGCCGGTATGCGAGACTGATCCTGAAATCCGAACAACCGGCGGAGGAGGTGGTGATGAACGTCTTCATCTACATTTGGGAAAACAGGACACGGATCGAAATCAAAAGTTCGTTGTGCGCTTATCTGTTCCGGTCGGTAAGGAACCGGTGCATCAATTACCTCCGCGACAACGCACCTTCGGTTTACCTGAGCGACGTGATGGTCGAACTGTGCAGCGAGGAGAACCGCGACATGGAGGTCGAAGAGTTGAACCATTTCATCGAAGAGGCCATCCTGTCCCTGCCCGACAAATGCCGGGACGTATTTCTGAAGAGCCGCAACGAGGAGATGTCCAACCGCGAGATCGCCGAACAACTGAACATTTCGGTAAAGACGGTCGAGGCACAGATCACCAAAGCGCTCAAAACGATTCGCAGCTACATAACGGATAAGATGGTCCTTTTATGGATGTTTTTTTGAAACCTGCGGCTTTTCGCGTAAGGGTTGCACCTGTTTTTCGTGTCCTACCTGTATATTATGGATAAGATGAGTATCGGCAAAGACATACCTTGGGATGAAATAATCGCCCGCCTGAAACGAACCTCCACCCCCGGGCAGGAGGCCCGCCTCGAAGCCTGGCTTGCCAGCGACTCCAACGCACGCATCTACCGCGAGCTGACCGGGTTGTGGGAAAGCATTTCACGGCAGGCGGCCTACGAACCGGATGTCGAAAAGGGCTGGCGCGAACTCTCTGCCTGGACCATCGGTGCGACTGCGAAAAAAGCATCGGAACCCCGACTGCCGGCCAGACGTTCCGGGAAACTGCTCCGTTGGGCCGTTGCGGCTGCTGCCGCCGTCTGTCTCGTCGCAGGCGGACACGTGCTGTCGCAGCTCGCCGGCGGGTCCGCAGCGGAAGAGGAGCTCCGTATACAGCAGTACTCCACGATCCGCGGGAAGTCCGAAATCCTGTTGTCCGACGGAACCAGAATCTTCATGCGCAACAACACGACGCTCACGCTGAACACTGGAATCGGAAACGGCGAACGGGTGGTACGGTTGTCGGGCGAGGCATTCTTCAACGTGGCGAAGGACGAAAAGCGGCGTTTCGTCGTGGAGACCGGGGACCTGACGGTTGCCGTGCACGGCACGGAGTTCAACGTCCGCACGACCGAAGTGTCGGGCAAAACGGTAGTCGGCCTCATCGAAGGATCGGTGTCGCTGAATCGGGCCGGGAAAGAGTTTTTCATGGTCCCCGGCGAGATCGCCGACTGCGACTCCGCAGGACGCATCACCATCTCCCAGGGAAATGTCGAACTCGAACGGTGCTGGTCGAAGGAAAAGCTGGTCTTCCGGGAGAAGAACCTGCAATACATCAGCCATTACCTTTCGCGGTGGTACGACATCCGGATAAGCGTCGATCCCGCGATAGCGACCGAATACGTCTACACGTTCACCCTCGGCAACGAACCGGTCGAGGAGGTCATGCGGATCATGGCCCGTCTGAATCCCATAGAATACCGCTTTACGGAAGACAACTGTCTTCGCATATCGAAAAAACGGGGTTTGTAACTACAAGGCAACATATCGAATCTGCAATCGGGCAGCTGTCGGAAAAGCCGGCAGCCAGCCTCCTGCAACGCTAACTTTAACCTTAAAAATATGAAATCAAGACTTTTCCTCGTTACCTTCCTGCTCGTATTGTGGGGAGGGGTAACATTCGGCCAGGGCCGGGGGACGGAGAAGAGGATCACGGCCAGTTTTTCCGGCATCCCCCTTTCCGAAGCCATCGGCACCATCGAAAAAACGAGCGGATACACGTTCTTCTACGACGTCAAAAAAACAGACCTGACCCAAAAAGTCTCGCTCTCGGCGCGGAATATGCCCGTCGCGGAAGCGATCGGCAGCATGCTGAAGACGACTAACCTGGGATTCGAGATCGCCAACATGCAGGTCGTGCTTTTCCTGAAGTAGAAGAAATCTGCGGCACCGCAGTCGAAGGAGATCGACGTAACAGGCAAGGTAACCGACCACGAAGGCAATCCGCTGGTCGGGGTCACCGTCGTCACGGAGACCGGTAACCGCGGCACCACGACCGGGAACGACGGACGCTTCTTCATCCGCGTACCTCAGGGCGCATACCTCATCGTCTCCTACCTGGGCTATGAGAACCAGACCCTCAAAGCCGCACCGAACATGTCGGTCACACTCAAAGAGGACAGCAAGAGCATGGAGGCGGTCGTCGTCGTGGGTTACGGCACGCAGAAAAAGGCCAACCTGCTGGGTGCGGTATCACAAGTAACTTCCGAAGAGCTCAAGGACCGGCCGGTATCGTCGCTGGGCAAGGCCCTGCAAGGCGTGATCCCCAACCTCAACATCACCTACGGCTCCGGACTCCCGGGCGCCGAGACCAACCTCAACATCCGCGGCGTAGCGTCGATCAACGGCAGCGGAGCGCCGCTCGTGCTCATCGACGGCATCGAAGGCAACATCGACCGGGTGAACCCCAACGACGTGGAGTCGGTATCGGTGCTCAAGGACGCGGCCTCGGCGGCGATCTATGGCGCCCGCGCCGGTTTCGGCGTGATCCTGATCACCACGAAAAACAACGCCGACGGCAAAATGCGCATCAATTACAGCGGTCGTTTCAGCGTTTCGGACCCGACGACCTGCACGGATTTCATCACGACCGGTTACGATGCGGCCGTTCTCGCCGACGAGTTCAACAAGTCCTACAACGGCAGCCCCTACACTCGCTATGACGGAGACGACTTCCGTCAGCTGTACCAGCGCCGCAACGACCGGACCGAGAATCCCGACAGGCCCTGGGTCGTCCAGAAAAACGGCAAATACATGTACTACGCCAACTTCAACTGGTACGATTACCTCTTCGACTACACCCAGCCTACGTGGGATCATGACCTGAGCATCAGCGGCGGCAACGAAAAGTTCAACTATCTGGTCAGCGGCAACCACTACACCAAAGAGGGTCTCTACGCCCAGAACACCGACAAATACACGACCAACAACCTGAACATGAAGTTCGGCGCCCAGGTCAAACCGTGGCTGTCGATCAACGGAGCCGCCCGCCTGTTCCATTCGAACTACCGTTCGCCGGGCTACGACTTCGAGGACGGCGGCAACATTCCCAACTACACTTTCCACGCAATGCCTTTCGTGACGCCCTACAACCCCGACGGTTCGAGCGTCTACACCACCGAGGTCACGGGATCGGCCCCGGCCGACGGCATGGCGGCGGCAGTGTCGCAGGGCAAGGCGTTCTCGCAACTGAAACAGACCCAGTACACCACGACGATCGGAGGTGTGATCACACCCCTCAAAGGCTGGAGTATCGTCGGGACCTTCAGCTACAAGCGCTACCACCGGGAAAAGTCGTTCCGCTCGGCCAACATCACCTATTCGGACGCTTACGGAGAGATGAAAACGGCGACGACCGGATTTTTCAACGACAAACTGCGCGAAAATTCGGCCGTCGAGGAGCATTACACCTACGACCTTTACACGACCTACGAACGCAGTGTCAACCGGCACAATTTCAGAATCCTCGCCGGCATGAACCACGAAGCATACCGCTACAAGCTCATCTACGGCGCCAAATCCTCGCTCCAATCCGACTACCTCAACGATCTCAATCTGGGAACGGGCGTGGCCGAGGCATCGGGCGGTCAGAGCCGCTGGGCGCTGCTCGGCTTCTTCGGACGGGGAACCTATGACTACGCCGGAAAATACCTCGCCGAAGTGAATTTCCGCTGGGACGGTTCGTCCCGCTTCCCGAAACACGACCGGTGGGGCTTCTTCCCCTCCGTAGCCCTCGGCTGGAGGATCAGCGAGGAAAATTTCATGGAACCGGTCCGCAAGGTAATCGACAATGTCAAACTGCGCGCGTCGATCGGTTCGCTCGGAAATCAGGCCATCGCCGACAGCTATCCCTACATCCAGTCGCTGGGCCTCCCGCTTTCGACCTCCTACCTGATGAACGGCAACAAAATCTACATCACCAATCTCGGTGCCCCGCAGTCGGGCGACCTGACCTGGGAGACGATCATCACGAAAAACCTCGGCCTCGACCTGGGATTCTTCGGGAACCGTCTGACGGCGACCGCCGATTTCTACATCCGTGACACGAAGGACATGCTCATTCCGGGCAAGGAGCTCCCGGGCGTCTACGGTATGGCTTCGCCGAACATGAACGCCGGCGACCTGCGCACCCGCGGATACGAGATCACGCTCGGCTGGCAGGACCGCTTCAACCTCTGCAAAAAACCTTTCTCCTACAATATCAGTTTCACCCTCGCCGACAGTAAGGCCAAGATCACGAAATTCGACAATCCGACCAACTCGCTGCGAACCTACATCGTCGGACGCGACGTGGGCGAGCTCTGGGGCTACCATATCGAAGGGCTGTTCCGGACCGATGCCGAAGCCGCCAACCGCAAGATAGACCAGAGTTTCGTGAACCCGAACATCTACAACGAAGCGGTTGGCGCCTACCGCGGCCTGCAAGCCGGCGACCTCATCTACGCCGATCTGGACGGCAGCGGTGCGGTCGATTACGGCGACTATACCTCCGACAACCCCGGTGACCTGCGCGTGATCGGCAACTCGCGGCCGCGCTACCATTACAGCATCAATGCGGGCTTCACCTGGTACGGGTTCGACTTTTCGGTGTTCTTCCAGGGCATCGGCCGCCAGCACATTTACCCGGGAGCCAACAACATGCTCTTCTGGGGTCCCTATGCCCGTCCGTACTCCTCGTTCATTCCGACCACGTTCCTGACGGACGTGTGGACGGAAGATACTCCCGACGCCTATTACCCCAAGGCCCGCGGCTATGCCGCACAAGGCTCGCGGTCGCTCGCCCAGACCAACGACCGGTATCTGCAAAATCTCGCTTACTGCCGTTTGAAAAACCTGACTTTCGGCTATACGCTTCCCTCGTCGCTGACCTCCAAAATCCGGGTCGAGAAAATCAGGGTCTATTTCAGCGGAGACAACCTCTTCACATGGACCAAACTGAAAAGCGACTATCTCGATCCCGAGCAAATGACCTCCGATGCGAACGGACGCGTCTATCCTTTTTCGAGAACTTTTTCATTCGGCGTCGACATCAGTTTCTAAATAAACCAGAATTATGAAAAAGATACTCTGTACCTTATGCATTGCCGCGGCATTCGTTTCGTGCAATCTCGATGAGTTCCCGCTGGACAAGCTGGCCCCCGAGAACTATTTCAACAACGAAGAGGAACTGAAAACATTCACCAACACCTTCTACCAGCAGAACTTCCCCGAGGCAGGCGCCATCTATTCCGAAAGCGCCGACGTCATCATCGTAACGACGCTCCAATCCGAAGTGTCGGGCACGCGCACCGTCGTCAACGAAGGCGGCGGATGGGATACCGGAAGCTGGCAGCCGCTCACCTATATCAACAACTATCTTTACTATTCGCACCGTTGCAGCGACACGAAAGCACGGGAGCGCTACGACGGTGTAGCCCGGTTCTTCCGCGCCTACTTCTACTTCGAGAAAGTGAAACGCTTCGGCGACGTGCCCTGGTACGACCAGCCCCTGAAATCGGACAACCCCGACCTGTACAAGGCCCGCGATTCCCGCGAGTTCGTCATGTCCAAGATTCTCGAAGATATCGACTACGCCATTGCCAAACTACCTCAGGAGCAGAACGTTTACAGCGTCACGCAGTGGACCGCACTCGCCCTCAAATCGCGGATCTGCCTCTTCGAAGGCACATTCCGCAAATACCACGGCATAGCCGGCCATGAAAAGTACCTGGACGAATGTATCAAGGCAGCCGAACGGTTCATCGACGAAAGCCCGTATCTGATCTACAAGGGTTCTTCGACTCCGTACCGGGACCTCTTCTCGTCGAACAACGCCATTTCCACGGAGGTGATCCTGGCCCGCGACTACGAGATCGGCCTGAACATCATCCACAACGCCAACAACTACACGCTTTCCAACACCTACGGCATGCCGGGACTGAACAAGAAGATCGTGGACAGCTACCTTAAATCGGACGGCAGCCGTTTCACGGATGTTCCGGGATACAGCACGATGGAGTTTTACCAGGAGATGCAGGGCCGTGATCCGCGGCTGACGCAGACCGTGCGCGGTCCGGGTTACACGCGCATCGGCCAGACTGCCAGGCTCTCGCCCGATTTCTCGTGCTCGACCACCGGTTACCAGCTGACCAAGTGGGTGACCGACGTGAGCCAGGACGGTTACAACAAGTCCTACAACGACATCATCCTCTTCCGTGCGGCCGAGGTTTATCTGAATTTCGCCGAGGCTAAGGCCGAACGCGGAACGCTCACCCAGGACGACATCAACAAATCCATCAAACCGATCCGCGACCGGGTGGGTATGCCGAACCTCGACATGAAGGCGGCCAATGCCAATCCGGACCCGTATCTCGCCAGCAACGTGACGGGTTACCCGAACGTCAGCGGCGAGAACAAGGGCGTCATCCTCGAAATCCGCCGCGAGCGGACCATCGAACTGATTGCCGAGGGGCACCGTTACTACGACATGGTACGCTGGAAAGAGGGCAAGATGTTCGAGCAGGAGTTCAAGGGCATGTATTTCACGCCGGGCATGAACTCCGACGGCTACCGCATCTACGACCTCGACGGCAGCGGTGATATCAGTGAACTGGATGTCTGCCTCTATACGACCTCTTCGGCGCCGAAAGCCGCGGACCATCCGGAACTCGCGGTCATCAAAACGTTCCTCAAAATCGGCAGCGCGTTCGAGCTGACCGGAGCTGCCGGAGGCAACATCATCGTCCACAATACGAAAACCGAACCGCGCGAATGGCGTGAAGACCGGGATTACCTCTACCCGCTGCCGCTGTCGCAGATCCAGTTCGCTCCCGACAAGATCAAACAGAATCCGAACTGGTAAGAGCCGCGGCGTGCGGCGGTACGACATTGCGTGCCGCCGCACGCTTCCGTTCCAAGGAAACAACACCAACAAGAATCAGGATATGAGAAATTCAGGAAAAATCATCTTTGCCGTCATGCTCCTCGTGAGCATGCTTCCCCTCACCTCGTGTGGAAAATCGGAGGCGCCGGGACTCAGCTCCGGAGGCGTCGGCGGCAACGAGGGCGGTACCTCCGAAGAGTATAAGTACCCCAAACCGTCGCAGTCCGCGATCAGGCTGATGACCTACAACTCCTATTATTGCCGCGGCAACACGGGCACACCGGCCGTCTCGCAGACGAATACGGAGAACTTCGCCCGCGTGATCAAGGCGCTCGATGCCGACATCGTAGCGATCCAGGAGCTCGACAAAGGGGCGCTGAACCGTAACAAACGCGACCTATTGCAAGAGATCGCCGATGCGACGGGAATCGACTATCAGGTCGTTTTCGCTCCGGCGGCGGACTACATGGGCGGCAAAATCGGCCCCGGGGTCCTCGTCAAACGGTCGCTGGGCGTAAAAAGCACGAAAACGGTCGAACTGCCGGGCGACGAGGGCCGCATGCTGGTCGTCGTCGAAACGGACGGCTTCGTCTTTCTGGGAACCCACCTCGACCTGAACGACGAGGCCAGACGCCGGAGTGCCACGATCATCAACGAAGTGTCGAACGGCTGCCGGAAACCGGTGTTCCTCGCCGGGGACCTCAACGACTCCCACAGGTGGTCGGGCGGCGGCGCGGCATTTCCGGTCCTCTCGAAAGAATTTGCGATCAAGAGCCCGACCGAAGGAACGCTTCCGGGCCAGCCCAACGAAACCATCGACTACATCCTGTTCGACGACAACGGCCAACCGTCCGCAATAAATTTTCTGGAAACCGGAGTTGTGAAAAAACTGAATTTCAACGGCAAGGTCGTGGATCTCGACACCGTTTCGGACCATTTCCCGGTCTATCTGGACATTGAACTGAAATAAAATGAACTTACGTCTGACATCGCTTTGCCGGGCGGTTTTCCTCACCTTGTTCCTGTCCGTTCCGGCCCTGGCCGAAGCCAATCCGGAACAGACCGACTTCAGCGGCGTCGCCCGGCTCGTAGAGCGCCGCATTCCGTTCCTGGCAGGCAAGGTCGATTTCCGGCCGGCTCCCGACTCCGCAGAAAACAGCGACGCATTCACCCTCGCCACACGCCGGGGACGGCTGACGGTCGAGGCCACTTCGCCTTCGGCGGCAGCCACGGCCGTCAATTACTACCTGAACCACTTTTGCGGAATGAGCCTGTCGCACAACGGCGACAACCTGCACGATCTGCCGTCGCTGCCCGAGGTCGCCCCGTCGGTGACGGTCCGTTCGCCGTTCCGCTACCGCTACGCCCTGAATTACTGTACATATAACTACACCTACTCGTTTTACGACTGGAACGACTGGGAGCGCGAACTCGACTGGATGGCCCTGAACGGCGTCAACCTCATGCTCGCCCCTCTGGGAACCGAACTCGTATGGGCCCGGACGCTGGAAGACGCAGGATTCACCGAAGAGGAAATCGGCAATTTCATTCCGGGGCCGGCTTTCACGGCATGGTGGCTCATGGGCAATCTCGAAGGATGGGGCGGCCCGATGAGCCGCGGCATGATGGAAAGCCGGGCCCGGATGCAGCAGCGTATCCTGGCGCGGATGGCCGAACTGGGTATCGAACCCGTCTTGCAAGGCTTCTGGGGGATGGTGCCCAACAAGCTCCGGGAGAAATACCCCGGCGCCCGGATCGCCGGTCAGGGATTGTGGGGACGCATCTTCCCCCGCCCGGCGATCCTGCTTCCCGAAGATCCGCTCTTCGACCGGATGGCCGACCGCTACTACTCCGTCCTGCGGGAACTCTACGGCGACTCGGTGAAATACCTCGGAGGCGACCTCTTCCACGAAGGAGGCGATACGACCGGAATGCACGTAACCCGCACGGCATCGATGATCCAGACCTCCATGCAGCGGCACTTCCCCGGATCGAAGTGGATGCTTCAGGGCTGGAGCGGCAATCCGAAGAAAGAGCTGCTCGCAGGGCTCGACCCGGCGTTGACCGTGGTCATCGACCTCTTCGGAGAGAGCGGTTCGACGTGGCGGAACACCGGGGAGTTTTACGGCACCCCGTGGATCTGGGCCACCGTGAACCACTTCGGCGGCAAAACCGACATGGGCGGGCAGCTTCCGGTGATCCTCTCGGGGCCTCACGAAGCCCGCACCGAATCCAAAGGCCTCCTCTGCGGCGTGGGCATCCTTCCCGAGGGTATCGCCGCCAATCCGGTGGTCTACGACTGGGCCATGAAGACGGCCTGGGAGCCCGAAGCCCCCGACCCGGACGACTACCTGCGCCGGTACGTCGTCTACCGCTACGGCGCATGGAACGGCCATGTCTACGAAGCCTGGCGGCTGCTGTTGGAGTCTGTCTACGGCGAGTTCGCAATCAAGGGGGAAGGGACCTTCGAATCCATCTTCTGCGCCCGCCCCGGACTGGACGTTACCAGCGTTTCGACATGGGGTCCCAAACGGTTCCAATACGACCCGGCAAAGCTCGTCGATGCGCTGGTCCTTTTCCGCAAGGCGGCGGAGCAATACGGCGACTCGCCGACATACCGTTACGACCTGGCCGATCTGGCACGCCAGGTGCTCGCCAACCACGCCCGGGACATCTACCAAAGGACCGTCAAGGCATATCGTCGCGGCGACCGCGAAGGTTTCGGCCTGCTTTCGGCCGATTTCCTCGCGCTGCTCGGGCTTCAGGACCGCCTCACGGGCACACAACCGGATTTTCTGCTGGGACGATGGCTCGACAAGGCCCTGCACTACGGCGACAACGAACAGGAACGCCGTCAGTCGTTGAAAAACGCCAAGACGCAGATCAGCTACTGGGGGCCCGCCGATCCGAATACCCGCGTGCACGACTACGCCAACAAAGAATGGAGCGGCCTGCTCGCGGATTACTACCTGCCGCGCTGGAAAGCTTTCTTCGACTATCTGAGCGCCGATATGGAAGGCCGGAAGGTTCCCGAACCGGACTATTTCGGCATGGAAAAAGCATGGGCCGATTCCGGGAAGGAGTATCCGACCGAACCGCGCGGAGAGCTGCTCCCCGAGGTCGATTCGGTGCTGCTCGCGGTGCGTCCGCCCTACAAGGACCGGAACCTCACGCCCCGGGAACGTGCCGAAGACCTGCTGGGACGGATGACCCTGTGTGAAAAGATCGCGCAGATGCGCCACATCCATTTCAAACACTTCGACAACGAAGGAGAAGTCGATCTCGAAAAACTGACCTCCTCCACCGGCGGAGTCGGCTGGGGATGCGTCGAGGCATTCCCCTACTCCTCCGGACAATACATGAAGACCATGCGGCAGATCCAGGCGTACATGCGCAGCGACACCCGCCTCGGCATTCCGGTCATTCCCGTCATGGAGGGGCTTCACGGCGTTGTGCAGGACGGAAGCACCATCTTTCCGCAGGCCATTGCGCAGGGCGCGACCTTCAACCCGCGGCTCGTCGGCGGGATGGCCGGCCATATTGCCGACGAAATGGAGGCCATCGGTGCGAAACAGGTGCTCGCCCCCGTGCTCGACATCGCCCGGGAACTGCGCTGGGGACGCGTCGAAGAGACCTTCGGCGAAGACCCGCACCTGATCTCATGCATGGGCGCCGCCTACATGAAAGCCATGCACGCCAAAGGTATGATCACGACACCCAAACACTTCGTCGCACACGGCACCCCCACGGCTGGGCTCAATCTGGCCTCGGTGAAAGGCGGCAAGCGGGAGCTGATGAATCTTTACGTGAAACCCTTCCGGGAACTGATCGCCGCAACGAAGCCGCTGTCCGCCATGAATTGTTACAGTTCCTACGACGACGAGGCGGTCACGGGTTCGAAATCCCTGATGACCGGACTGCTGCGCGACAGCCTCGGATTCAGGGGGTACGTCTACTCCGACTGGGGTTCGGTCAGAATGCTCTCGCATTTCCACCGCGTGGCCGCTCCCGGAGGCGCCGCAGCCCGCATGGCCATCGAGGCCGGCATCGACCTCGAAGCCGGAAGCGACGAATACCGGCATGCGGAACGAATGGTCCGGGAAGGATTTCTCGACGAAAAATACATCGACCGTGCCGTCGGCAACATTTTATTCGTTAAATTTGCATCTGGCCTCTTCGACGAAGAACCGGCGGACACACTCGGCTGGCGCCGGAAGATACACACGCCCGAGGCCGTGCGCCTCGCCCGGCAGATCGCCGACGAAAGCACCGTATTGCTCGAAAACCGCAACGGCCTGCTGCCGCTGTCGCCCGGCGAACTGCGGTCGGTGGCCGTTATCGGCCCGAACGCCGACCGCGTGCAGTTCGGCGATTACAGCTGGAGCGCGGATAAGGACAAGGGCGTCACCCCGTTGCGCGGAATCCGGGAATATCTGGCCGGCTCCGGCGTGCGGGTGAACCATGCGGAGGGATGCGATCCCTACTCGCAGGACAAAAGCGGATTCGGCGAAGCCCTGAAAGCCGCCCGCCGGAGCGACGTCGTCGTGGTATTCGTCGGATCGCAGAGCACCATACTCGCACGGGCATCCGAACCGGCGACCAGCGGGGAGGGTTACGACCTCACCAGCCTGCGTCTGCCGGGCGTGCAAGAAGAGCTCGTCGAAGAACTCGCCCGGACAGGCAAGCCGATGATAGTCGTGCTCGTGACGGGCAAACCGTTCGAACTGGCCCGCATCCGGAAATCGGCGGATGCCGTACTTGTGCAGTGGTATGCCGGCGAGGAGGCCGGAACCTCCGTCGCGGGAATACTTTTCGGGAAGACGAATCCTTCGGGCAGGCTTCCCGTCTCGTTTCCGCAGAGCACCGGACACCTGCCGTGCTACTACAACCATCTGTCCACGGACAAGGGCTACTATAATAAGAAGGGTACTCCCGGCAGCCCCGGACGCGATTACGTCTTCTCGGACCCCGAACCGCTCTATCCGTTCGGATACGGATTGAGCTACACGCGGTTCGAATACTCCGGGATGGAGAACGTTTCCAGGGAACTCGCCGAGACCGACACCCTGAGGGTGACCGTCCGCGTGAAAAACACGGGCAGCCGGGCGGGCAGCGAAGTCGTGCAACTGTATGTCCGGGACCTGATAAGTTCCGTTGCGACCCCCGTCAGACAACTCCATGCGTTCGACAAAGTGGAGTTGGCCCCGGGCGAAGAGCGGCCGGTCCGGTTTTCGATCCCCGTTCCGCAACTTTCCCTGTACGACGCGGACATGCGGCGCATCGTCGAACCGGGCGACTTCGAGTTGCAGGTCGGAGCCTCCTCCCGGGACATCCGTCTCCGCGACACGGTAACCGTGACCGGCTGCGCAAAGATCCCGGGTCCAGAGGCGGCTGCGGAAAAAACCGACACCGTCCGGAACCCGGGAGCGGAAGTCGAGATTTCGGGAACGGTGCGCAATGTGCAGGCTGCGGTCATGCCGGGCGTCAGGGTTTACGCCGCATCGGCTCCCGCACGTGCAGTCGTGACCGACAGACACGGAAAGTACGCCCTCCGCATCCGGAGCAATGACCGGATCGTCTTCGAACTGGAAGGCTACGAACGTCGGGAGATCGGCGTCACGGAGGGCGGCAGCCTCGACATAGAATTGGAACCGGCCATGAACTGACCCAAAACCATTAAGATATGAAACCGTACCTTTCTTCATTGTTATTGTCCGCAGGGATCTCCCTGCTGCTTGTCTCATGCGACAGCGGGAGCGCCCGGAAAATCTCGTCATTCGACGAACTGCCCGACCCCACGGCCGACACGCTCTCCGACTGGTCAGGCGTTCCCCGGGGGCTCCATGCCTCGTTCGTGAGTACGGACGCCGCTTTCAGACGTTCGGTCGCCCCGGACGTAACACCCTCGACATCCGTCCGGTTGGAGGGATGGCGCGGCGAACGGATATCCGCCCAGCTGCTACTCTGGACCGCCTCCGGTGCGGACGGCGTGGAGGTCGAGGTGGAACCGTTCAAGTCGGACACATATACGCTTCCCGGAGATGCCGCCCGGGCCCGATTCGTCCGCTATGTCCTGAGCGACGAGTTCGGCAACAAATGCGGCTATCACGATCCGGCGATCTACCCGCCGCATCTGGTCCCGGACATGCTCGACGACATCGATGTTTTCGACCTGAAGGCCCGGAACGTCCGTCCGGTGTGGATAACGGTCTCCGTCCCGGCCGACGCCCCCGCCGGTGAGTATGTTTCGACAGTCAAACTGTATGCAAAAGGCCGGCAGCTCCGAACGTTCGGCATCGGGCTCACGGTCATCGGCCGGGAACTCCCGCCCCCAGCCGAGTGGAACTACTACCTCGACCTCTGGCAGCATCCTGCGGCCGTCGCCCGCGTCGAGGGCCTCGACATGTGGAGCGACGCCCATTTCGAGGCCCTTGTCCCGTATATGCAGCTGCTGGCCGATGCGGGACAAAAGGTCGTCACGACGACACTGAACAAGGACCCGTGGAACAACCAGTGTTTCGACTCCTACGCCGACATGATCGTCTGGACGAAGCATGCGGACGGAACGTGGAGCTACGATTATACGGTCTTCGACCGGTGGGTCGAACTGATGACGGAGCTGGGCATCGACCACGCCGTCAACTGCTACTCGATGCTGCCGTGGAACAACGAACTCCACTACCGGGACGGTGTCACGGGACGTTTCGTCGATGTGACGGCCGATCCGGGCACTCCGGCCTTCGAAGAGCTGTGGGTGCCGTTCCTCACCGACTTCACCCGGCACCTCCGCGAAAAGGGATGGCTTGGACGGACGAACATCGCCATGGACGAACGTTCGCCGGAGGAGATGGCCGATGCGCTCGACCTCCTGCGGAAAACGGCACCCGAACTGGGAATCGCCATGGCCGACAACAAGAACAGCTACCTGAACTATCCTTCGATAAACAGCATGTGCGTCAAAGTCCGCGACCGGATTCCGCCGCAGCATATCGCCGAGCGACGCGCCCGCGGCTTCGTAACGACCTACTACGTCTGCTGCTCGGATCGCTTCCCCAACATGTTCACCTTCTCCGCCCCTGCCGAAGCGGTCTATGCCGGATGGTATACGGCCGCCTGCGGTTACGACGGATTCCTGCGCTGGGCCTACAATTCGTGGGTCGGGGAGCCGCTGACCGACTCGCGTTTCAGGACCTTCCCCGCCGGGGATACATATATCATTTATCCCGGCGCACGTTCTTCCGTCCGGTTCGAGCGACTGGTCGAAGGAATTCAGGATGCTGAAAAGATCTCGGTCCTGAAAAAGGAGTTCGCAGCCGCCGGAACGCCGGAGGCCGCGTCACGGCTCGAACAGCTCGAAACGCTGCTCTCCGGATTCGCCACCATAACCCCGGAGGCAGGCTGGCCCGACAGGCTCTC
>OGQU01001436.1_pt1 | contig 19359 bp, 18 predicted proteins | sample 1553341 | NCBI WGS metagenome assembly OGQU01 (sample SAMEA2579920, study PRJEB22360) | human gut metagenome | biome: human gut; feature: human-associated habitat; material: faeces | place: Denmark | collected 2008/2010 | reverse complement strand
CGATTTCAACCGGGGAACCCGCAGTGGAGGGCTGCCGACTTGCCGTAATTGCGGGCGAAGCCGATGCCGCGGACGGCCGGATAGCGCTCTTTGAGCCCCTCGACGACCTCCCACGAACCGTCCGACGAACCGTCGTCGATCAGAATCATTTCGTAGGAGAAGCCGTTTTCGCGCATCACCCGATCGACCCACTCCGCCAGTTCGGGCAGGGATTCCGCTTCGTTGTAAAGCGGCACTACGACCGATATGTCCAGTCTATCCATACGATGCGACTACTCGTTGGAGTCCTTGCCGAAGGGTTTCGGAGCACGTGCGATCACCCCCGCAATGATGAGGCCGAAAACAACGCCGAAGAGCAGACAGCTCCACACGCCGCCCCAGATCGTTTTCAGCATCGAAGGCGCCGGCGAGTTCTGCAATTCGTTGACGATCTGAGAAAGCATCCCCTCCATCGACGAGGAGGCGCCGCCCATCCGCGAGAAGAGCCCCGTCATCCACGAAACGTAATGGTCGATGTAGTTCGCATAGCCCACGATCAGGTGCAGGTAAACCGCCTGCACGACGCCTACGATGATGCCCGCGAAACCCGACACGGCCAGCAGAAAGCCGTAGCCCTGCCCGAAAGAGAAACCCTCGTCGGCGGTGTAGAGCTGCGAACGCCGGCGCGTGTAGCGGTGCAGCAGGTAGTAGTGCACGGCCGCCACGGCGAAAAATTCGAGGAGCATCAGATAGAGAAACCCCGTGCCGCTCGTGAAAAACACGCTGTTCTCCAAGACGCTCGACACGGCGAGTATCAGTCCGATGACGGCGCCGCATTTCGCGGCTTCATTCCAGAAATTGTTCTTATCCATTTATATCTCAATTTGATCCGTCTATTGCAAATCCCCCTTGCCCTCGCGCAGGATTTCGGGTTCGTCGCCCGTGAGGTCCACCACGGTCGTGGGCACGTTGTCGCCGATTCCGCCGTCGATGACCAGCGCCACGTCGCTGCCGTAGCGTTCGTGGATCAGCTCGGGATCGGTCGTGTACTCCACCACCTCGTCGTCGTCCTTCACCGAGGCCGTGATCATCGGGCACCCCAGCGCCCCGACCACCGCGCGCGCCACGCCGTTGGCCGGAATGCGGACGCCGATCGTGCGATGCCGTTCGAGCGCCTTGTCCGGAATGCGTGCCGAAGCCGCCAGCACGAAGGTGAACGGTCCGGGAAGATTCCGCTTCAGAATCCGGAACACGGCGTTGTCCACCCGGCAGTACTCCGCGACCTGGGCGATATTCTCAAAGACCACGGTGAATGCCGCCGAACCTTTGCCCTTGATGCGGCGCAGTTTGTCGATAGCCTTCGCCGAACGCAGCGAACAGCCGAAGGCATAGACACTGTCGGTGGGATAGATGACGATCTCATCCCGCTCCAAAAGGTCCACGACCCGGCGCAACTCCTTCTCCGAAGGATTCTGTTCGTAAATCTTGACCAGCATGGGATGACAAAGATACGAATAAGCGAGCGCAATGTCAAATTTATTTGAACATTGCCGAGCGAGAGTATCTAAGGCGAAGCCAAAGAGTGCGAATACGCGAGCGCAAAAGCAAGTTTACTTGCATTTTGCCGAGCGGGAGTATCTAAGACGAAGTCAAAGAGTAGGAATAAGCGGGCGCAATGTCAAATTTATTTGATCTTGCGCCGGTTCAGCTCGGCGCTGTACGCCCGGGCGTTGGCATTGTGCTCGCGCAGGGTTCGTGCGAAATTGTGGTAGCCGTCGAACGTGGGCCGCGCGCAGAAGAAGATGTAATCGTGCTGCTCGAACCCGAGCACGGCGTCGATGGCGTTCTTCCCGGGCATGCAGATCGGCGAGGGAGGCAGGCCCCTATTAATATATGTATTGTAGGGCGACGGATATTTCAGATGCTTGTAGAGGATGCGCCGCAGTCCGAAATCCTGCATGGCGTATTTCACCGTGGGATCGGCCTGCAAGGGAATGCCTTTGCGCAGGCGGTTGACATAGACGCCGGCGATGCGGGGCATCTCGTCGGTCTTGCGGGTCTCCTCGTAGACGATCGACGCCAGCGGCATCACCTCCAGCCGGCTCAATCCGCTGCGCTTGCGTTCGGCGTCGCGCTCCGGGGTCCAGAAACGGTCGTATTCGCGCTTCATGCGCTTCACGAACTCCTCGGGCGTCACCGTCCAGTAAAACTCGTAGCTGTCGGGAATGAACATCGAAAAGAGCGTCACGCTGTCGAACCCGACCTCGGCGGCCAGCTCCTTCGAGGTCAGCGCCCGCATGATCGCCGCGGAATCGGCGTCGATCTGCCGGGCGAGCTTCTGCGCCAGCTGCGCGGGGATGCGCACGTTATTGATCGTCACCCGCACGGGCGTCTGCATCCCCAGTTTGAGCATGCGCGCCACCTCGATGACGCTCATACCGGGTTTCAGCACATAGTGCCCGGGCTTGAACGTCCGTTCCAGACCGATCCGCCGGGCATAGGCCCCGAAGGCGCGGCGATGCCGGATATGGGGCAGCAGCGAATCCAGCGCCTCTCCGTATTCGGCCCGGCCGCTCACGTAAAGGTCGTGCTCCGCGGCCACGGCATTTCCATAAAACTGCTGCCGCACGGCGACACCGGCCGCAACGACGACGACGAACACCCCCAGAGAGATCCGGAGCAATGTTTTTTTAGACATTCCGCAATTTTTTTTGCAAAGATATAAAAAATTCCTACTTTTGTGCCCGGGTGAGTCTTATACGACCAGCTCCCACAGAATCCCCCAGGCGAGGAATCGAGCAAGGGTATGTGGTCGTAGCGGTGCGATATAAGGAGCTCACCCTTTTTTTGTTATACGGTGCCCGGGTCACACAGCCCCGGGCACCGCTTTTTTGCTCCATCGCGGCATGAAAAAACGTCAACGAACAAACCTGCCGCCGGCATAAAATCCAATCGTATTGTGTTGCCGGCAAAAAAAATGCATACCGGATGCAGCAGCCGGCCAGTGCATTCCAGTAAAGGCATAAAAAACGGGACGAAGACGTCCCGCGCGGCATGATTCCGGTATTTTATTTCGAATAGGCGATCAGCAACTGGTTGACGACGCTGACGAAAACATAGCAGATGACAAAGATGGAAATCCCGCGCCACCCCTTCATATTGGCCGAGACGAGGTAGGCGAAACAGCCCCAGACCATCGACCAGGCCATCGAGACCGACAGCAGGATCACGATCAGGTTATACCCTGCGAGCTTCATCACCTCGCAGGCGCTGCGGGGCTCGCAGACAAGCCCTCCCAGCCATTTCGAAGGCACGCTCAGCACCCCGAGTATGACGATCGTGGGCAACATGGCAAAAAGGTTCGTGGCAAAGATATCGACTGCGCGGATACGCGACGGCGAGAAGAGCAGGGCCAGCACGTAGAGCAACAGCGAAAGGGGAATCCACAAAAGCAGGTTCGAAGAGAGGATCGTGACGATCTTCGACAGATCGTCCCCGACAGGCCAGCTCACCGCCGTCAGCAGGCAGATGGAAAAAAGAGTCCCGGCAAGGCCCCAGCCGAGCGCTTTCCCGGTAGAAAGGTATTCAAACGGGTTAAGAATCCTGTTCATCGCCTTCGAATTGATTAAGTTGAGCAATTATGTCGTCCAAACGGTTGCGTACCGTAGGGTAACTGAGCCCTAATTTCTGCGCCATCTCCTTCAGGGAGCCGCTGCTTTTTACGAAATCGAGCACGAATTGCTGGTCGGGAGCCGAAAGCTGCATCATCACCGGGAGGTTGTAGTCGCCTTCGATATGCGTATCGCATCCGTTGCAATGCATCGCTTGTACGCTCAATCGTTTACCGCAGGAGGGACATATCTTGGGGAGGTTCTTCAGTGCCATATAAGTTCAAAAAGTTGTATTTATACCATGTCAGGCTTCACAAAATTAATATATTTTTTGAATATGTCACATAAATGTGCAAATTCCGGCAAAAAACCATGGCAATACCCCGCGTCACAGACCGGAGGTGGGATTTCAGAAGTTGGCCTTCACCCCGACCGTGAAATTTGCCCCGTATTCCGGATACCACGGGTATTGGTACAGGCGGCGGTTGATCAGGTTACGGCCCTCGGCGAAGAGCGTAATGCGTCCCGAAACCTTCCAGTCGAAATTGACCCGCAGGTCGGCGGCAAAGGGCACTTCGACACTGCCGAAACTCTCCGCCCCGGATGCTGCATCCAACTGGTAGTCGGACCATTTACGGGTGCTTTGCAGCCAGATGCCCGCGCCGAACGAAATCTTGCGGCCGTCGTAGTGGGCGGAAAAATTGCCATCGAAAGCCGGGGCACCGTTATGGAGTTTGGTCTCGTCGTCGTTATAGATATAGCCGTGCACGCCCAACTCCGTCCGGAAACTGCTCGCGGGACGCCACGTCACCTCGCCGTTGAACGACAAGACGGTCTGGCGGGCCATCGACGGCAGCATGGTCAGCCCGGCGGCAAGAATATCGCTCCCCTGCACGACATCGGCACTATACCAGTAAAGGTGGTTGTCACGGATCGAGAACCCGGCATAGGCCCGGTAGTCGAACTTCCCGCGCCAGATACTGCCCCCGATACCGAAGCGGCCGTTGTAATCGACCGAACTCTTAGTCCCGAATACGGGATTCAGCAGATAGGGATTCAGCTTCGTAAGCGAACGGTAACTGTTCTCGCGGACGTCGCCGTCCATCTCGAAGAACGGGCACAGCCCGTCCGTCCCGAGGTTCAGGTTCAGCCGCACGAAAGGAATGATATAATTTTCCGCTTCGACGGACTTGACCTTGTCGTGGTAATAATCGGCACCGACCTCGAGGCGCACTACCCCGCCCTCGATGCCGTAGCGCAGCGCGGCATGTATCAATTGCTGGTTATATTCGTCGAGGGCCTTCTGTCCGGCGAGCCGCTCGTAACCGATCTCGGCGGCAAGGCGGTGGCGCCCGAAAGCGCGGGCGATCTTCGCGTGGGTTTCCAGCGTGGTCTGGCGGGCCTTGTCGTTATAGTCCGGCCACTCGGAATGGTCGAAAAACATGCCGCCCCGGATGGCGATTTCGAAATTCACACGGCTCAGATCCTGGAAATCGTCGCCGAAGCGCACCGCGATGTTCGCATCGCCGTAATCGGCCATCGAACCGGGTACGGCATCGGCAGAGATGTCCGGCGCGAGGTACATACCGTAGCGGTGGTACATGCGGTTCTCGTAGGAGAGGTCGCCCTCGAGCACGTGACGGCCGAAATATTTACCCGCAGCGGCGCCGATGCGGTTGAGCATCCGCGTCGAATTGTTCTTGACGCCAAAGTCATTCCCGATCTTGGAATAGCGCCCCTCGTGGTTGACATAGCCCACCACATACCCTGTCCCGGGGTTCTGGCTCGAAGCATAGAAATCCAACACCGAATTGAACGGGTAGCCCATCCCGGCCTTGAGGTAGAAAGGCAGCGGGCGGTTGAATTCCCAGTAGGTTACCGTCGCAGGGCGGATCGGCCGCGTGGCGAGGGTGGTCTGCAACGACAGCGGCGTGATCGTATAGTCGATCTCGGGACGCATCTTCACCGTATCGGTCATGTCGGGCACGACAGCGAGTTTCGACGCCCCCTCCACACTCGGCACATAGGCCTTGGTCACTTCGACCCGTTTCTCGACCTGCGCGCTCGCGCCCCAGGGCAATGCCGCCATCAGCGCGGCTACAAACAACATGCGTTTCATCGTCAGTTCAGTTTTGCGATCCGTTCCTTGGCTTCGTCCACGATCCCGTCGTCGGCAGGCGAATAGCCGTCCGCGACGCTCTGGTAGGTCGCCCGCGCCTGGAAATTGTCTCCCTTGCGGACATAGACGTCGCCCAGCAGGATGAAGGCCTTGGCCAGCCAGTAGGCCTGGGGTTCCCGTTCGGAATAGGCGAATATCGCCTTCTCGGTCTTGTCCATATCGCCCTTTTCGAAGGTATCCTCCAGCACGTAATAGGCAGCGGCGGAACCCTCCTTCGAGCGGACGTCCGCGGCCAGTTCCCTGTAAAGCTTCACGGCATCGGCACGGCGATCCTGCTGCCGCAGCAACTCCGCCCATGCGAATTTCGATTCGCGCAGCGCCACGGCCCCGGCATCGGGATGCGCGGCGACATCGGCAGCCATCGCCTCGATTTTCGAAGCGTCGCCCCCGGACAGCGTAGCGCGCACGTAGCCCGTCATGGCATCCTCGCGCCCGGCCACCGTCGTCGTGACGTCGTACAACTTGCGGAATGCGGCGGCGGCCTCGTCGTAACGCTTGTCCTCATAGGTCAGCTCCGAAAGTTTCTCGAGCACCGTGACCGAATACTGGTTCGTACCCTGCCCGGCCAGTTCGGTGAGGGTTTCGATGGCATCGCCGCGCTCGCCCGTGCGGAGGTAACAGTCGCTCAGGAAATAGAGGGCATCGTTCAGGTAATATCCCTTGGGGTAACTCCTGACATAACTGCGCAGCGACTTGGCGGCAGCGTCGGTCTGCCCGGCCAGGTAAAGTTTCTGGGCGGCGGCAAACGACAGCGAGTCGCGCGACATGGCTGTCAGGTCGCTCTCCATGCCCACCCTGGCGGCATAATCGAAATAGTCGTCGACCTTGCCGTCCGAGACATAGATCTCGCGGATACCCTGCATGGCCCCTTTGGCTTCGGACGACTGCGGGGCCGTCTCGACCACCATGTCGTAATATTTCAGCGACTTTTCCTTGTCCCCCAGGTTGAGGTAGGCGAGCCCCAGGTCGGCAAGCGCCTGTGCACGGCGCGGCGACGAGGGATAGTCGGCAATGAACCGTTCCAATTGTCCGGCACCTTCGGCATAGCGTTCCTGCGCGATATAGGAACGGCCGAGCTCGTACGAGGCGGCATCGACATAGTCGCCCTGCCCTGCAGTAACGATCTGCCGCAGCGCCTGCAGCTTGGGCTCCGTGCGCCCGAGGATGCCGAGCGTCACGGCGCGTTTATACTGTGCGTAATAGCGTTCGGGGGTGTTCAGCGCAACGGCACGGTCGTAATCCCCCACGGCCGCTTCAAATTCGCGGTCGGAATAGCGGATGTCGCCCAGCCGGTTGTAGGCATCGGCGCGGTAGCGGTCGCGGGCCGGATAGGTTTCGAGGAACTTCTCGAACGCACTGCGCGCTCCGGTCATGTCCTTGCGCGAGAAATCGCAGTAGCCGAGGTTGTAGAGCGCCATGGCATATTCGTCCTCGCTGCGGGGGGCACGCTTCAGATAGGCGTTGTATTTGGCCGCAGCGACCGTATAGTCGCCCTGTGCGAAGGCGATTTCGCCCTGCCAGAAGGAGTTGAGCGCACTGTATTTGGGGCTGACATTGATGGCCGCGGATTCGGCCAGGTAACGCTGCGCGGCACGCATGTCGCCGGCGCTGTACGCCTCCAGGCCGCGGAAATAGGTGATCTTCTGCAATGCGGCTCGGATGTCGGCATCCTGTGTCGGGAAGGATTTGATGGCCCGGTAAGCCGCGTCGTAATCGTTCGAATTGTAGTAGGCCGCGATCAGCAGCGAACGGGCTTCGCCCACGCGCGGAGAATCGGGATACTGCGCGACATAGCGCGTCAGCACGTTGATCGCGCCGTTGAAGGCACCGCCGCCCAGCTCGTATTGCAGTTTGCCGTAGTTGAACAGCGCGTCTTCGGCGATCACCGGATCGAGCTTGTCGTCCGCTGCCATGGCGAACGCCTGCATGGCGGCCTGCTTGTCACCCGCACGCAGATAGCAGTCGGCCAGGTGGTACGAGGCATTCTGCGTCAACGCATCCTCGGCACCGCAGGCCTTGCGCAGGAACTCCGCAGCCTCGGGATAGCGTGCCGTGCGGTAAAGCGAGAAGCCCATCAGATAGCTGCCGTCACGGTCGAGTTCGCCGCCGGCAGCCGTAAAAGCGTCCAGATGCCCGATGGTCTTGTTATAGTCGCCCAGGTGAAACCACGATTCGGCGATGACGCGCTCCAGTTCCTGCCGGCGTTCGGGCACGGCGCGGCGCACCAGTTCGTCGCCGTTCTCGACGACATAACGGTAGTTTCCGTCGCGGAATTCGATCTGCAGGAGGTAATACGGCACCACGGCACGGTAGGCATCGCTGCGCTGCAAGGCCGTGAAGCCCTGTTTCGCACGCCCGTAGCGCCCTTCGGCATAGTCGATATAGGATTTGTAATAGAGTGCATGGTCGGCATATTCGCTCTGGGGGCCGATGCGGTCAAAATAACCGAAAGCCTTGTCGTAATTGCCGTCGGTGAATTCGACATAGCCCATGCGGATGTCGTACTGCTCCTTGCGTGAGCGGCTCAGCGCCTTGTAATCGGTCTTTGCGAAGGCCTCGCGGGCACGCCTCATATCGCCCTCGGCGCAATAGAGCGACCCCAGCGAAAACCGCACGTCGTTGGCGTAGACCGAACCGGGATAACGTGCCTCGAAATCGCGGAGCGCCCCTTCGGCATCGCGGCTGCCCAGCTCGACGGCACAGGCCGCCAGGTAGAAATCGACCGTCTGCGCCGCGACACGGTCGGAAGGCGCGAGCACGTCCCGGGCCCGGAGGAACTCATGCCGGGCATCGCTCCAGCGGCCGTAGTCGAACAACGACCGTCCCCGCTCGATAAAGGTCTCACTTTCGGGCTCCCCGGCCTGCACCCGCAGGGTGCATACCGCGCACAGCGCGAGGGTCAGCAACAAGCTCAGTTTTTTCCGCATACGCACATAAATTCTTACAAAGGGCAAATATACGAAAATTTGCCTTTCCCGCATACCCCCGCACCAAATATACCGGTATAAAACCGGAACCGACACCCCGGCGGCGACCGGGACGGTTTGCATCTGTTGAAAATTATCCATACCTTAGCCAGACCGTTACGCCCTTAACCCAGTCAACATGAAATTGCGTCTCTTCCATCGTAACAAGCCCGCCCTCGCGCCGGGGATACAGGCCCCGGCCGTGCGCGACACGCTCAGCCGGGTTTCCGTTGCCTGCATCGAGCTGACGCCCGAAGGGGAATTAACGGATATCAACATGCAGGCATTCAAAGCACTCCGCCTCGGGGGGGGGATTTTCCGCATCCGCTGAGGATTTCCGACCTGTTCTCTGTCTGTCATGATAAAAAAGACCTTCTGCCCGCTATTTTCAAAGGGCTGGAACAGCACAAAACCTACGGCGATCTGCCGCCGTGGAGCTATATACAGCTATCCGGCAGGGACAATCTGAAATTCTATATCGAAGGCCGCTTCGTTGGCCATTACGACCGGCATAGAAAACTGCGCCGGATAGTATTCCTGTTCCGGGACATCGAAGAGGAAGTCTGCCGCAGGTTCATTCTCGACATGGCGATGGCGCAAACGAAAATTTTCCCGTGGTTCTTCGACCTGGACAACGGCAGAATGGTCATCGACGCCCGCTGGTTCGACCACGTCGGCATCCCGCGCGGCGACTGTTCGATGAGTCCCGGGGCCTTTTTCGACATGCTCCATCCCGACGACCGGGAAACCCTTTCCGCAGCATTCGCAAAGCAGCTATCCGGGATACTCACCCCCGAGGCATACGCCTACCGCGTCCGCCGCTGCGACGGGACATGGGAATGGTTCGAGGGACAATCCGTATACCTGGGGCAGGCACACGACGGCTCGCCCTATCGCGTGGTGGGTATCTGCCAGAGCATCCAGCCCCACAAGGAGATCGAAGGACGTCTGCGCGAAGCCCGCGACAAGGCCCGCGAAAACGACCGGCTCAAATCGGCGTTCCTGGCCAACATGAGCCATGAAATCCGGACGCCGCTCAACGCCATCATCGGCTTCGCCAACCTCTTGACGTGCGACGACGTCCCCTTCAGTGAAACGGAAAGGCAGGAGTACAGTCGCCTGATCACGGCCAACGGCGACCAGTTGCTGCGTCTGATATCGGACATCCTCGACCTTTCGAAGATCGAGTCGAACACCATGGAGTTCTGTTTCGGGGAGCATTCGCTGCACACGCTGCTGTCGGACATCTACCAGTCCCAACTGCTCACCATGCCCCCGCAGGTCGAACTGAGGCTCGAACTCCCGCAGGCCGACACGACAATCCGCACCGATGCCTCGCGGCTGAAACAGGTCGTCAACAACCTGATAAACAACGCCGCGAAATTTACCGACAAGGGCAACATTACGTTCGGGTACCGCACGGCCGACGGTGCGGGAGAGGTCGAACTGTTCGTCAGGGATACGGGGAAAGGCATTTCGCAAGAGCACCTGAGCCGAATCTTCGAGCGATTCTACAAGGCCGATTCCTATGTAAAAGGCGTCGGGCTGGGGCTTTCCATCTGCCGTACGATCACCGAACTACTCGGCGGCGAGATATCGGTCGTCTCCGCGCCGGGCGAGGGCACCTGCTTTAAGATCGTGCACCCCGTCCGCCGTACGGAAACGGCGGCGGAAACCGCGGGGGCATACCGGTAAGGTACGATTCTTGCCCCGCTTGCAGCGTTCAACATAAATTCTGTGACTTATGATCGAAAAAGTAACGCTGCAACTCTCCGGGGATGCGGACTTCACGTCCGAAGGCGGGCCCCGCTGCGAAGAGATGAACCCCAAGACACTGCTGCTCTATGCCGCGGCGAAATGCGTCGGCAAGACAGCCCTGATGATTATGGACAAGGAACGTTTCCGCCCCAAACGCTTCGAGATCGGCATTTCGGGCGAGCTCTCGGACGAAACGCCCCAATCCGAAAGCACCTTCAAATCGTTCCACGTAGTCTACAACATCGAATGCGACACCGAGGACGACCAGGCCAAAGTGAGCCGTGCGGTGACGCTGGCGCACGAAAAGTACTGCGGCATGATGCAGATGCTGCGCAAGGTCGCACCCGTATCGCACGAAATCGCGGTGGTCAGCACCGAGCCTGCGAAAGCCTGAAACGACAGGCAAGGGATACGAAAAACGGGGATTTTCATTTAAAATTCGATACACAAATAGGAATCTGTTAGAAACAAGCTATTTATAAGCTTTTCTCAAAGAGTGAGGTAATGACTTGGCAACGGTTGCTAATTCTGTGATATGCGGTGTATTTCCACCTAAAAACTCTCGCCGACTGCAAAAATACAAAAAAAGAGGATAGGAGTGCAAGTCTTATAAAGTTTTTTCTTGCTTTTCATTCGTATATTCCATTTTGGTAGTCCGTGATATATTGCGTAAATGTCTTTCCCGTCTGTTGCTTGAAGAAGCGCATCAGATGGCTGGGGTCGGAAAAGTGGAACTCGTCCGCCAACTGGCTCACGTTGCGGTCGGAGAACAACAGCTCGTTTTTCAATTCCTCCAACAAGCGTTGTTTAAGCAGATGGGTGGCGGACACGCCGAACTGCGCCATTACAGAATTGTTCAGAGTGATACGGCTCACGCGGAGTATATCGGCATATTCCTGAACACGCTGCATGTCGCGGATATGTTTCTCCAACAGGTCTTTGAATTGGAAGGCATAATTGTTCTTCGGCACTTCGACCGGCAGACGGTAAGTTTTGGCGTATGCCCGGTTGATAACCACCAACAGATAGTAAAGCACAGATACGATAAGGTTGTAAGTGTCTGCCACAGGATGCAGCAGCTCCTGTTTTATCTTCCCCAAGAGGCGCATATATTCCGCCAGTTCTTCCGGCGCGGCAAACAGGTACGGTGGCGTGTCGGTCTGATAATAATACAGCAGGCGATAGACGAAGAACTTGTCGGCGATGAACGTGCGCATAAAGTCTTCGCGAAAGATAAGAAAGGTGTAGTCCAGTTCCGCTTCGTCCACGTGCCATTCCTGTTGCTGGTGCGGCGACAGGAGGAGCACCATATCGTCCCGTAACTCTATTTTGCGGAAGTTTAACAGCACATAGCCATTGGCGCGGCGAAAGAAATAGAAACTGAAAAAATCCGTCTTGAACGTCCGGTGCTCGGTCAAGACACCACAGATGTCCTTGCTCTCGCCTGTGTTGATGTAGAAGTCCACGCCGCAACGTGTCTTGCTGAACGGGACGCTGACCAGTCTTTCGGGGTTGGTTATCGTTTTCATCGCTCTTGTTCTTTGCTTTCTGCAAATATACATCATTCTTTTATCAAAATGGCATATATTTCTCTTTTTAAGGCATAGAGGCATCAGGGGAATCTTCCGAACTTTGCACCCGACAAATCATAAAAGCGTAACATTATGAACGAGAAAGCTATTATCCGGTTGGTGCGCAGCGCCACCTTGAAAATCAATTATGCAGGACACACCATCCTTGTTGACCCCGTATTTGCCGACAAAGGAACCCTGCAATCCGCTCTCGGCGTGTATAAAAGTCCGAGGGTGCATCTGGTAATGCCCATCAGCGAAATCACCGAGGGCGTGGATATGGTACTGCTCACACACAACCACATTGACCATTATGAACCGAGCGTGAAACAACATTTGCCGAAAGACATCCCTTTCTACACCCAGCCGCAAGACAAGGAAACCCTCGTGCAAGATGGTTTTACAAATGTAGAAGCAATTGAAAAGAGCAAGACAATAGGCAACCTGACCATCCACCGCACCACGGGTCATCACGGTTTCGGTCAGATAGGCCAGATGATGGGACCCGTGTCGGGCTATGTGCTGATGGCGGAGGGACTTCCGACCATTTATATAATGGGCGACTGCAAATGGGAACCGTGCATCCTTGAAACCGTGGAAAAATACCGCCCTGATTATATCGTTGTAAACAGCGGCGGTGCGGTGTTCCCCGAATTTTCCAAGACAGACGGCTGCATCATCCCCGACGAACAGGAAGTGATGGCGATGCTCGACACGCTCCCCGCACAAATCAAACTGATAGCCGTACACATGGATGCTATTGACCATTGCCAGACAACACGCGAAATCCTGCGAAACGAAGCCCGCCACCACGGAGTGGATATGAACCGACTGATTATGCCGGGAGATGGGGAGAGCATTACGTTATGAGTGTTTGCATCAAATCGCTGATAAAGAATATGAACATAGTGATAGGCTGCTCAATAGGGTGCAGCTACTGCTATGCCCGTAATAACTGTCGCCGCTTCCATATCACGGACGATTTTTCTGTACCCGAATATATGGGGCGCAAGCTACACATCATCGACACTCCAAAACCTCACGTATGGCTGATGACCGGAATGAGCGACTTCTCCGATTGGAAGCCTGAATGGAACGCGGAGATTTTCGGAAGAATGAAAAGCAATCCGCAACACGCTTATATCTTTCTTACGAAACGTCCGGATAAGGTCTGTTTTTCTACGGATGACGAAAATGTCTGGATGGGCGTGACCGTCACGCGCAGTTCCGAGAAAAAAAGGTTAGAAGATTTGAAAAGAAATATCAAGGCCAAACATTACCACGTCACCTTTGAACCTATCTTTGACGAAATCGGAGAGATAGACTTCGCGGGTATCGATTGGGTTGTCATAGGCACGGAAACGGGACATCGGAAAGGCAAAGTGGATTCCCGTCTCGAATGGGTGCTTCACATTGCCGACCAAGCCAAAGCGCAAGGAATCCCCGTATTTATGAAAGAGGATTTGCTGCTTATAATGGGTGAAGAAAGGATGATTCAGGAACTGCCGGAACAATTTATCAAACGCATACAATGAATACTGAAACAATCAAGGAAATAGACGTACAGAGCGTTATGACCAAATCCGCACTGCCAGTCGGAGGATATTCGGTCAATCCTTACGTGGGATGCCCTCACGCCTGCAAGTATTGCTACGCATCGTTTATGAAACGCTTCACCGGGCATACAGAACCGTGGGGCGCGTTTCTGGACGTGAAGAACTGGAAACCGATAGCCAATCCGCACAAATATGACGATGAGCGCATCGTGATAGGTTCCGTGACGGACGGTTACAACCCCTATGAGGAACAATTCCGCCGTACCCGCAGGCTGCTCGAAGAACTGCGCGGAAGCAACGCCGAGATTATGGTATGTACGAAGTCCGACCTCGTCCTTCGCGACCTCGACCTGTTGAAACGTTTTCCCAAAGTAACAGTGTCTTGGTCAATCAATACGCTTAACGAACAGTTTCGTGCGGATATGGACAACGCCGTGAGCATAGAACGCCGCCTGAAAGCAATGCGCCAAGTCTATGAGGCAGGCATCCGTACCGTGTGTTTCGTTTCGCCCATATTTCCGGGAATAACCGATGTAAAGACGATTATCAAGGAAGTGAAAGGATATGCCGATTTGATATGGCTTGAAAATCTGAACCTGCGCGGACAATTCAAAGGAGAGATAATGGCATATATCCGTGAGAAGCATCCCGAACTCTTCCCATTATACGATGAGATTTACAACAAGAAAAGGCTTGATTACTGCCAGGCATTGGAGCAGGACATATCCCAATATGCACAGACGCAAGGATTTCCCTATCGGGTGAACGATTTGCCCTACGGACGCTCGGAAAAAGGAAAGCCGGTCATCGTAAATTATTTCTATCACGAAAAAATCAGGCTCAAAAAATAAGATGTATATAAATTCCCGCTATGGGATGATAGCAAACAGCTTCGGTATGCCCGAAACACAAACTTGCTACCATAAAAACAGAGTTCAGACTTTAAAACAACTCATAAACTTTGGGCAACTCAAAGGACTGCTCGCAGCTTCTTTCGGAAGCAAACGGGGGCGTTCAGGGGGCAACCCCACTGGCTCATTGGGGAGTTTTTAGCATGAGCGTCAGCGGTGCGTGAAGAAAACGCCATAATGAGCTATGGCTTTTGTTCCCAAAAGCCTGCGGCGGTGTCGGTTTTCCCTTGTCGGTCGGCAGAACGGAAGTCCGTCTGGCCAGCCTGCGGATGGCGATACTCACCTCCGTTGCTTCCACAGCAGGCTTGATGATGAATGAAAATCCGATGAATTGATGAATGGGCGACTTAACATACTAAAAGTCATAGCGATACATGCTCAACATTCTTTCATCAAACCGCTTGTCAAAAGAAAAGCGATGAGTAAGGCTGTGTCCGTTTTCTCTTTTCATCAGCCATATCCTTTTGTTGAGAGTTTGATGAGGATGTAAACCGCTGTTATTCTTTATGTTTATATATACTTTCATCAATTCATCAAAATAATAAATAGCACTCATGCAAATTACCATGCCGTATTCCGGCAGACTTGCAGGCAAGTCTGAAAGTTTTGAATTATTGAGAAGTGAAGATAACGCATTGATGTTCTGTAATATACGACCTAAACAACCGTTCAACAAACCCGTTCACAAAACATTTGGCGACGAAAAGAAAAATAGCACTTGTCTGTCTTTTCGCAAGCACAGCCTTTCCAACAGGGCGTTGCGTACCCTTGCGGCATTGGGTGTGTTGATACGGAAAGCGATTGCCACGACCATTGGCAGGGCATACGCCTCCGCACAATAACCGTTGGGAAGCCTGATGCGCCTTTCCACATCGCAAGGCTTCAGCACTCCGCTTTTGTACACGGCTCGGATGGCGGCACGGAGTGTCGGGGCGATTACATCGAACAGCCTTACCAACTCCATTTCGTTCATCCACACGTTGGCGGCATCGGACGGCACGGCAATCCTGCCGCACCCGCCCATCGTGATTGTTGTCCGTTCCATAGACTGTGCGTTATAGGACGAAACGTCCGCTTATCTTGCTCTCAAAGGCGGATATGTCGTTTTCAAGTTTAGCGTTGGTCACCTTCGCGTAAATTTGCGTGGTGGTTATATTCGTATGCCCCAAAATCTTGCTCACGCTCTCTATCGGCATACCGTAATTCAATGCCAAAACAGCGAATGAATGGCGGCTCAAATGGAATGAAACCGGCTTTTCTATCCCGCATTTCTTCGCCACAGCCTTGATGCGTTTGTTCACCATGTCAAGCGAGCCGATGTTGAAAAGTCGCTTGTCTCTTCTGAACGGCTCGTAACGCCTGATTATCTGCATGGGGATGTCCATCAGCTTGATTTGGAACGGTACGCCCGTCTTTTGGCGTTTCGACACAATCCATGATGCGCCATTCATCTCAACGATGTTGTCGGTGGTCAGGTTCTTGATGTCCGTGAACGAGATGCCAGTCCAGCAACCGAACAGGAACAAATCCCTCGCCAATGCGAAGTTGGGATTGTCCAGACTGATTGTACTCAACGCCTGAATTTCATCTTCCGTGAGAAAGCCTCGTTCCTTGTGGTCAGGGTCAACGTGGTACATCGCAAACGGGTTTCTCGGTATCTTGCCATTGTAGTGCGCCGTGGTGACGATGTGTTTCAACGGTATGGAGTATATCCACACGGACGATTGCGCCAGCCCGACCTCGTTTCGCAGGTACAGGCAGTAGTCACGGATGAAATCCTCCGTCAATTCGTTCATCGCCATGTCCGTCCGCTTGTACTGCCTCTTAATAAACTCCGCTACGTATTTGCGGACGGTCAGGTACTTCTGGTACGTACGCTTGGAGCGGTCTTTGCCCACCCGCTTGGCAAACGCCTCATTCTCCTTGTCAAAGGCCCGTAACAATGTTTCATACTCCGTGCCGATGCCTTGATAGGCGTTGCGTACCATTTCAGCCGTGACAAATGCCTCACGGTCGGAAAGCCGCTGGTAGTGCTTCGTTATCTGCGCCTTGATGTTGTCAAGCGCATAGTTCACCGTCACCGCCTCGCGGCTCTTGCCTTTCGCCCTGTTGCCTTTAGCATCCCACAAATCCTTGGAGATACGCTGCTTGCAACTGAACTGTGCGATAGTCCCGTTGATTGTAACCCGTCCCATGATGGGGACAATTCCATTCTTTTCCTTGCTTCCGTTTACATAGAAGACGGTCTTGAAAGTACTCCTCATAATCCTTGCTTTTTGTTTGGTGCAAAATTAGTTTATGGGAGTTGTAAAGGCAGAATGTAAACCTACGCAGAACGCAGAAATAGAGACCGTTAGTGTTAAATGTGCATCAGGTGTTGGGTAATGATTTGGAAGTGCATCTATTGCTGTAATCCGCCCAAATCCGTTTTTCCGCCCTTATGTCATTCCGTGCCACCCGAAGCCAAACCCTCTGACCGTCAGTGAGAATGCTCAAATTCGCTTTATTCTGCGTTTTATCCTATTATTTTCAGGAAAAATCCCCGTTTTTTGTGCCCCGCCGGCAGGAAACCGGCGGCGGCGTCCCGAAGAGGCGGTCTCGGCCATGCGGTTTCCGCAGCCGGAACAGGCATCCCCGCCGCGACGGCCTGCCGGGCAAGGCCTGCCTGCCGCCGCTCACTGCGCCGTGATGCGCAGGTAGTCCGATACCGCCACGGCATAGTTGTAATGAGCCTTGATTGCATTGGTGTAGAGCTGTATCCAGCTCAGCTGCGCCTGCAACACATCGAGGATCGTAGAGAGCCCCTCGCCGTAGGAATAGGTGCTGATGTCGAGGTTTTCGCCGGCGATGCGCAGGCTCTGCTCCGTGGCATCGACCTGTGCCCTGCTGTTGACCAGCGCCGTCCAGCCGTTCATCTCGTCGCGCACGATATTGTCGTGCAGCAGCGCGGTGTTCCACTCGCTCTGCCGCTGGACGGCGCGTGCCGCACCCGTGGCGCGGCGGCGTTCGCCCCAATGGAAGATCGGCACCGAGAGCTTCACGAAAACCGATCCGTCCACCGTCGTGGCCCCGGTCCGGTTGGGCGAGAAAGGCTGCCACGATCCCCCTACCCCGACGCTCAGCTGCGGATTGAAGGGCGCCCGGGCCGAACGGATGCCCCAATCGGCCTGCTCCGCACGCAGCCGTGCGGCGGCATAGTCGGGACGGCGCGCCAGGGCCTCGGCGGCCACGACCCGCCCGGGCATCGGAAGCGAATCGCGGATGCTCTGCGCCAGCCGCACGTCGAGCGCAGCGTCGGTGCCGCGCAGGATGTTGAAGTTGTGCAGGGCCACTTCGTAACTCTGTTCGGCGCTCACGAGCGAATATTCGGCCTCGCTCAGCCGGGCGTCGATCATCAGCACGTCGCCCTTGGCGATATACCCCTCGGCGAAACGGCGGTCCACGACCTCTTTGAGCGAACGGATGATCGAAACATACTGGCGCATGGACGCGGCATAGAGCTCCACAGCCGAGAGGTTCCAGTAGGCGTAGTCGGCGGCATAACGCACGTCGAGGCGCGAAAACTCCTCGTCGCACAGGGCGATGTCGTAGCCCAGTTCGGCCTGCCGGGCCGAAGCCCGCACTGCACCGCCTCCGTAAACGGTCTGGACCACCTGCGGCAGTACGCCGAAGGTCCACGGCTCGACGCCTTCGTAACGGTGGAAGGTCTTGGTGAAACTCCCGTCCATCGCCAGCCGCGGAAGATAGCCCGTGCGGGCCTGCCCCAGCGTTTCGGCCGCAGCGTCGCTCTGCGAGGCGGCGATCTTCAGCTGCCAGCTGTAATCGGCGACCGCCGCCCGGTAGCCGTCGAGCGAGGTTTGTCCGAACGCCGGCAGGGAGAGGCACAAAAGGAGTATCGAAACTGCGTTTTTCATGGTTTGCGAATGTTATAGAACAGGGCGTAGACCACCGGGAGCACGCAGACCGTCAGCAGCGTAGCCACGAGCAGTCCGCCCATGATCGTGGCGGCCATAGCCCCGAACATCGAGTCGAACAACAGCGGCAGCAGGCCCAGAATGGTCGTTCCCGAAGCCATCGCCACGGGGACGATGCGGCTGCGCGTGGCCGATGTCAGCGCCTCGTAGGGGTCCTTGCCGGCGGCCCGGAGCACGCCGATCTGCTCGACGAGCACCACGGCGTTCTTGATGTTCATGCCGACCAGTCCCAGCAGCCCCAACAACGAGAAAAAGTTGAACACCTTGCCCGTGACGGCCAGTCCGAGCACCACGCCGATGAAGATGAGCGGTATCATCAGCAGGATGACGACCGGTTCGCGGTAGTTGCGGAACAGCAGCAGCAGGACGATCAGGATCAACACCAGCGTCAGCGGCATGTATTCGGCCAGCGCCTCGTTGGACTCCTGCTGACTCTCCTGCTCGCCGAAGATCTTCATCGAATAGCCCTCGGGAAGCACCACGGCGCGGTCGATCGAGTCGCGCAGCGCGGCGAACAGCTGCATGGTGTTGACCCCGCGGGCGGGATCGCACTGCGCTTTCATCACCCGCTGGCGGTTGAAGCGCTTGATGACGCCCGGCCGGAAGTCGAAGCGGAAGCCGTCGGTGGCCTGCTCGATCGAAAACACCTTGCCCGAAGGGCTGAAGATCGGCAGGGCCTGCAAGTTGGTGAGGTTGTAGGAACCGATGTTCTCGTCTTTCAGCAGGATCGGCATGAACTGGTCGCCCTCGCGGTATTCGCCCAGCGCGTACCCCTGCGTGGCGATGGTGATGCCCCGGGCCATCTGGCTGCGGGTGATGCCGATGCGCTGGCCCTTCATCTGCGAGTAGACCGG
>OGQU01001435.1_pt1 | contig 19360 bp, 17 predicted proteins | sample 1553341 | NCBI WGS metagenome assembly OGQU01 (sample SAMEA2579920, study PRJEB22360) | human gut metagenome | biome: human gut; feature: human-associated habitat; material: faeces | place: Denmark | collected 2008/2010 | reverse complement strand
AAAGGCTTTTGAAAAGGCAAATTCAATCAAAATTCCTTATGTAATCAAGCCCCGCCGTGCAGGCGACATTGCAGAATGCTTTGCCGACGCAACAAAAGCCAAAAATGTGCTTGGTTGGGTTGCCGAAAAGAACCTTGAGGATATGTGCAGAGACAGTTGGAACTGGCAATCTAACAATGTTAATGGTTACAAATAACAAATTATCATCATTTAATTTGTGCAATCCTACAAAAAACAATATTTTGTAAAATAATCTACGGTTAAAGGTCATTTACAGTTGACTTTTAATGGTCGATTGTTGTATAATGATAATGCTTATAGAAGCATTATCACATAAGGAGGAAAAAGAAAATGTTCAAAAAAGCACTTAGCCTTTTACTGTCTATGATGCTTGTTGTGACATCACTCGTTGTAACTGTAATGAGCGTTTCTGCTGCCGGCGATACATATTTCGTATCCGGTTGTGAAGAACTCACAGGTTACAAGTGGGCTACGACTGAAGCAACTTGCGGAGATAATGTAATGACAGCAAACGGCGACGGTAACTACGAAAAAGTATTTACCAACGTAGCAGTCGGCAACGGCTATCAGTTCAAAGTCGTTAAAAACGACGGTGAAGAATGGATTGGTATCGGTGACGGCTACGAACAGAACTTCACATTCAATGTAAAAACTGCTTGTGATGTAACAGTAACTTTCAACCCAACAACAAAGGAAATCAATGTAACAGGTGACGGCGTTGATATTCCGAAAGACCTTGTTATTGACCATGTTACAGCTGTAGGTAACGGCTTTGGTGAATGGCTCCATGCTAAGGACTGGAAGTTAGATGCTGATGTTAACAACTTAACAGAAACATCTGAGGGTTCAAAGGTTTATCAGATTACCTACGAGAACCTTGACGTTTACGAGAACTATCAGTTCAAGTTTGCTGCAAACAGTTCTTGGGCAGACAACTGGGGCCTTCCTGAGTCAGGCGGTGCTCCGCTCAACGAGTGGTTCGACCTTACGTACAACGGTCAGGATATGATTATTGACACTGATGAAGCAGGTTACGATGACGGTTATGATATCGTTCTTACACTTGACCTTTCAAACTTCAGCTATGCAACAAAGCAGGGTGCTAGATGCAAGATTGACATTGTAACAGGTGACAAGCCTACAGAGCCTGCAACAGAAGAGCCTACAACAGTAGCAGCTCCTACAACAGTAGCTCCTACAACAGCAGCTCCTGAAACAGAGCCTGCAACTGAGCCTGCAACAGAGGCAGCTACAACAGCTGCTGCTGAAAATGGTCTTACAGTAAAGGCTACTTCAAACCTCTTCCCTGAGAAGAAGATCGTTCTTAGTCCTGACCAGAAGACATTCAAGGTTACTTATGTATTCCAGTCTAAGGACAAGGATGTGCTTGACTTCCAGTGGTTTATGTACTATGATTCAAACGTACTCAAGCCAACAGATAATACAAATAAGTCAACTTCTTTTGAATATCCCAGCCAGGGCAGCTACATGTTCAACAAGAAGATTCCGGGCGAGATCGGTGCTACAGGTACAAACCTCAGTCTTTATAACTCAACTTCAAAGGAAATCGTATTTGCTTCAGCTGAGTTTGAAGTAATTGATCCTTCAGCTACTGAAACAACAGTTAATCTCGATGCACAGGTACTTCGTCTTTCAAAGGTTGATCCTGACACAGACTACACAATTACAGAAGAAGAAGTAGAGATTACAAACTTTGGTCTCAATCAGGAGAACTATGATAAGTTCGTAACTGTTTGTAAGACAGATTCAGCTCCTGTTACTTCAGAAGAAACAACAGTAGCTCCTACAACTGAAGAGGCTACAACAGTTGCTCCGACAACTGAAGAGGCTACAACAGTAGCTCCTACAACTGAAGAGCCGACTGAAGCTCCTACAACAGAAGAAGCTACAACAGCTCCTGCAACAGAGCCTACAACAGTAGCTCCTACAACAGTAGCTCCTACAACAGAGCCTACAACAGAGCCTGCTCCTGCAGCAGATCCTATTTATGTAGTAGCCGGTTCAGAAGAATTTGCCGGTCTTAAGTGGATTGGTGATCCTGTAGGCGGTGCTCAGAATGTTATGACAAAAGACGGCGACTTGTACACAAAGACATTCACTGCAACTCCTGCAGGCAAAGACTATCAGATTAAGGTAGTTAAGAATGTAGAAGGTACAGATCCTGAAACAGGCGACAAAGTTTGGAATCAGACTTGGTTTGGTATCGGCGAAGAATACAAAGATAACCTCACATTCAATGTAACAGATACTTGTGATGTAACAGTAACATTCAATCCTGCTACAAACGAAATTAATGTAACAGGTGACAACGTTAAGGTTGTTACAGATCTCGAAGTTGAGTATATTACAGCAGTAGGTAACGGCTACGAAGGCTGGCTCAACGGTGTAGCATGGGGTGTTGATGCTGCTTCAAACAAGATGGATAAGATTGCTGATAAAGTTTATAAGATTTCTTATACAAATGTAGTATCATCAGACAGCTATGAATTTAAGTTTGCTGCAAACGGTTCATGGGCTGCTAGCTGGGGTCTTCCGGAAGGAAATAACGGTGCTCCTGTTGGCGAAAACTATGCTCTTACATACAACGGTCAGAATATGGTTCTCGATACAGTAGCTCTTGGTTATGAAGAGGGTACACCCTTAGATGTAACACTTACACTTGACCTTACAAACTTTGACTATCCTTCAAAGCAGGGTGCAAAGGCATTTATTCAGGTTACACCTCAGGCTCCTTCTGACGAAGCTACAATCACAGCTTCTTCAAACATCTGCCAGGCTAACGGCACAGGCACATACAAGGTTGGCGACAAGGTATCTGTTTACTATGTTCTTGATACTAAGGACGCTCAGGTAGAGGATGTTGAGTGGAATCTCTCATTCGACAAGGATGCACTTGAACTCAACTCACTTACAATGCCTGCAATCAATGATGGCTTTGTTAACACTGACAACTATTCAGGTAACGCTTCAAGTCTTTCACTCTACGACTTTGCCGGCGGTAAGAAGCTCGTTGAGGCTGCATTTACTGTAAAGGCAGCAGGTGAAACAAAAGTAAACCTTAATGTTGTTGATCTTACACTTGCTAAGCTCAACGCTGATACAGGTCATGCAGATGAAGACTCAGAGTACGAGGCAGTTGTTAACAGCGACATTGCTAATGATATCTTTGATAACATTAACTCAGAGGCTAAGGTAGAAGCTTATGTTGAGCCTGCAACAACAGAGCCTGTAACAACAGAGCCTACAACAGTAGCTCCTGAAACAACAGAGCCTACAACAGTAGCTCCTGAAACAACAGAGCCTACAACAGTAGAGCCTGCAACAGTAGCTCCTGAAACAACAGAGCCTACAGATGCTCCTGCAACAGAGCCTACAGATGCTCCTGCAACAGAGCCTACAGATGCACCGGCTACAGATGCTCCGGCTACAGTAGCTCCTACTACACCTGATGCTACATCTGGTTCACAGGCTGCAGCAAATGGTCAGTCAACAGCTGACACAGCTACTCCTGACACACCGGCTAACGGCACAAGCAGCAATGCAGTACAGACAGGCAATGCTTCTATGGCAATAGTTATCCTCTTAGCTCTTATTTCTGCTACAGGTGTTGTTTATTTCACAAGAAAGAGATTCACAAAGTAATTTGAATTTCTGATTGTAAAAAATTGTTGACGATGTTGACGGTTTTAAAAAAATAATTTTTCACCCCTCGGTGCTCCGAGGGGTGTTTTTGTTTAACCTCCTTTTAATTGGATGTTTTTGCAGTCGAAAATTTTGGTCGTAAATTTTCACACAAAATTCATTGAAAATTGTGAATATATTCATTGAAATTTTTTTTGTAATGATATATAATAGAAACATCAAACTAAAGGAATGAAAAAAATGTCTAAAAAAATAAAAAGTATTCTTTCAATTCTATTTGTCGCAATTATGACAGCGTCATGCTTTTGTATTCCTGTTAATGCTGCCGATGATGATTTGAAAATCAAAATCTCGTCTGATGACAAAGATTCCGTAACTGCCAAGGTTGGTGATACTGTAAAGTATGCGGTCTATATGTCGCAGACCAATGAAAAGGTAATCGGCATTCAGATGAGCTTCTTCTATGATGACGCTTATTTAAAAATGGATGCTGATTCGGTTAAATGTGAAAGCTTTCCTAACTCAGTGGGCAACACGGCTTTGAAGAATTATTACATCTTTACATGGACAGATGTTCAGAAGCCTGTGACGCTTAATTCAAACAAATCTCTTGTTTCCGCAGAATTTAAGGTTCTCAAGGGCGGTGAAACCGATCTTTCATACTTTATTTCTGACATCTATGGTGATGATATGACTTACCTAAAGTCATATAAGATTACCTGTAAGCTTTGGGTAAACGGTGAAGAGGTTAAGCAGGATGCAGTTCCGATTGTTGATGAAAAGAAAGCAAGCGAAAACAAACTTCAAGGCGACTTCATAAACTATGTTGACGGTATGGGTGAGGAGAATACTCCTAACAAAGATGACCATAAATCTGTAATTGTTGAGAAAAGATACATTGCAACCCAGAAAAGCACCTCAGTTGTTGATGTTACAAAGACTGTTGAAACATCAACAAACGGTTCGGGTTCGGGTTCAAGCACAACAATTATTATCATCGTTGCGATAGCGGTCGTATTGCTTGCAGCGGGAGCGATAATTCTTGTAAAGAAGAAAGATGATAAGAAAAAATCGGATTCGTTAGGTAATGTAAATTCGGACGAAAATAACGAAAATTGATATCATCTTTGAGTTTAATAGATAAAAATTCATATATTGTCGCTAAATACACAAAATTGTAAATTCAATTTTGTGTATTTTTTTGCTTCAATATAAATTAAAAAGATTGCATTTTTCAATTTTTTGTTATATAATTAGTGCATACCGATAGAAATCGGAAATTTTTTTGGAGGAGATTCAAATGTCAAAAAAACTTATTAGTATCATTTTGTCATGTGTTCTCGTTGCTTCACTTGCAGTTGTAGGTGTTGTAAGCGTTTCAGCAGCTATTGACAATGATGGTCGTTACGTTCCGAGTGAGGGCGTAACAGAAACACACAGAATATACTTCTTTATGCCTGAGTCATGGAAGAGTGAAAAGTTCAATGCATCAGATGCCGGTGCATACTGGTGGAACGGTGCAGACGCTTGCGAGTCTAAAGACGGTACATCAAAGGGTGCTCCGTGGCCGGGATACAAGATGCAGGTTTACGATGCAGACGCTAACCTCTTCTATGTTGACCTTCCTGCAGATGCGCCTAATATTATTTTCAACAACTTCCTTAACGGCGGTGAGAAAACTACTGATAAGTCAGGTAATGTAACTTATCAGTTCAGCAAGGAACAGTTCGAGGCTGCTGCTCAGACAAAGGATATGACTTGTCAGTTCTATTCGGCTGGTGATGACGATTACTATGACAATATGTTAGACGGTGAGTTCTGGACAAAGGCTGAAGCGGCTGTTGTAGGTAATGATAAGTCGTTCCTCGGCAACTTCAAGGATAACTTCTTTATCGAGACAGAGAATGAACTCGGTATCTCAATGACATTCGATAACATGATTTTCGTTATTGATCCTGAAAACTATGATGTTAATGAACTCAGCGGCAAGTTATCATACGGCGGTAACTTCTACTTCTTGTATGGTAAGAACGCAGATGGCAAATATGAGTACGGCGGACTTCCTGACTATGAAATGGCTAAGGAAAATGGTGTAGTCCATGTTCTTGACAAAGATGCTAAACCTGCTACACCTATACAGCCGAATAAGCCACAAGTTCCGGACAACAACAACGGCGGCAACAACAACGGCGGCAACAACAACGGCAACAACAACAACGGTGCCAACAATAACGGTGCCAACAACAACGGTGGCAACAACAACGGTGGCAACACAAACCCAACTGCTACAGTTCCCGCTCCTGATAAGAATGCTACATCTTCAGCAGATTCAGTTTCTACATCAGACACAACACCTACAAGTGGCAACGGCGCAGTTCAGACAGGCGTTGCCACAGCAGCTGCAGCTCTCGCAGTTGTTCTTATTGCAGGCGGTGCAGTTCTTTACACACGCAAGAGATTTGAATAATCTCACTTGAATAATTATATATAAATATAATTGCTTATGCCCTCCAATCGGAGGGCATTTTTGCTTTAATGTTTATTATTTGTTCTCTTATGTATGACTGAATAAGCGGAAATTACGGTTGAAAATATCCCAAAATTCCGTAAAATGCAAATTTGGTGGAATTTAACACAAAAATTTGTCTGTTATTACATTGAGATTAAGACTCAAAATTCCCTGTAACACTTGATTTTTACTGTGTTTTATACTATAATAAGCATACAGATGCAAGTATGGTGTCGGAAATTCATAAGGAGGATATTTAAAATGTCCAAAAAAGTTATAAGTCTTTTATTGGCTGTTATGCTTACAATGGCAATGATTGCAGTTGCTGCAGTCAGCGTTTCTGCCGATACGGACGATGAAGGCAGATATGTTCCTTCTGAAGGCACGAAGACTTACCGTATATATTTCTATAAACCTGCTTACTGGGAAAACGAGTTCGCATCAGATACAGATATTTTTTGGCAGAGCGGTTCTGACAGCCCTTCTGCTTTCCCCGGTTACTGTGCTCAGAAAGCCGATGTCCCGAATGTATACTATTGTGATGTTCCGACGGATGTTGACAATGTAATCTGGAATAATGTTATTGACGGAGCTGACGGCTCAAGCAATTCTGAGATTGCTCCTGCTTATAAGACAACCGATATAGCTTTGGTCGGTTATGATGCTAAAAAATCCGACTATTATCCTGAAGGTGTAAAAAACTTTGATAATATGATTTATGTCATCAATCCCGACAGCACATCTGTTGACGATGAGGGCAAATCAGTCTGTTCAGGTGAATGGTTCTACTACTACGGTAACGGCGAGTACGGTACTGTTCCAGTAAAGGAAAAGCTTAAGAGCGGTGATTATTACGGCGAAGACGGTGTGTTTCCCACAGAATACACTGCCTTGGAGGAAACAACAACTGCTCCTTCCGCAAAAGCTGCGACAGAACCGGCGGCTACAGAGTCTGGTGTCGAATCAACTGCTGCAACTTCGCCTTCCGAAGCTTCTTCGCTTGCACTCACAGTTAATGCAACATCAAATTATTTTCCGATGGCAACTGCACAGTACAACCCGACTACAAATCAGGTAACGGTTACATACAATTTAGAGTCCGCTGAGAATGTTCTTGACACGCAGTGGTACATTTCGTATGACACGGCAATTCTTTCCCTTTCAAAAGATAACAATGTAAAATCTGTTTGTCCTGTAATGAACGGCAAGGGCGCTTATGTCAACTTGTGTGATGAGGATGACGGCACAGGTTATGTTAAATTCTGTGCAAGCGACCTTTCGCTCTATAATTTCAGTGAAAAAACTCCTTTTGCAAGGATTGTTTTTGATGTAAAGGATATTTCAAAGGTCGCTCCGGTTTCTACAACTGTTGACCTTGTTGTTCAGGTACTTCGTGTTTCTGAGCTTGATCCTGACACCGAAATGACAGACAGTGACAAGGAAGTTGTTCTTGTCGATAAGGAAATTGTAAAAAAAGACCCTGTTGCCGCTGCAAAGGTTGACCTTTCTACAATGCTTACACTTTCAACTTATGTTGAGCCTGCTACAACTACTGCTCCTACTACGGTTGAAACGACAGAGGCTCCGTCAACAGAATCTTCAACAGCGACTTCTCAAGCGGCTTCAACCGAGAAGCCAACGCAAATCCCTGCGCAGACTTCTGCGACAGAATTTGTAACAGAGAAAATCAATTCAACATCCGACACTCCCGATACACCCGACAGCAACGGCGGCAATGACGGCGTTGTCCAGACAGGTGAAGCTCCTCTGGCTGTTGTAATTCTTACACTTCTCATCGGCTCAACTTGTGTAATGTTCGTTCTTCGTAAGAAGGAAGAAATTCTTTAACGGCTGATAAAGACTAATAATTAAGAGGGCTGACCAAACAAAGGTCAGCCCTCTTTCTGTGCCGTGATTGAGGTTTAAAATTCTGATAAAAATCAAAACCACCCGTCCAACGGGTGGTTTGCTCTAGGGCTATAAGCCCATGCTACCGGCCAGCGTCTCAAGACGCTGGCTTTCACTTGGTTCAAGCCTATTGCCTTTGCCTCTTTCGCCACCCCTTAAAGGGTGTTTGTATTACTCGCCACCCTTAAAAGGGTCTTCATATTCTCGTACACTTAATTTATCTAGTGCTATATCATGCTTTTCTTGGTCTTCTATGTATTTCCTTATGGTTGCTTCATTTAGACCTACTGTACTCACATAATATCCTTCTGCCCAAAAGTGCCTATTTCCAAACTTATACTTCAGATTTGCGTGTTTCTCAAACATCATTAACGCACTTTTTCCTTTTAAATATCCCATAAAACTTGACACACTCATCTTCGGTGGTATACTTAAGAGCAAGTGTACATGATCTATCATCATATGCCCCTCTAGTATCTCCACTCCTTTGTACTGACATAACAATCTTATTATGTCTTGCAAACTCTGTCGATACTGTGCATATATTATTTTTCTTCTATACTTTGGCACAAACACTACATGGTATTTGCACATCCATTTTGTGTGGGATAAACTATTTGTTTTATTTGCCATTAAAATCACCTTTCTTTTTTTACAATAGACTTGAACATTCTTATTGTAATACGATTGGTGATTTTTTTGTATAACTTTTTATGCACACCCGCATAGCGGGTGGTTGTTTGTGCCACGCAAGCGTGGCACTGGGTAAACCCATTAATACAAAAAAACAGCTCCACTATTTTTAGTGGAGCTGTTTCGTAATCTGTAAAATCAGTTAGCTCTGGTAACCTTACCTGAACGCAAACAACGGGTGCAAGCATATACACGCTTTGGTGAACCGTCAACAATAGCCTTAACACGCTGTACGTTGGGCTTCCATGTTCTGTTTGATCTTCTGTGTGAGTGAGATACCTTAATACCGAACTTTACATCCTTACCGCAGAATTCACATTTTGCCATGCGTCTGCACCTCCTTAAAGAAAACTAATTCTATTTCTAACTTTGTTATAATAACAGAAAATGAGAGAAAATGCAAGTGTTTTTTGAAAATTTCTCAACTTGTTTTTTGCTCTTGTAATTTTTGACGAATTATTATATAATGAGAAATAAATATAGTTACACGATTGTTACCTAAAATTTTGAATTTCAGGAGGCTCTTATGCTCTCATTATTACTTAACGGAATCAGAAACGGAAATCTCGACTTCGGTGCCGTAATTGCCGAAATATTGGCTGTGCTTGTCATCATATTTTTAATTCTCCCATTCCATGAATGGGCGCACGCTTTCACGGCGTCACTTCTCGGCGACAAGGCTGTAAAGGGCAGAGGCAGACTTTCACTCAATCCGCTCAGCCACATTGACCCTATGGGTGCCTTGTGTATGCTTTTGTTCGGATTCGGTTGGGCAAAGCCTGTTCCGATTGATCCGAGAAATTTTAAAAATCCAAAGGTCGGTATGGCAATCACCGCAATTATGGGACCGATTGCAAATATCGTTGCCGCATTGGCAGGACTTCTCATTTATTATCCGATTATCCTTTTTACAGGCGCATTTCCGCTTTCGACAATCGGAGGATATGTTGTTCAATTCTTGAGCTTCTACATTTCGTGCAATGTCGGACTTGCTGTGTTCAACCTTATCCCGATTCCTCCGCTTGACGGTTCAAAGGTTCTCTTTGTATTTTTGCCCGACAAGGCTGTTGAGTTTTTTTACAGATATCAGATGTATTTCTTCATCGGTCTTTTTGTTCTCCTTTATGTAGGAGTTCTCAACACACCGATTAACTGGGTGAGCAATCAGATTCTCAACTTCATCAGCTGGCTTGCAAGCCTGCCGTACATGCCGTTTGTCGGTTAATTTAATCATCCGCAACAAAAATTACAACAAAGAAATTATCTATGGAAACACAACAACTTCAATATAAGCTGTCGGCATTTGAAGGCCCTCTTGACCTGTTGCTGACGCTGATTTCTAAAAATAAAATAGATATTTACGACATCAGCATTTCCGAATTGCTCGACCAGTACATGGAGCAGATTAATATGATGCAGGAAAATCAGATGGATATCGCATCGGAATTTCTGACAATGGCATCAAGGCTTGTATATATCAAGTCTGTAATGCTCCTGCCAAAATATGAGGAAGAGGCTGAAGAGCTCAAGAAAGAACTTTCGGGTCAACTTCTTGAATATGCAGTCTGCCGTGAAATGGCGGCAAAGCTGGGCGATATTTATGACTTTGACAGCTTTTACAGAGAGGCTTCTCCTGTTGAATTTGACCTGACATACAACCGTATTCATCCGAGTGAGGATATTGCAAAGGCATATGTCAGCGCAGTCGGACGAGGCAAGCGTAAGCTTCCACCGTCAAAAGACGCATTTTCGGGTATTGTGTCGCATAAAATCGTGTCGGTAAACAGTAAGATTATCCATCTTATGAGAAGGCTTTGGCACGGCAAAAGGCTTGAATATCACGAAATTTTTGAGGTGTGCGAGGGCAAAAGCGACCTTGTGGCAACATTTCTTGCAACGCTGGAGCTGGTAAAGGGCAAGCGTATCAGAATTGAGGGCAGTGGTGAAAATGCCGTTGTTCATATGATTGAGGATAAAAACGCAATGCCTTTGCCACAGGTTGGCGAGGACGAAAACGATGAAAATGAGGAGGTGCAGTAATGGCTGTTGAAAATATTCGTGGTGCGATTGAGGCGATTTTGTTCGCAAACGGTGCGTCGGTTGAATTTTCCCGAATAGCGCAGGCACTTGAAATTTCCGAAAAAAAAGTTAAAGAGCATATTTCTGCACTGATTGATGATTATGAGGCGGCAGGACGGGGCATAACTATAATATTGCTTGACAATTCCTGTCAGATGGTTTCAAAAAAGGAATTTGCTCCGCAGATTCGTACCGTTATGGATTTGAGGAGGAACACTCCGCTTTCACAGGCGGCTCTTGAAGTCCTTGCGGTTGTTGCATACAATCAGCCTGTTACAAAGGCTTTTGTCGAGCAGGTGCGCGGTGTTGATTGCAGTGGTGTAATCGGCAGTTTGACAACAAAGGGACTTGTTGAAGAAAAGGGCAGACTTGAGCTTCCCGGCAGACCGTTGCTTTACGGCACAACCGAAAACTTTTTGCGTTGCTTTAACATTTCAAGTCTTGACGAACTTCCTCCGCTCCCCGAGGGTGATGAGGACAAGGAGTCCGAAGAAAACAGTGAAGGACAGGAAAAGGCTGAAAACGGCAACGAGCAGATGGATTTGTTTTCGATACAGCCTGATGACAAACAGTAAAAATTAGGGGGAATACCCTTGCTTTGGTTATATATTTTACTCGGAATTGCTCTGTTTGTTGCGCTTGTGATGTTTATTCCGATTACTTTGCGTGCATCATATAAAGAGAAGTTTTGGTGTGCCGTGTATATCGGCTTTGTAAAGCTGCAGCTTGTGCCGGCAAAGCCTAAAAAAGAAAAGAAGAAGAAAGTTAAAAAACAAACTCCGAAAACCGAACAGCCTAAAAAAGCGACAAAAAAAAAGCCGAGCCTTATTAAAAAATACGGCATTGAGTGGCTTTTGAACCTGATAAAAAGAGTTGCAGAGCTTGCAGTATCGGCACTGCAGGATTTTTTCAGTCACATACTGGTTAAAAAATTGTCGCTGAGTATCAGCGTTGCAGGTGACGATGCGGCTGACACGGCTATAAAATACGGCAAGTACTGTGCCGTTGTTTATCCGGCAGTAGGTACAATTGTCCGTGTTGTAAAATGCAAAGGCTACGGAGTTGACATAAATCCGAATTTTTCGGAAAAAGCAGAAACAGAAATTAACTTTGACTTTACCGCAAGAATTTTCGCATTCCGACTTATCGGTCTTGCCGTTAAGCACGGAATCAAGGGACTTAAGCTTCTTGCAGAAGTGAAAAACGAACTATAAATAACTGATGATTTATATAAATATAAAAAGGAGAATGGCTATGGAACATCCTATCGGTAATCTGATGAATACTACAATGGAAAAAATTAAGGAAATGATTGATGTCAATACTATCATCGGCGATCCAATTACCTCGCCTGACGGTACACTCATCATTCCTGTTTCAAAGGTAAGCTACGGCTTTGCGTCAGGCGGTTCTGATTTGCCCACAAAAAAAGAAAACAAGGACTGCTTTGGCGGCGGAAGCGGTGCGGGTGTTACTATTCAGCCTGTTGCCTTTCTTACCGTTTATCAGGGCGATGTAAGGCTTGTTTCCGTTGATAGTGAAGAAGGCACAGCCGACAAGCTCGTGAATATGATTCCCGATGTTCTCAAAAAGGTAAAGGGAGTTTTCAAAAAGGATAAGAGCGAATCCGCAGACGATTTTTCCGAAATCACACAGGACGATATTGACGGCTGATTCGTAATATTGCAACACCCCTCGGCATAGATTTATGCAGGGGGTGTCCTTATGAAAAAAATAATCTCGCTTGCGGTGTGCTTTGTTATGCCGTTTGTGCTTATGGGCGCAAAAACTGCGGAGGATACTCCTCCCACAACTTCTGCACAGGCATTTGTCCTGTACAGTCCCGATAACAACACGGTTATCTGTTCCAAAAATGCAGATGAAAAAATGAAGCCTGCGAGCACCACAAAGATTATGACATCTCTCATAACGCTTGAGGAGGCGGCATCCTGTAACAGCGAAGTAACCTTCAAACAGGAAATGGTTGCCGAGGGCAGTTCGATGTATCTTAAAGTAGGTGAAAAAGTCCGACTTTCTGACCTTGCGTCAGGAATGATGATGGCGTCGGGTAATGATGCGGCGAATGCGGCGGCATATACGATTTCGGGCAGTCCCGAAAATTTTTCACAACGAATGAATGAAAAGGCAAAGCAAATCGGTATGACGAATACCAATTTTGTAACGCCGAGCGGACTTGACGATGACAACCATTACTCAAGTGCAAAGGATATGGCTCTGCTTATGTCGTATGCACTTGAAAATGACGATTTTGCAAATCTTACGGCTAAGAAGAGCGTGACTGTTGAATTTCTTGAACCGAAATCAAAGAAAACCGCATATGCAAATCATAACAGGCTTTTGTCGCTTTATCCCTACTGTACAGGCGGAAAAACAGGCTATACAACGGCGGCAGGGCGGTGCCTTGTTTCCTCTGCAAAAAAAGACGGTGTAACGCTTGTGTGCGTCACTTTGAATGACCGCAACGATTGGAATGACCATATTTCTCTTTATGATTACGCTTTTGAAAAGTACAGGGGAGTTGACTGCAAGGACGCTGACTTTTGTGCCGATATTTCGTGCGTGGGCGGTGATAAGGACAGCGTAACGGTTACAGGTGAGAAGAACAACACAATCGTTTTAAAGCGTGAGGACTGCGATAAAATCAAGAAGAAAATCTATATAGACAGCTTTTTGTACGCTCCGATTGAAAAGAACGAGTCGGTCGGCAGAATTGAATACACACTCGGCGGAAAGCTGCTTTATAAATGCAGCATTGTTGCAGGCGAAAAGATTAAATCGGATAAAAAGAGTGTGTCAATATTTTCGGCAATAGGAAATCTGTTTTCGTGACAGCTTAAATATACAGAAAATTTTAATAAAAAGGAATTTACATATGGCTAAAATTGAACCTATAAGACTTCAGAAATTCATAGCGCAATGCGGCATTGCATCAAGGCGAAAGGCCGAGGAGCTTATTCTCGGCGGTCATGTCAAGGTGAACGGCAAAACCGCAATTCTCGGCGATAAGGTTCTTCCTACAGACAAGGTGTTTGTAAGAGGCAAGAGGATTATTGTGCCGAAGGGCGGTAATTACCGATATATTATGCTCAACAAGCCCCGTGGATTCATTACCACAATGAATGATGAGCGTGGCAGAAAGTGTGTTGCACAGCTTGTTGAGAATGTCGGCGAGCGAGTTTATCCGATCGGCAGACTTGACAAAGACAGCGAGGGTATGCTTGTTTTTACAAATGACGGTGACTTTGCAAACAAGGTTATGCACCCGAAAAACAATGTTTACAAGATTTACAGAGTAACCGTTCGACCGTCAATTGACGAGGATCAGCTTGTAAAGCTTGAAACAGGCGTTGAGCTTGACGGCAGGAAAACAGCTCCCGCATATGTCCGTGTAATCCACAAGGAACAGGGCAGAGTAGTTCTTGAAATGATTCTTCACGAGGGTAAGAACCGTGAAATCAGAAGAATGTGCGAGGCTGTCGGGCTTGAGGTTGCAAGACTCAAACGCACCCAGATCGGCGGAGTTAAAATGGGTATGCTCAAACAGGGCGACTGGAGAGATTTGACCGAACAAGAGGTTAAAAAACTGCTTGCAAACCCGTTTTTAAACGGCAAACAGCTTTAATTTTCCGTTTTTGAAAAATACTTCCGAAACGGTCAATAAAACTATTCGTTAATTCGACAATAAATTAAAGGTTTTCACGGAATAACTATTAAATGTGTTCAAAATTGAAATAGTACAGCGTGTTTTTCTTGTACTTTTGAAGATTATAGAGTATAATGTATGTGTAGAAAATTAGTATGCACGCTCAGTTTTCGTGCATATTCAATACATGGTATTGGAGGATTTTAAGATGAGTATTGAAAAGATCAATCAGGCAAAGGCTGAAATTGCCGCAACTTCCGCTTATAAGACAATTACGGCGTTTTTTGATGCAGACAGCTTTTGTGAAATTGATGCCTTTGCAAAATCCGGTGAAGGTTTTGCCGAGGTTGTTGCAGGCTTTGGAACAGTAGAAGGTATGCCTGTTTATGCGTTTGCACAGAACAGCGACATTTGCGGCGGTGCCATGAGTAAGGCACAGGCGGCCAAGCTTAAAAAGCTGTATGGTCTTGCACTCAAGACAGGCGCTCCTGTTGTAGGTTTCTATGACAGCGTTGGCGGCAGACTTAATCAGGGTACAGAGCTTCTCGCAGGCTGCGGTGATGTTCTCAATGCGGCTGCGTCACTTTCGGGTGTTGTACCGCAGATTTCGGTTGTCCTCGGCACTTGCCTCGGAACAAACGCTCTTAACGCTGCAAGCGCAGATATCGTTATCATGAGCAAAGACGCACAGCTTTCACTTTCGGTAACAGGCAAGCATTCCGATGCCGCTTACAATGCTGAAAACGGTATTGCCTCAATCGTTTGTGACGACGCAGACAAGGCAATCAAGGCTGCAAAGGAACTTATCCTTTATCTTCCGTCAAATAACCTCACAATGGCTCCTCAGTCATTTGAAGAAGCTCCGGCAGAGGACGGTTGCGGTTGTGTAGTCAGCAGAACAGTTGACGGCAACAGCATTGTAAAGCTCTTCAATGATTACGGCAAGGAAGCGAATGTTCGTTTTGCAAGACTCGGCGGTCAGGTTGTAGGTATTGTTGTTACAAAGGGCAATGAGCTTGGTTGCAAGTCTGCAAACAAGGTTGCAAAGTTTGTTCGTTTCTGCGACGCTTTCTCACTCCCTGTTATAACATTCGTAAACTGCCCGGGCTTTGAGTCAATCAAGTCGGCAACAAAGGCGTCAGCCGCTTATGCTGAGGCAACAACAGTTAAGATTTCTGTTGTTACAGGCAAGGCAATCGGTTCAGGCTATGTTGCTCTTGCAGGCACAGGCGCTAATGCAGATGTTGTTTACGCACTTCCCGATGCGGTTATTTCACCTGTTAATGTTGAGGCTGCCGCATTCATTATGGCTCCCAAAGTTATGAATGTTGCCACAGATAAGCAGGCTGAGGTTGCTCAGAAGTTTGCTGACGAGAATCTTTCTGCTTACAATGCCGCTCAGAACGGCTATGTTGACGGTATTGTTGAAGAAGCTCAGCTCCGTCAGACTCTTATTTCTGCACTTGATATGCTCTCGGGCAAGCGTGTTTCAACACTTTCAAAGAAGCATTCAACTATCTGATAAATGATTACTTGTTAAAATAAAAGGGGATACTAAAAATGAAGAATTTAAGAATTACAGTTAACGGCACAGCATATGATGTTCAGGTTGAAGAACTCGGTGGTTCTTCAGCTCCCGCAGCAGCCGCTCCTGCTCCGGCAGCCGCTCCCGCTCCTGCAGCAAAGCCGGCAGCTCCCGCAGGCGCCCAGGGTTCTGTTGTTGTAAAGGCTCCTATGCCCGGTACAGTTGTTAATGTTGTTGTTTCGGCAGGACAGGCTGTTAAGGCCGGAGATGACCTCGTATTCATCGAGGCTATGAAGATGGAAACTCCCGTTAAGGCTCCGCAGGATGGCACAGTTGCAACGGTTGATGTTGCAAAGGGTGAGTCAGTTGACTCAGGTAAGGTTCTCGTAACACTTAACTAATCAATAATTCGGAGAAAGGGATGCTGTAAAATGGCAAAAAAAATCAGAGTTACCGAAACTGCTCTGCGTGACGCTCATCAGTCACTCATTGCAACAAGAATGACAACAGAGGAAATGCTCCCTGTTCTTGACAAACTCGATAAAATCGGTTATTACTCACTCGAATGCTGGGGCGGCGCAACATATGACTCATGCCTCAGATTCTTAAACGAAGATCCGTGGGACAGACTCCGCACAATCAGAGAGCATTGCCCTAACACAAAGCTCCAGATGCTTTTCAGAGGACAGAATATGCTCGGTTATCGTCACTATGCCGATGACTGCGTTGAGTATCTTGTTCAGCGTTCAATCGCAAACGGTATTGACATTATCCGTATTTTTGATGCTCTTAACGACATCAAGAATCTTAAAACAGCTATCAAGGCCGCTAACAAAGAAGGCGGTCATGCACAGGTTGCTATCAGCTACACAACAGGTCCTGTATTCACAGATGAATACTATGTTGAGTATGCTAAGAGAATTGCAGACGCAGGTGCAGATTCAATCTGTATCAAGGATATGGCTGCTCTTCTTACTCCGACAAGAACCGAAAGCCTTGTAAAGGCTATCAAAGCCGCTGTTCCGGAGCTTCCGCTTCAGCTCCACACCCACTACACATCAGGTCTTGCATCAATGTGTCTTTTAAAGGGTGTTGAGGCAGGTGCCGACGGCATTGACACAGCAATCAGCCCACTTGCTCTCGGTACATCACACGCACCTACAGAGTCAATGGTTGCCGCTCTTTCAGGCACAGAGTTCGACACAGGCCTTGACCTTAAACAGTTCTCTGACATCCGTGCTTACTTCATGACTCTTCGTGAGAAGTACATCAAGTCAGGACTTCTTGATCCTAAGATGCTCGCAACAGACGCTAACGCTCTTATCTATCAGGTTCCCGGCGGTATGCTTTCCAACCTTCTTTCACAGCTCAAGCAGGCCGGTAAAGAAGACAAGCTTGACGAAGTTCTTGCAGAAGTACCTCGTGTTCGTAAGGATTCAGGTTATCCTCCACTTGTTACTCCGACATCACAGATTGTCGGCACACAGGCTGTATTCAATGTAATCACAGGCAAGCGCTACTCAATGTGCACAAACGAGTTCAAGGGACTTGTTGCCGGTGAGTACGGTACAACTCCAATGCCGATTGATCCTCAGTTTCAGAAGAAGATTATCGGTGACAAGAAGATTATCAAAGGCCGTCCTGCAGATCAGCTTAAGCCTGAGCTTGATAAGCTCCGTGGCGAGATTGAGCAGTGGATTGAACAGCCTGAGGATGTTCTTTCTTATGCACAGTTCCCGAAGGTTGCTCTCGACTTCTTTGAAAAGAGAAGAAATGCCAAGGTTGGCATCAACGGCGACAAGCTTGACAAGAAAAATATGGTTCACCCTGTTTGATTTGACAACTAAAATTAACATTTATGCCACTTTCGCTATGAAAGTGGCATTTTCATTTGAGCAGAATTATTCTTGCTAAATTTTTAGCAACTATATTGCATTACATATATTTTAGCGGTATAATGATGTAAATTGAATATCTGTTGCATATACCATTATTACTGATAGAATAAATAAAAGGTGAGGAAATAAAAATGAAAAAACTTTTAACTGCATTGATAGCATTTGTAATGTGCTTTTCGGTTGTAACAACGGCTTTTGCGGCTACACCTGATGAAGCTTCTGATTCAGACTTGATTTCAGATATTAAACAGGCTATGTTAGATACATATTATGGCGATGAAAAGCCTGATTTTATTGAAGTAAGAATATATGGTACAGCCAGTGACGGTGGCGTGTATTTCGATTTTATGGATAGTTTTACACACTGGACAGATGAAGTGGAATTCGATATAGGTGATTATACTGTTTCTTATCCGAGAGATTGTCCCGTTTTGTTATACAAGAATAATAAAGTATATACCTTGTCAGATGCCTATGAAACAGGTGTAATTGATGATGATATGCTCTATGAATTATATGTTTGGGGAAATCTTTGGGGTAAGATAGATGTTACCCCAAAGGGTGAAGATAGAGCTCTCCTTTCAGAAATAAAGCGTGTAATTATAAATAAATATTACAATGGCAAAGCACCTGAATATTTGAATGTCGAAATTGTTGGTTCTACAAGTGATAAAACAGTATGTTTTAGAAATATACCCTTTATGAGTTTAGGCGTTATGATTGAACAAACAATTGGCGACTATACTTATTATTATAAGCATGGCGATGATGTTATGCTTTATAAGAATGGCAATGTTTACTCAATTAAAGAGGCTTATGAAAGCGGAGTTATTGACGATAGTATTCTTGAAGAATTGTCAAAAATGAATTTTGGTTTGGAATCTAATAAACCGAATACAACGGTTCCTACTGAGCCTACAACTACGGTTGCAACAGTTGACGAACCTGTAACAGTACCCGATACAACTTCTGCAACTTCGGCAACTAAGCCTGTTTCAACAAGCGACACAGCTACAAATGACACACCGAGCAATTCACAGAACAACAGCGGTGCTGTACAGACAGGACAGAACAGCGTTGCTGTAATTCTTCTTGTTGCAATGCTTGCAGGTTGTGCAGTAATTTTTGCAAAACGCAGAAATTATTTTAAATAATTCAAAATATCAACAGAATATATAAAATAAACCGTTCTCGCTTTTGTGAACGGTTTATTTGTTTTAGCTTAAAAAATTTGTGATAGTTTATCAAGATGTATTGCTTTTTTAATTATGAAATGTTACAATTAACTTGCATAAAAATTTAGCAAAAGTTCTTGATAATGCGTAGAATATTTACAAAGCGAGGAATAGATATGAAAAAGTTTTTACCTATAGCGATGGCGGCGGTGATGTCGATGTCTG
>OGQU01001399.1_pt1 | contig 19819 bp, 12 predicted proteins | sample 1553341 | NCBI WGS metagenome assembly OGQU01 (sample SAMEA2579920, study PRJEB22360) | human gut metagenome | biome: human gut; feature: human-associated habitat; material: faeces | place: Denmark | collected 2008/2010 | reverse complement strand
TGGTCTGCCGCCTAAAGCGGCCGGAAGCACGTGACTTTAGTCATGTGAGGTTCACGGATAATAACATGTCTGATTTTAGTATCAACGAAATGCAGGAAATGCAGAAAGCGGGAAAAATGCGGACTGAAAAACAGAAGACCGGAATTGTATGGGATTCTCACAGGAGGACGAAAGTGAAAAACCGGAAGCTGCGTGGGAAAATCCTGTCCTTGTGATAGTCAGAGGGATCAAGTATAATGAGTCATATAAAATGTTGACGGGAGGGATTTGCATGGGAAGTTATCTGAATCCGGGAAATGAAGCATTTGCGGTTGCATTAAATTCTGAGATTTATGTTGATAAAACAGGACTGCTGACTTATACGAATAAAGTCATGAACACTCTGCAGGGATATATCTGCAACAGCCGCCCGCGGCGGTTTGGAAAATCAATTACGGCAAACATGCTCACCGCGTATTACAGCAAGGGCTGCAGTTCGAAAGAAATGTTTTCCGGGCTGGAAATCAGCAGGGCAAAGGATTTTGAAAAACATCTGAATCAGTATGATGTGCTCCACTGGGATATCCAATGGTGTATGGAACCGGCAGGCGGACCGGAGCGGATTGTTTCCTATATCTCAGAAAAAACGATTTCGGAGTTAAAAGAATATTATCCCCATATACTTCCAGAAGAAATCCGGTCACTGCCGGAGGCGCTGTCGCGGATCAACGCGGCATCCGGAACAAAATTTATTGTGATTATAGACGAATGGGATGTTCTGATTCGTGACGAGGCGGCGGATCTCAAAACACAGGAAGAATATATCAATTTTCTGCGGGCGATGTTCAAAGGGACGGAGCCGACAAAATATATTCAATTGGCATATCTGACAGGTATTTTGCCTGTAAAAAAAGAAAAGACACAGTCGGCGCTGAACAATTTCAAAGATTATTCGATGCTGCATGCCGGGCCGATTGCACCATATGTAGGTTTTACAGAAACAGAAGTTCAAAAACTATGTGAAGTATATGGTCAGAGGTTTGAAGAAGTCAAACGATGGTACGACGGTTATCAGATTGGGAAATATCATGTATACAATCCAAATGCCGTTGTGAACCTGATGCTCGAAGGCGAATTCCAGAGCTACTGGTCCGGAACCGCATCCTATGAGGCGATTGTTCCGCTAATCAATATGGATTTTGATGGCCGGAAAAGTGCCGTAATCGAAATGCTTTCAGGAGATCATGTTCCGGTTGATGTTACCTCTTTTCAGAACGATACCGTTAGCTTCGCCAATAAAGACGATGTGCTGACGTATCTGATTCACCTTGGATATCTGGCCTATGACCGGACATTTAGAACTGCTTTTATTCCGAATGAGGAAATCCGTCAGGAATTGATTCTGGCAACGAAAAGGAAAAAATGGAATGAGTTGATTGTATTTCAAAAAGAATCAGAGCAGCTTCTGAAAGATACAATTCAGATGAATGGAAACGCAGTAGCAAAAGAAATTGAAAAAATTCACATGGAATATACTTCTGTGATTCAGTATAACAATGAAAACTTACTCAGCAGTGTTCTGTCCATTGCCTATTTGAGTTCCATGCAATACTATTTCAAACCAATCCGCGAATTTCCCGCGGGTCGTGGATTTGCAGACTTTGTGTTTATTCCAAAGCCGGAGTTTCAGAATTATTACCCGGCGCTTGTTGTGGAACTGAAATGGGACAAAAGTGTCAGAGCAGCATTAGATCAGATCAGAGACAGAAAATATCCGGAGTCTGTTGCATGCTATGCAGGGGAGCTTTTGCTGGTGGGAATTAACTACAATGAAAAAACAAAAGAACATGAATGCCGGATTGAAAAGTATGAAAAATAAAGGAGTATGTTCGTAAAAATAAAAACGAAAGATCAATATGCTAATATACGATTTGAGGTTTGCGGATTTGGCGCAAATGGCAATGAATGGATTGCCGATTACCACAGATTAAGAGCAATCACACATATTTCAATTTCAGTTTACAGAGATAAAAGAGTATGGATAAGATAGAGATATATCATTATTTAAAAAGGCAAAATATAGCGTATGAAATTACGGAACATAAGGCAGTTTTCAATATGGAAGAAGCAGATGCTGTTGATTTGCCGTATCCAGAGTGGGGCGCTAAAAATTTATATTCAAATGGATATGGATGGCCTGAAAGATTCTGTGGTTCGAATGCTTGCTGGTGAAGCAGTTCCGATTCATATCGGAACATTCAGTAACGATATGACCACGTTTGCAACGAAAGATGATGTACTGACCTTACTGGTGCATCTTGGCTATCTGACCTACAACAGCATTGATGAAACTGTGAGCATTCCCAATAAAGAAGTTTCAAAGGAATATGTCAACGCAATCAGCACAATGAACTGGCATGGCGTAGCGGATTTGCCGATGTATGCATGATCCCAAGACCGTGCCATCTGGATAAGCCGGCGATCGTGATCGAATTGAAATGGGACAAAAGTGCAGTTGGAGCAATCGAACAAATTAAAGAAAAACAGTATGGAAATGCATTGAAAGACTATCAGGGAAATCTGTTGCTTGCCGGTATCAATTATAATAAAAAAACGAAGAAACATGAATGTGTTATTGAAGTAATGCAAAAATAAAAACGGAAGTCTCATGTCTGCGCAGTAAGGGTGGTGGATATGGGACTTTTTGGTAAAGACAAATAAAATTTATGGAGGAAACAGAATGATTATTGATTCTTATGATATCACCAGTGAGCCTATCATAAAGCTGGAGAATTTTTATGGGGAGAAGCAGCATCTGGTAAAAAAATGTATGGTTGTTTTTTCAAAAGTAATATATGAATACATGCTTGAAAAATTTCCATGCCGACAGATTGCAGAAGTAAGAGCATGCAATGGAAATATACCGGTTTGGACTCTGCCATATGAGGGAGAAACGATTGGTTTCTATCTGACGCCAATTGGTTCGGCTCTGGCAGCAGGAACGATTGCCGAAGTCAATCATTTAACAGGAGCATCCGTCTTTATCATGTTCGGTTCCTGCGGCAGTTTGGATAAAGGAGCAACCGAAGGAAAGTTTATTCTCCCAACGGAGGCATACCGGGGAGAAGGACTGTCCTATTATTTTGCAGAACCGCAGGACTACATAAAAATAAAAAACACGGACAAACTGGCGGAATTTTTCAAAGAGAGAAATCTGCCTTATGTGCAGGGAAGAGTATGGACGACAGACAGTATGCTTCGGGAGACGGTAAATCTTGTAAACAAACGAAAAGAAGAAGGATGCATTGCCGTGGAAATGGAGCTTGCAGGTGTTCAGGCGATCTGTGATTTTTATGGATTTGAACTGTATGATTTTCTTGTTGCGGGAGATGTGCTGATCGAAGGAAACTATGAAACGGATGGATTATCTGCCGCTAACCACGATCTGGACAAGCTGTTTCTGGCGCTGCAGATAGCAAAAAACATGAGGATAGAGGGACGGTAAAATGAAATATAAAGAAAACATAATTTTGAAAAATGGGCAGGATTGCATGATACGAAATGTTCTGTATGAAGATGGGTCGAGATGTCGGATTTGTATGTAGTAACACATAGTGAGTCCGATTATTTACTTTCCTATCCAGAAGAATATCGTGCCGAATTCGGCATTGATGTTGTGAAGGAACACAGGCGGAATGTCTGGTAGTAAATTTTGCCTTTCATGAACTGGGAATGTCTGCGGTAAATGCCGATGCGATCAGAAAGAACACCAGAAGCCGGCATGTGCTGGAGAAAGCGGGATTTCGTTTTCAGGAATGTTACAGATAAAGAATATATGGCCGGCATCCATGCTGACGTTGATAAAAATACAGATATGAAAGTGTTTATATATGATGGAAAAGACACAGAACCATACACAAAATAAATGTTTTCTGATTGTGAGATGCTTCATGGGCGGTTATCGCACAGGATAGATGATAATGGAGGAAGATTCAGTGGCGGAACAGCTTAGCAATTATAAAAAAAGGACAAAACAAGCAGGGAAAATCCTGTTCTTGTGATAGTCAGAGGAATCAAGTATAATGAAACATATAAAATTTTGACGGGAGGGATTTTGCATGGGAAGTTATCTGAATCCGGGAAATTTTTCGTTTTGTGGAAGTCTTCGCTCTAAAATATATGTAGACAAAAGTGAATTAATTGCAAAGACAAACGAAGTTCTTTGTACAGAACAGAGATACATCTGTGTGAGCCGTCCAAGGAGATTTGGTAAATCAATGGCCGCCAATATGCTTGCTGCGTATTATGATCGAAGCGAAAATACAGAAGAACTTTTTCAGAATCTTGCAATCCGTGAAGACAAGTCCTATAAAGAAAATCTGAATCAGTACGATGTTATCAAAATTAATATGCAGGAATTTTTAAGCATGTCAGGAACAATGGAAGAAATGCTGGAAATGTTGAAAAATTATCTTGCAGCAGATTTTGAGGAAACTTATCCGGAAGTGCGTTTTCGGGATGAAAAGAATCTGATCCAGGTAATGAAAGATGTATTTTCATATACCAGATGCCCTTTTGTCATTCTGATTGATGAGTGGGACTGTCTGTTTCGGGAATATAAACAGGATAAAGATGCACAGAAAAAATATCTCGATTTTCTCCGTGCATGGCTGAAAGACAAAGATTATGTTGCACTGGCCTACATGACGGGAATTCTTCCGATCAAGAAATATGGATCTCATTCCGCATTAAATATGTTTACCGAGTATTCCATGACAGATCCCGGCGATCTGGCGGAATATTTTGGTTTCACGGAGAGGGAGGTATCGGCCCTCTGTAAGAAATATGAGATGAGTTTTGAAGAAGCAAAAACGTGGTACGATGGTTATCAGCTGATTGCGCATCGGCAGACGGGAGACGAAATTTATTCTATGTACAGCCCAAAATCCGTTGTAGAAGCCATGCTGCGCCACAAATTCGGAACCTATTGGAACCAGACGGAAACGTATGAGGCCTTAAAAATTTATATTCAAATGGATATGGATGGCCTGAAAGATTCTGTGGTTCGAATGCTTGCTGGTGAAGCAGTTCCGATTCATATCGGAACATTCAGCAACGATATGACCACGTTTGCGATGAAAGATGATGTGTTAACTCTGCTGGTGCACCTCGGTTATCTGACTTACAACAGCATAAATGAAACCGTGAGCATTCCCAATAAAGAAGTTTCCCGGGAATATGTCAATGCAATCAGCACAATGAATTGGCATGGTGTAGCAGATTCTGTGGAATCTTCCCGCAAATTACTGGAATCTTTATGGGCAATGGATGCAGATGCCGTCGCAGCCGGAGTGGAAAAAGCGCATGAGGAAATTTCAATTCTCCAATATAATGATGAAAATTCTCTTAGCTGTACCATTCAGCTCGCCTTCTATTTTGCACGGGAATACTACACTATGGTTCGGGAACTGCCGGCAGGAAAAGGATTTGCCGATGTATGCATGATCCCAAGACCGTGCCATCTGGATAAGCCGGCGATTGTGATTGAACTGAAATGGGACAAAAGTGCAGTTGGCGCGATAGAACAGATCAAAGAAAAACAGTATGGAAACGCGTTGAAAGATTATCAGGGGAATTTGCTGCTTGCTGGAATTAACTATAATAGGAAAACGAAGAAACACGAATGTGTTATTGAGACAATGCAAAAATAAAAAACGGAAGTCTCATATCTGCGCAGTAAGGGTGGCGGATATGGGACTTTTTGGTAAAGACAATTAAAATTTATGGGAGAAAACAGAATGATTATTGATTCTTATGATATCACCAGTGAGCCTATTGTAAAATCGGAGAATTTTTGTCACCTGTTCTGCATGAAACCAGAATAACGGCGGAGTAGGACAGGGAAAGCATAGTTTGTGACATCTGTCAAACCATAATATCCAATGGAAAATAATTGCTTCGGACAGGGAATGATCTTTGTTCTGCCAGAGAAATATGATAAAATAAGAAACAGAAATAAATTTTTTTGCAAGCCCGTCGGTGGTAAAGGATTTAGGAGGGAGCAGACCCATGAAATCAGTAATTTCCATTGGAAACCAGGATTTTGTATCCATTAGAAAGAATAACTGTTTTTATGAATCAGGTAGCACTTCAGACCTTCAGCAGTTTCGACACGGGTGGAAAACCGTCAGAGGAACTCGAACCAGAAAGATTTTACCATGGATTTGTCCTTGGGCTGATTGTCGATCTGGCCGGAAAATACAGAATCACATCCAACAGAGAAAGTGGATTTGGACGGTATGACGTAGTAATGGAGCCATTGAAAGAAAACTTGGATGCGATCGTGATGGAATTCAAGGTTCAGAATACATCAAAAGAAAAGTCGCTGGAAGAGACGGTGGAACATGCACTTCGTCAGATTCAGAAAAAACAGTATGACACAGAATTGCTTGCCAGAGGAATCACAAAGGAGCGGATCAGGCATTATGGATTTGCGTTTCGGGGGAAGAAAGTGTTGATGGGAAATTGACGCAGACCATCTATGGGCATTGGAGAAAAACACGCGTGCCATTGCGTTTTACAACCGCCACGGATTTCAGTGGACAGGAACGAAACAGCTGGAAGCGGATTGCGAATATCCGCTTTACTGAAGCAAAAATAGCCGAAAAGCCTGTTCTACCGTATCGGTCATATTTTCTGCCGCATTTTTCACATCCATAGCTTCTTCGAGTGAAACGACGCTCCGCAGAATCGGGAAAAAGGCATCAATTCCGGCGGCGTTGCATGCAGATGCATCCTTTGTGACACAGCCGGAGAACGCAAGGACAGGTTTGCCGTATTCTTTTGAAAGTTTTGCAACTCCGATCGGCGCTTTTCCCATCACGGTCTGTCCGTCGACCCGTCCTTCGCCGGTGATAACAAGATCAGCATCTTTTACATCATCACGAAGTCGGGTTTCATCCAGTACGATCTGAATGCCGGGTTCCAGCGAAGCAGAAAGAAACGTCTGAAAAGCAAATCCAAGTCCGCCCGCAGCACCCGTTCCGGGAATTTCCGCGTCGACGTTCGGGAATGTTTTCCGGCAGAGCGCGGCGTAGGAGGCAAGCGATGTGTCCATACGTTTGATCATGACAGCATCCGCGCCCTTCTGCGGTCCGAAAACGGCGCTGCAGCCGTTGGAACCGCAGAGCGGATTCGTTACATCGCAGGCAATACGGAAGGTGCATTCCGAAAGTTCCTGCAGAACGTGATCTGTCGTAATCGCGGTAAGAGATTCCAGCCCGACGGCACCAAAAGGAACCTGTTTTCCTTCTGCATCGAGCAGTCCGAAACCGAGTGCCTGCAGCATACCAATACCGCCGTCATTCGTGGCACTTCCGCCGATTCCGATAATAAAATGTCGGCAGCCACGCAGAACCGCATCCTGGATTACTTCACCGACACCGTATGTCGTTGTATACAACGGATTTCGCTCCGTATCCGAAACAAGCGTAATTCCAGCTGCACCGGACATCTCAATAACAGCTGTCTGTGCCTGTTCTATTACGCCATACGTACACGAAACTGTCTTTTGTGCCGGTCCCGTCACAGGAACGGACACAAACTGTCCGCCGAGTCCTTCCGTCAGAGCCTGTACCGTCCCTTCTCCTCCGTCCGCCAGTGTCCGCACAACCGTTTTAACATCTGGATCCACCCTGTGAATCCCTTGCGCAGCAGCATTCCCGGCCTGAAGAGACGAGAGACTTCCTTTAAATGAATCAATTGCAATTGCAACCTTCAAACTTTCACTTCCGTTTCCTTATAAGATACCATGATTTTACCATCCCCATGTCCAAATAGCAACGCACACCCCTGAAAATCCCGTAAAATCGCGGAAAAGAACCGATAAAATATGCTTTCCACTCTTGACAACGCTTACAGCCCCTAGTTATAATAAGGCATGAAAAACGATGACGAAGACAGTAGTCTGCGCGTGAACGGTCTGTGGAAAGCGAGCCGGGGATGGTGGGAGTCCGGTACAAGTAGCGGCAGGTGAACATCACTTCCAAGTTGCAGTTCTGAATCTGCGTACCCGGCGCATAAAATATAGAAAACCGGAGAGCAGTGGTAAGAAGTTGCCGGCCGTTCCCCGTTACAGGAAATGCATATGATAGTATGTAACAGGTGGTTACGATAAGTACAGCTTTCGTCCTATTACAGGGCGGGAGCTTTTTCTTATTTTACGCGAACAAATCAAACGAGAAACTTAAGTTTCAGGAGGTACAAGCATGTACAAGAAAGTTTCAACCGACATGAACTTTGTCGAGAGAGAAAAACAGGTTGAGAAGTTCTGGGAAGACAATCAGATCTTCGAGAAAAGTATGAAAGTGCGTGAAGGAAATCCGTCCTACGTATTCTATGACGGACCGCCGACCGCAAACGGAAAACCGCACATCGGCCACGTAGAGACCCGTGTTATCAAGGATATGATTCCGAGATACCGTACTATGAAAGGCTATCAGGTACCGAGAAAAGCAGGCTGGGATACCCACGGACTGCCGGTAGAGCTGGAAGTTGAGAAAAAACTCGGTCTGGACGGAAAAGATCAGATCGAAAAATACGGCGTAGAGCCATTCATCGAGCAGTGTAAAGAGAGCGTATGGAAATACGAGGGAATGTGGGAAGACTTCTCCCATACCGTTGGCTTCTGGGCTGATATGAAAAACCCATACGTTACGTATCATAACGACTACATCGAGTCCGAGTGGTGGGCATTAAAAGAGATCTGGAAGAAAGGTCTTCTGTACGAAGGACACAAAATCGTTCCTTACTGCCCGCGCTGCGGTACCCCGCTTTCTTCCCACGAAGTAGCACAGGGATACAAAGATGTCAAAGAACGTTCTGCCGTTGTCCGCTTTAAAGTAAAAGGCGAGGACGCATACATCCTGGCATGGACCACCACACCGTGGACCCTTCCGTCCAACGTTGCACTCTGCGTCAACCCGGATGAGGATTACGTAAAAGTAACAAGCAAAGGATATACCTATTATATGGCAGCCGCTCTGGTAGATACCGTTCTTGGAGAAGGCGCCGAGGTTCTGGAGCATTATCAGGGCAAAGATCTCGAGTTCAAAGAGTACGAGCCGCTGTTCCCGTACGCTGAGAAGAGAATCGGAAACAAAAAAGCATACTATGTAGTCTGCGATACCTACGTAACACTGACCGATGGTACCGGTGTTGTTCATATCGCTCCTGCATTCGGTGAGGACGACTCCAAGGTCGGCCACAGATACGATCTTCCATTCGTACAGTTAGTAAACGAAAAAGGTGAGATGACAGAGGAAACTCCATGGGCAGGCACCTTCTGCAAGAAAGCAGATATGGCCGTTCTGCAGGCACTCGAGGACAAAGACCTCCTGTTTGACGCGCCGCTGTTTGAGCACAGCTATCCGCACTGCTGGAGATGTGATACTCCGCTGATCTACTACGCACGTGAGACCTGGTTCATCCGCATGACTGCAGTAAAAGAGGATCTGATCCGCAACAACAACACCATCAACTGGATTCCGGAGAGCATCGGAAAAGGACGCTTCGGCGACTGGCTGGAAAACGTTCAGGACTGGGGACTTTCCAGAAACCGTTACTGGGGAACTCCGCTTCCGGTATGGCAGTGTGAATGCGGCCATCAGGACTGCATCGGCAGCATCGAAGAGCTGAAAGAAAAAGCCGACAACTGCCCGGATGACATCGAGCTTCACCGCCCATACATCGACGCAGTGACCATTAAGTGCCCGAAATGCGGTAAAGAGATGCACCGTGTACCGGAGGTTATCGACTGCTGGTTCGATTCCGGATCCATGCCGTTCGCACAGCATCACTATCCATTCGAGAACAAAGAAACCTTCGAGAAACAGTTCCCGGCACAGTTTATTTCCGAGGCTGTAGACCAGACACGTGGATGGTTCTACTCCCTGCTTGCAATTTCCACTCTGCTGTTCAACAAAGCACCGTACGAGAACGTTATCGTTCTTGGTCTGGTACAGGATGAGAACGGACAGAAGATGAGTAAATCCAAAGGAAATGCGGTAGATCCGTTTGACGCACTGCAGACCTACGGTGCCGATGCGATCCGCTGGTACTTCTACACCAGCAGCGCTCCGTGGCTGCCGAGCCGTTTCGCAGGCAAGACGGTCGTGGAAGGACAGAGAAAGTTCATGGGAACCCTGTGGAACACCTACGCATTCTTTGTTCTGTATGCAAACATCGACAACTTCGATGCAACAAAATACAGTCTGGAGTATGAAAAACTGGCTGTTATGGATAAATGGCTGCTGTCCCGTCTGGAATCCACTGTAAAAGCAGTAGACGACAACCTGGAAAATTACCGGATTCCGGAAGCAGCAAAAGCACTGCAGTCCTTCGTGGACGATATGAGTAACTGGTATGTACGCCGCTCCCGTGAACGTTTCTGGGCAAAAGGCATGGAGCAGGATAAGATCAATGCTTACATGACTCTGTACACCGCACTGGTGACCGTTGCAAAAGCAGCAGCTCCGATGATTCCGTTCATGACAGAGGATATTTATCAGAACCTCGTAAAGAGCATCGATGCAAGTGCACCGGAAAGTATCCACCTGTGTGACTTCCCGGAGGTACATGAGAACTGGATCGATCCGAAGATGGAAGAGGATATGGCCGACCTGCTGGAGATCGTCGTTATGGGACGTGCCGCAAGAAACACCGCCAATATCAAGAACCGTCAGCCGATCGGAACGATGTATGTTAAGAGCGAGTTCCAGCTTTCCGAATTCTACAAAGAGATCATCGAGGACGAGCTGAATGTCAAAGAAGTTGTATTCAAAGATGACATCGCAGATTTCATCAGCTACAGCTTCAAACCGCAGATGCGTACCGTAGGACCAAAATACGGAAAACTCCTGAACAAGATCAAAACCGTACTGTCCGAGCTCGATGGAAACAAGGCAATGGCAGAGCTGAAGAGCACCGGCGAACTTAAACTTGACATCGATGGACAGGAAATTGTATTATTAGAGGAGGATTTGCTGATCGACATGGCACAGATGGAAGGCTATGTTTCCGAATCCGACCATACAATCACTGTTGTTCTGGATACCAATCTGACTCCGGAACTGATCGAAGAAGGCTTCGTACGTGAGCTGGTAAGCAAAATCCAGACTATGCGTAAAGAGGCAGGCTTTGAGGTTATGGACAAGATCCGTGTATACGCAAAAGACAACGATAAGATTGTAGACATCATGAAAAACCATGGTGATGAAATTAAATCTGAAGTTCTGGCAGAAGATATCGTGACCGGAGAGACAAAGGGCTATGAGAAGGAGTGGAATATCAACTCCGAAAAGGTTACCATGGCAGTAGAACGTATCTAAGATTATTTTTGGATGTGTTTTCACGACGATCATTAATATGAAATTGGCCTGCGAGCGGGGAGAAAAACAAGCTCTCCGCTCGCAGACTGCTATTAAGGAGGACGCAGATGTTAAACGCCGAGTTCAAAAAAGAAACTTTTAAGAACAGTGTGAAAGAAAATGTAAAAATGCTGTACAGAAAGAACCTGGAAGATGCTTCCCAGCAGGAAATTTATCAGGCAGTCTGCTATGCAGTAAAAGATGTTATTATTGATAACTGGCTGAAAACCCAGAAGGCAATGGAAGAACAGGATCCGAAGATTCTGTACTATATGTCCATGGAATTCCTGATGGGCCGTGCACTTGGAAATAACCTGATCAACCTGACTGCATATAAACAGGTACAGGAAGCTCTCGAGGAAATGGGACTGAACCTGAACCTTCTGGAGGATCAGGAGAGAGATCCGGCTCTTGGAAACGGCGGTCTTGGCCGTCTGGCAGCATGCTTTCTGGATTCTCTGGCTACTCTTGGATATCCGGCGTACGGCTGCGGTATCCGTTACAAGTACGGTATGTTCAAACAGCAGATCCGCGACGGTTATCAGGTAGAAGTACCGGATAACTGGCTGAAAAACGGCTATCCATTCGAGCTGAAACGTCCGGAGTATGCAAAAGAGGTAAAATTCGGCGGATATGTGGCGCAGGAGTACGATGAGGCTACCGGACGCGTAAACTTTGTGCAGAAGGATTACCAGTCTGTCAATGCAATTCCTTACGACATGCCGATCGTAGGATATGACAACGACGTTGTAAATACTCTGACTATCTGGGATGCAGAGGCTATTCAGGACTTCTCATTGGATTCCTTCGACAAGGGTGATTACCACAAAGCTGTTGAGCAGGAAAACCTTGCAAAGACCATCGTAGAGGTTCTGTATCCGAACGATAACCATTACGAAGGAAAAGAGCTGCGTCTGAAACAGCAGTATTTCTTTATTTCTGCAAGCGTACAGAGAGCAGTTGCAAAATATAAAAAACAGCACGATGATATTACGAAGCTGTATGAGAAGGTTACCTTCCAGCTGAATGATACCCACCCGACCGTAGCTGTTCCGGAGCTGATGCGAATTCTGATGGATGTGGAAGGCCTTGGCTGGGATGAGGCATGGGAGATTACGACAAAGACCTGTGCATACACGAACCATACGATTATGGCAGAGGCACTTGAAAAATGGCCGGTTGACCTGTTCTCCAGACTTCTTCCGCGTATCTATCAGATCGTAGAAGAGATCAACCGCCGCTTCCTGATCCAGGTAAGAGAGCAGTACCCGGGTGATGAGGAAAAAGTCCGCCAGATGGCAGTGATCTATGACGGACAGGTTCATATGGCTCGTCTGGCTATCGTAGGCGGATATTCTGTCAACGGTGTTGCAAAGCTTCATACCGAGATCCTGAAAAAACAGACCTTAAAAGACTTCTACGAGATGACTCCGGAGAAGTTCAACAATAAGACGAACGGTATTACACAGCGTCGTTTCCTGCTTCACGGAAATCCGCTTCTGGCTGACTGGGTAACTGAGTATGCCGGAAATGGCTGGATTACTGACCTTCCGAAGATCGAAAAGATCGCTGAGCTTGCAGATGATACACAGGCACAGAAGGAATTTATGGAGATTAAATACAAAAATAAAGTTCGCCTGGCAAAATACATCAAAGAGCATAACGGCATTGATGTAGATCCGAACTCCATTTTTGATGTTCAGGTAAAACGTCTGCATGAGTACAAACGCCAGTTTATGAACATTCTTCATATCATGTATCTGTATGACCGTCTGAAAAAGAACCCGGATATGCCGTTCTACCCAAGAACCTTCATCTTTGGAGCAAAAGCTTCCGCAGGCTATGAGCGTGCAAAAGCGATCATCAAACTGATCAATTCCGTTGGGGATGTCGTAAACAACGATCCGACCATCAAAGGAAAGATCAAAGTCGTATTTATCGAGGATTATCGTGTCAGCAACGCAGAGCTGATCTTTGCCGCTGCTGATGTTTCCGAGCAGATTTCCACCGCAAGTAAAGAGGCTTCCGGTACCGGTAACATGAAGTTCATGCTGAACGGTGCCCTGACTCTTGGAACCATGGACGGTGCAAACGTAGAGATCGTTGAGGAAGTTGGAAAGGAGAACGCCTTTATCTTCGGACTTTCCGCAGATCAGGTTATCGAATATGAGAACAACTACACCTACGATCCGATGAGCTACTTCATCCACGATCAGGACATCCACAACGTAGTGATGGATCTGATCAGCGGAAGATACTCAAACGGCGACACCATGATGTTCCGTGATCTGTATGACTCCCTGCTCACACCGAAGAATGCTCCGCGCCCGGATATGTACTTTACCCTGGCAGACTTCAAGTCCTATGCGGCAGCACAGGAGCGTGTTGAGGATAAATACAGAAATACTTCTGCATGGGCAAGAAGCGCGATCCTGAATACCGCACACAGCGGCAAATTCACATCCGACCGTACCATCCAGCAGTATGTAGATGATATCTGGCATCTGGACAAGATTACTGTCAGAAAGTAATCGGAATCAAATATAAGTAGTTAGGGGACACCTGCTTTTCCGGGAAAAACCGGAGGGGCGGGTGTTCTTTTTTTGATGACCGCTGGAAGGATTTGCATCCCGAAAAATGCCTGCAAAACAGGCATTCTTTTGACATTCTACGGGGAGTGTGGTACACTGTTCGTGTCTATGAACTAAAACAATCTGAAATGTATTGAGGTGAAAAGATTGGATAAAGCTGAATATCAAAGCCGGCTGGAAGAGCTGAACAGTCTGGTAAAAAAAGAGGACTATGAGGGGGCACTTGCAGTTGTAGAAGCCGTTGACTGGCGGCGTGTCAAGAGTCTGCGCACGCTCGGCATGGTAGCGGATGTCTATGAGGCGAACAAACGATATCCGGAGGCGAAGAAGATTCTGCTGATGGCGTATGACCGTTCTTCCATCGGAAAGGGCATTCTGTACCGCCTGGTAGAGGTCTCCGTAAAAATGAAAGACTTTGATGAGGCGATTGACTTTTACAACGAGTTTGAAGCAGTCGCACGTCACGATAATTCCCGGTATCTGCTGAAATACAAGATTTTAAGAGGACAGAAAGCGCCGCTTGAGGAGCAGATTTCCCTTCTGGAGGAATACAAAGAGCGGGAATTTACCGAGAGATGGGCATATGAACTGGCAAACCTTTACAGCAAAGCCGGAGAGACGCAGAAATGCATCGATGCCTGTGATGAGCTGATCCTGTGGTTCAGCGAGGGCAAATATGTAACAAAGGCAATGGATCTGAAAATGAAGTACGAGCCGCTGTCACCGTCCCAGCAGATCAAATACGAGCATCGTTTTGACTACAAAAAGAATGAAGAGCCGTCCGAGGATCCGGAAGCACTTGAAGTGCGGTTAGCCGGAGAGAGCGGAGCCGGTGAAATGGCTGCGACGAAAGAGCCGGCAGAGACGCCGGAAGTAAAACCGGTAAACGGCGGTGTGATGAGCCAGTATGTGGCCGGTGAAGAAGAAAAAGAAGCCGGTTCGCCGTACGAAGCATATGAGAAAACACAGCAGGCCGAGGCAGATGCAGAGCAGGTGCAGGAGTACGAAGCACTGCAGCAGACAGAGGAGCCGATCGAGGAGATTCCGGAAGAGCAGGCGTATGCAGACAGCACGCCGACGTACCTTGGAAATACGATCGATCTTCACGCAGAGCTTGCAAAGAGCATCCGCGACGTCTTCTCCTTCCGCGGAAAGAAACAGGAAGAGACGGCAGTCGAGGAAGAGACAAGCGAAGAGCCGGTACAGTACGAAGTAAAAGATCTGGAGCCGGAGCAGCTTGATGTAAACGTAGAGGTATCCCCGGATGCCAACACGACGATCAAGACAAGACCGCAGCCAAAACCGAAGGAAAAAGCCGAGCCGGTAATGCCGAAAGCACCGAAGCCGGAGAAGAAATACGAAGAGCCGGACCTCGAAGCACTGTTCCAGGAGACCGCAGCAAACCTGTCGGAGGAAGTTGCGGAGGAAGAAGCAGAAGAGCCGGCTGAGCAGGTAGCAGAAGCCGAAACCGCAGAGCAGCCGATGGATCCGGAGTCCGATGTGCAGGAGCGCCTTCAGGCTCTGGAGGCGGAGAAGAAGCAGCAGAACCGGCAGATGAAGCGGAAACCGAAGAGATCACAGAACCGGCGGATGAGGCTGAAACCGAAGAAGCTGCAGAGCCGATGGATGAAGCTGAGATCGAAGAGATTATAGAACCGGCAGCCGAGGCTGAAATCGAAGAAGCAGAAGTTACAGAACCAGCAGTGGAAGCTGAAACAGAAGCAGCCGAGAAGGCTCAGGCGGAAGCCGAAATTGAGGAAACCGTAGAACCGGCGGAGACGCCGTCCATGGATGCAACGGTTGTCATCCCGGATCTGAAACCGGCAGAGGAGACACGGCCGACCATCGATTTTAGTGAGCTTCAGGCAGCGCTGAACGCAGAAGTGCAGGAAGCTGAAAAAGCATCGGAAATCGAACTGCCGGACGAGCCGGAAAGCGAAACAGAGCCGGAAACCCCGGCCGAGACTGAGCCAGCCGATCCGTTTGAGCCGGCAGGAACCCAGCCGATCGAGATTACCCCGGAGGAAATCGAAATCGAAGTTCCGACCGAGCCAAAGCGTGAGCGCGTATCCGATGCGACGATCAACATGAGCATCGAAAAAACAACGGATGCCACCGTTCAGCTGATCCGCGACAACATTCCGGAAGGAACTGTTGCGAAATCGATTGAAGAGGTGCTCCGCGAGGAGACGCCGGAGGAGGCAAGACTCCGCATCCTGAACGACACCCAGCCGGATAAGCTGAGTGATGAGCAGAAAGCGCTGTTTACTTACTTTGCGAAAGTTCCAGGCATGGATATCCAGATTCTGGATGCAATGCATGGTGTTTATCATTACGCAGGCGACCGTACTTCCCGTCATGGAAACATTGCCATTATGGGCGGATACGGTACTGGAAAAACGAAGCTGTCGGAGGATCTCGTCCGTGCAATCTGTGCTGACTTAAAACTTCCGGCAACGAAGATGGCCCGTCTGGATGCATCTGTTCTGAACAAAAAGGACTGTGCGCAGATTGTTTCAAAGCTGGCGGGAGGTTTCCTCCTGATCGAGCGTGCCGGTCTGATGTACCCGGAGACGATCGAGAAGCTGTCGCAGGCAATGGATTTCCGTACCGACAGTCTGGTTCTGATCATCGAGGATGAGAAGGTCAGCATGAGAGGTCTTCTGCGGAATTACCCTGATTTTGCGAAGAAGTTTGAGACGGTCATTTCGATTCCTGTTTTCACGAACGACGAGCTTGTTACGTTTGCCCGCACGTATGCGCGTGAGAATGGATACAAGATGGACGAGATGGGTGTGCTTGCTCTGTATACACAAATTGGCAATAATCAGAAGGAGGGCGAGCCGATGACGATTTCACAGGTCAAAGATATGGTGGATCGTGCCATCGCCCATGCAGAAAAGGGAACCCGTAAATTCGGAAGACGCATGTCCAGAAAGCATACCGATGCGGACGACCGCGTGATTCTTTACGAGAAAGACTTTGAGTTCTAAATACATGGAGAATTTATGGAGAAAGTAAAACCGTGGCTCGGGGAGCCGCAGAATACAATAGCCGTACTGCAGAAGTACGGCTTTGTATTTCAGAAAAAGTATGGTCAGAATTTTCTGATCGATCCACATGTGCTGGATAAGATTGTAGCCGCTGCAGGTATCGGACCGGACGATTTTGTTGTGGAAATCGGACCTGGTATCGGTACGCTGACGCAGTATCTTGCGTATGCTGCGCGGAGTGTGTGTGCGGTGGAAATTGACAAGAATCTGATCCCGATTCTGGAGGATACGCTGTCGGATTATGATAATGTTGAGGTTATCAACAATGATGTTTTGAAGGTGGATCTGGCGGCGCTGGCGAAGGAGAAGAACAACGGACGGCCGATCAAGGTTGTGGCGAATCTTCCGTATTATATTACGACGCCGATTATTATGGGATTATTTGAGAATCATGTGCCGGTGGATTCGATTACGGTTATGGTTCAGAAGGAGGTTGCGGACCGGATGCAGACGGGGCCGGGATCGAAGGATTACGGGGCGCTGTCGCTGGCGGTGCAGTATTATGCGGAGCCGTATATTGTGGCGAATGTGCCGCCGAACTGTTTTATGCCGCGGCCGAAGGTTGGAAGTGCGGTGATCCGGCTGACGCGTCATGAGGTGATGCCGGTGGAGACGAAGGATGAGAAGTTGATGTTCTCCATTATTCGGGCGTCGTTTAATCAGAGACGGAAGACTCTGGCGAACGGACTGAAAAATTCGGAGCTGCTGCATTTTTCGAAAGAGGAGATTGAGGCTGCAATCACAGCCTGCGGCTGGCCGCTTACGATTCGTGGGGAGGCATTGAGTTTACAGGAGTTTGCGCGGTTGACGGATGAATTGTATAAATAGAGGGGACGCCTCACCGCCGCCCGTCCGCCCTTGCGTGATGCGCATGGCAGCGGGGGAAAAGGGCATGAAAAAAAGCACCGTTGGCGAAACAGTGCTTTCTTTCATTTTTATTTTTAAAGGAAGGAGAGCCGATTTTCTAATCGGCAATATGAAAAAGAAAATTGTGTAAATAATGTTGGCATTCATTATTTATGCTTTTAGTATACGGGTAAATTATGTTGAAAGCGTGTTCATGTTGTAAAAAAATCATGAACAAATTGTGACTATTCAGAGCCATGCGAAATTTCAGAACAAATTGCGAATCATGCTTGCATGAATGAGCACTTTTTTCTGAAATTTCATATGGCGAGAAGCCACATCAAGATGCAGCGCAGCGGAATCGAGATGGGGCTCTGAATAGTCTGGTTAGAAAAGGAGCGGGCTAGTGGAAGAGAAGAAGAAAGAGATCCGGATTTCCGTGCGGAATCTGGTGGAGTTTATTCTGCGCAGCGGGGATCTGGACAACTCGTCGGGCGGTTTTGGCGAGCGGGATGCCATGCAGGCGGGAACGCGGGTGCATCAGCAGATTCAGAAAAAACGGGGCGCCGATTACCGTGCGGAGGTTCCGCTGGTTCACGAAAAAGAATATGAGCATTTCATCCTGCGCGTCGAGGGAAGAGCGGACGGCATGTACGAGGACGGAACCACGACCGTGATCGAGGAGATCAAGGGAACGTACCGTGACCTCGAAACGATGGAAGAGCCGGTTCTGGTACATCTGGCACAGGCGAAGTGCTACGCTTACATCTACGGCCTTCAGAACCGCAAAGAGGAGATGGGCGTGCTGATGACGTACACCCTGCTCTCCTCCGAGGAGGAAGGCCTTCTGCGCCCGCTCACCAAAGAAGAGGTAAAGCCGGAGCACTCCAACTGGCGCATCCGCCATTTTCTGCAGACGTACAAGCTCCCGGAACTGGAGCAGTGGTTCGATGAGCTACTCGACGCCTGGTTTATCTGGGCGGAATTCCAGTACCAGTGGCAGAAAGCGCGAGATGCCTCAATGCAGCACCTCGAATTCCCCTTCCCGTACCGGAAAGGCCAGCGGGAACTGGTGAGCGGCGTCTACCGTACCATTCTGCGGAAAAAAGAACTCTTCGTCCAGGCGCCGACCGGCATCGGAAAAACAATGTCCACGGTCTTTCCGGCCATCCGCGCGATCGGAGAGGGCTGCGGCGACCGTCTTTTTTATCTGACTGCGAAAACCATCACCCGTACCGTGGCAGAGGAGGCGGTCTCCATTCTAAAAGAGAAGGGACTGCAGTTCAAAGCAATCACGCTGACCGCAAAAGAAAAAATGTGCATCCTCGATGAGCCCGAATGCGATCCGATCCACTGCCCGCGCGCGAAAGGTCATTTTGACCGGATCAACGCGGCGGTGTACGAGATGCTGACGGAATGCGATTCCTACACAAGAGAGGAAGTCCTGCGCCAGGCGGAAAAATGGAACGTCTGCCCGCACGAGCTCCAGTTTGATGTGGCTTCGTGGGTGGACGGTGTGATCTGCGATTACAACTATGCGTTTGATCCGAACTCGAAATTAAAACGCTTTTTCGCAGAAGGAACGAAGGGTGACTACATCTTTCTGATCGACGAGGCGCACAACCTGGTCGAGCGGGGCCGCGATATGTTCAGTGCCACGCTCGTCAAAGAGGAAATTTTAAAGGTCCGCCAGCTCCTCCGCCCGTATGCACCGGGCAAAAAGCTCGAGAAGGCGCTGAACCGCTGCAATCACCAGATGCTCGTCTACAAAAGAGAGTGCGATTCCTGCACGGAGCTGGAAAGCGTATCGACGTTTCTTATGATGGTCAATCAGCTGCTGGAAGAACTGGCGGGCTGGCTGGAAGCGCATAAGACAAGCGAAATCCGGAAGCAGGTTCTGGAATTTTACTTTAACTTGCGAAAT
>OGQU01001391.1_pt1 | contig 19980 bp, 16 predicted proteins | sample 1553341 | NCBI WGS metagenome assembly OGQU01 (sample SAMEA2579920, study PRJEB22360) | human gut metagenome | biome: human gut; feature: human-associated habitat; material: faeces | place: Denmark | collected 2008/2010 | reverse complement strand
CGCACTGGCTCTCCTGCGGGCAGACGCGGCCGCAGATCGAGGGCAGCGAACTGTCCTCGGAGATGATGTCGGCGGCCTCCTGCAACCGGCCTTCGTGCAGGGCGGCGATGAAGTCGGGGATGCGGATGCCCACGGGGCAGGCCGCCACGCAGCGGGGATTCTTGCAATGCAGACAGCGCGAGGCTTCGAGTGCGGCCTCTTCGAGGTCGTAGCCGTAGCAGACCTCTTCGAAATTGGCGGCCCGGATCGCCGGGTCCTGTTCGCGCACGGGGACGCGGGGTATTTTGTTTGCCATAACTTTAGATCAGGTGAAAGGTGAAAAGTAAAAGGTTAAAAGTGGAATGAGACTGGTACGGTCTGTAATGACCCATAAAATACCTTTCACATTTCACTTTTAATCTTTAACCTGTTTTACTTGTCCAATCCGATTTTACATACGTGTCCCGCCTCGCGCTCGGCTTCGATGGCCGCGGCGCGCTGCTCCTGGTTGCGGTACATGCCCTGACGGCGCATCGCCTCGTCGAAATCGACCTCGTGGGCGTCGAACTCCGGGCCATCGACGCACGTGAAGCGCGTCCGTCCGCCGACCGTCACGCGGCAGGCGCCGCACATGCCCGTGCCGTCAACCATCAGCGCGTTGAGCGACACGGTGGTTTTCAGTCCGTATTTCTTCGTGGTGAGGGCCACGAACTTCATCATGATCATCGGCCCGATGGCCACGCATTCGTCGTAGTGCCGGCCCTGTCGCTCGACGAGTTCTTCGACCACCTGCGTCACCAGCCCCTTGAAACCCTCCGAACCGTCGTCGGTGGCGATGTAGAGGTTTTCGGCCACGGCCCGCATGGCGTCGGTGTAGATCAGCATGTCGCGCGTCTTCGCGCCGATGATGACATCGGCTTCGACGCCGTGTTCCCGGAGCCATTTGACCTGCGGATAGACCGGGGCCGTGCCCACGCCGCCCGCCACGAAGAGGTAGCGCCGTTTGCGGAGCTCTTCGACGGGCATTTTGACGAATTCCGAGGGGTGGCCCAGCGGCCCTGCGAAGTCGGCGAGAGCGTCGCCCTGTTCGAGTGCGCAGATTTTGCGCGTCGAGGCGCCGATGGCCTGCGTGACGATCGTCACGCTGCCCTCCGCGGCGTCGAAGTCGGAGATCGTGAGCGGAATGCGCTCGCCGTGTTCGTCGCTGCGCACGATGACGAACTGTCCGGGCTGCGCCGAACGCGCTACGCGCGGTGCGAGGACCTTCATCAGCCAGATGCCTTCCGCGAGGCTTCGTTTTTCAAGAATGGGGTACATTGTGTCGTATTAAGCGTTTGTGTGTCACTCTTCGATGATCGCCGTGATCCGCAGCCGCCGCATCGGCCGCACGGGGTCGTTGGTCACCACCACGAGGTGCTCGGTCAGGACGCCGAAATCCTGCGTCCCGGGGTCGAGGAGCACCTCGGCCCGGTAGGAACCTCCCGGAGCCACCGTCTGGCCCGGTGCGAGCGTCGTGGCGATGTGTCCTTCGCCCTCCACGGCCCGGACGATCAGTTCGGCTTCGCCCGTGTTCGAGAGCGTGAACGACAGCTTCCGGCGCGGGCCCGCATGCTTCACCGGTCCAAATTTAAGGATATTTTCCGAAAATTCGGCCCTCGGGGTCTTTTGTGTCGCGTCGGCAGGCCGCGGATCGACGCCGATGCCGTGCGCAACGATCGTCGTGCCGTTGCTGCGGCCGTCAACGGCGACTTCCAGCGCGTCGCGCAGGGTGCCGTAGCGGGGTTTGTCGGCCGGGATGAGGTAGGAGAGGTTGATCTCGCCCCGCTGGCCTGGCGCGATTCGCTGCGGGGCGTCGATGCTGAGCAGGCCGCTTGCGCTCTGCGGACGCAGCGAGAGGCGGATCGTGCGGTCCGAAGCGTTGGCGTAGCCGATCGCCCCCTGCGTCTGCCGTCCCTGATATATATAGGAGAAGGCGCTGAGCGTCGCCGGCATCGACCGGGTAGAGCTCTTCGAGGCTCTTTTCGCGGGGCGTGACATTGCCCTGCACGGTGATCGAGGCGATTTTCTTCCGTTCGTCGGAATAGATCCACAGCTCCTTGGTGAAGGTGCCGGGGCGGTTCGTGGGGTCGTACGTGACGGTGATCTGCGTCGTGCCGCCCGGGGTGACGGGACGGCGCGAGAATTCGGGCGCCGTGCAGCCGCAGGAGGTCACCACGTCGAGGATCACCAGCGCCGCGGTTGACGCCCGTGAAAGTGTGGCTGACGCGGCCGTCGCTCTCGCGGATGGTGCCGAAATCCCAGGTGTCGGGCTCGAAGACCAGACGCGCCTGCGCGGCGGCGGAAAGGGCGGCGAACGCCGCGATAATGAAGAGTATGGTTCGTTTCGCTGACATCGGTTCGGTTGTTGCGGGACATGCAAAGATACTTTTTTTGCGAAAAATTCGTGCAATAATTTTGCAGGAATGAATTTTTGCTCTATATTTGCACTCCGAAACGATGAAACAATTCGTTTTCGAATGCCTGAATAGCTCAGTTGGTTAGAGCACATGACTGTTAATCATGGGGTCCTAGGTTCAAGTCCTTGTTCAGGCGCAGATGCGCGAGGGTTGCGTAAAGGTTCTTTCAAGAATACGCCTGCAAGGGGTTGTCCGTAAAAGGATGGTCCGGAATGGGCGATCGGAAGATTGCCTTTGCAGTCCCAAGCCATTTTTAGGGGAGCTTAGCTCAGTTGGTTCAGAGCGTCTGCCTTACAAGCAGAGGGTCGGGGGTTCGAATCCCTCAGCTCCCACAACTGAAAATCAACGACTTACAGTAATGTAGGTCGTTTTTCTTTTGTATACCTCCGTGGTCGGTTTACACGTTTTTTGCCCGTTTGTGTTAACCAATGTGTCAACCGAAATGACGCATGAAAGCAAACATCGAGGTCATTTGTTACAAGTACAAACCTCTCAAAGACGGAACGCTTCCTTTAATGCTCCGAGTTACGAAAGACCGCAAACGCAAATACGTTTCGCTCGGCCTTTCCCTGCAAGAAAAGTTTTGGGATTTCGAGAAAGGCAAGCCCAAACGAAATTGTCCCAACAAGGAGCAAATCGAACGGCTGATAGCCGCAAAAACAGCGGAATACAACGATTTGATTGTCGAAATGACCGCCCAGCAACGTGAATACACGGTGGAAACGCTCGTGTCCCATTTTCATAACCAAGTCCGTTGCGCTACGGTGGTCGAATTGTACGATAAACTGATTGACGACATGAAACGCGGCGGTAAACTCGGCAATGCAGGCGTTTACAAATACTCCCGTACATCGTTGCTGAAATTCACGGGGCAGCGGTTGCAAATCCCGTTCAGCGACATTGACGCCGTGTGGTTGCGTCGTTACGAGAATTGGTTACGGACGAGCGGTTGCGGTGATACGACCATTAGCCAACTCTTTCGAACGTTGCGTAGCGTGTTCAACAAGGCGGTAGAATTGCAGTTGGTGAAACGGGACTATTACCCGTTCGATGCCTATAAAGTCAGCAAATTCGATACGCGGACGAAGAAACGGGCCATCACGAAAGAGGACGTGCGCAAGGTTATTGCACTCGATTTGTCGCAAGGCTATCCCTCCGAACAATTGGCGCGTGATATTTTCGTGTTCAGCTATTTTGGAGCAGGGATTAACTTTGCAGACATCGCCCTGCTGAAATACGGAAATGTACGGGACGGTCGGGTGCAATATGTTCGCAAGAAAACGGGCAAACCTATCAATTTTCTGCTGACGGAAGAAATGCGGAATATCATTGCCAAATACCAGCAACAAGGACAGACGGATGAAGATTATATTTTTCCGATACTCGACCGCCGTGTGCATAGGACGGAGCAGCAGAGATATGACCGAACGCATAAGGTGCTGACGAATACGAATCGCTGGTTACGCAAAATCGGACAACGGGTCGGCATCGAACATCTGACTACCTATGTCGCTCGGCATACGTTCGCAACGGTTTTGAAGCGTTCGGGAGTGAATATTGCCATCATTTCCGAATCATTGGGACACTTCGACCTATCGACTACACAGATTTACTTGGATAGTTTCGAGAACTCTCAAATCGACGCGGCAATGCAAAATTTATTGTAAAACGGAGCAAGGACAAACTTTGTAAAAGGGTCTAAAAGATAAACCCTTTTACAATGTCTGTCCTCTTTTCAAGTAAGGATTATCTGCTTCGTGCGGGTAATCCTTTTTTTCTTTTTCGTATATTTGGGTTATCTAACCCTTAAAATATGGATAAGAACACCCAATTATTCCAATATAATTTGGATTGGAAAACATTTCAGCGAGTGCTGTATTACACAAAAAAGTATTATGGAATGGATGCTTTGTATTTCTATGAAGCCAATCCATTCAAACGCGAAGAAGAATTTGTATTAATCTGCTTTCGGCAAGCAACAGAATTTTTTGTACGGGATGAAACAATCGCAAAGTATATTGAACCGATAGCCGAAGATGAGAAAGAAGTACTCTTTTGGGTATTTCGATGTATCGACTGGGCTTTTATCCGAGCAGAGTTAAAAGAACAGGCGGAAGGAGAATCTATTGAGGATTGTATAGATGTAGGAGAATATTACCATCAGGCTATGCGCAAAGAGTTGTTAGGACTCTATTTGTTCTGTAAAGAAACACCCGTCCGTCCCAAAATGACGAACGAAATAACCCTTACTATCAATAAGGGCGTGAAGAATTTTCACCGTAAAATCACCATTCCGAATTACAGTAATTGGATGTTGCGTTCCGCTTTATTGCATTACTGCGAAGAGCATTTAGGCGACATCCATTCCGTCGAAGAAGCCCGAGCAGCATTGAAAAGTTATCAGAAAGCAGGCCGAACGTCGTCAAATCCCATTGCTGACTGCATCATCTATGGAACATATTCGATGTTAAAGGACGTTACGAAAGATTCGAAAGTTACCAGCACGAGACTATGCAAAATCATCACCTGTTTCCTTTATTATCTTGAAATGATTAGTGAAGACGAAGCGGTTGATGAACAGTTGGTAGCAGGACGCATTAAATATATGTTGAAAATGGATAAGAAGCCCCGCTTTATCCCAATGAGTTATTCGGAAATGAACGAAGCAGAACGCGCCGCGTTTGAAGCAGAACTGCACCGCCCATTGCATAACCCGCGTTTCGACGATTTGCTGTAATCCGATTTACATACTCCGATTTTAGAAAGAATAGGTCGCATTTTCGCTGCCTATTCTTTCTCTTTTTTGGTCGTAGAAAGTGGGAAATTTGTGACTGTAATCAAACACGCTGGCCAGCTAAAAGATTATGGGAGCAAGCCGAAAGCCCAAGCAAGTGGAGGTAAAATTAAATTTATTTACAAAAATGATTGATTTAAATAATAAAGCAGAGCAGCAGGTAGCTGCCGATAATATTCAGAAAAAGCCTCGTCGCATCGTAACAATGAAATCAGGTAACAATCAGGCAATGGTACAAACCGTACAGAAAGCGGTTACACATGGAATCGATGCGCTGATTATAACCCCGCGCGTAGATGTGGCAGGGAATAAATATACATGGGTAGGTCTGCGTAAGGGCAAGACCGAATTACAGGGTAAAATCTTGTTCAACTCTCATATATGGAATTACCTGCTGGCGGTCCTGCAAGGCAAGGAATTGCCCGAAATCTCGGAGTATTCCGCAGAGAGCGCAAACTGCGGCCAGCACGAATGGCTGACCGAAGTGGAAAAAGAAATCCGTCAGCATACCCGCAGATACCGTGAAGAATATGTCGAGACCAAAAACGGCAATGGTTATCTTATGCGCAAATACCTCTTTCCCAATGGAAAAGTCATCATGCCCGCAGAAGCGATGACGGATGTAACGGCAATTTTCGAGTAACTGAATGTATAATAGGGGAGCGGGTTACCGCCCGCTTCCCATAAATTTTTAAAATGATTCGTAAAGAATTAAATATCAAAAAGGTAGAGTGGCTCTCGGACGTAATTAAGGAGATTCCGACGAACACCATCCTTAACAAAACAATGACGGGTTGCGGCGCAACGACGCTGGAGATTAATGCCGCCCGTCATTCTATCATCATCGAGCCGAATGTACCCGTTATCGTCGGGAAAAAGGCTCAACATTCGTTCCTTTTTGCCGTGTACGAGGGAACGAGTAAAGAGGACGTGAAAGCCTATCTTGCTGGGGAGCATGACGGCTATCGTAAAATCATTACGACGCCCGAAGGCTTCGACAAAAAGGTATTGCCTGCTATGTATGAAACGAATACTCCGATATTCGAGGATTATTTCCTCTTGTTCGACGAGTGCGAAAAGGCCATACAGGATGTGGGCTACCGCGGGGATATTTACCTGCCCGTCGAGGACTTTTTCAGATTCAGAAACAAGGCAATGGTTTCGGCAACGCCCATCGTTCCGTCCGACCCTCGTTTTGCAGAGCAGGGTTTTGAAATGTTGCGTATCGTCCCGACTTACGATTACCGACAACCGTTAACGGTTTGCATTACCAATAATACGGTCAGGGTATTGCGGATTCTGCTGGCTCGGTTCAACAAGGAGAACGAAAAAACCTGCATTTTTCTGAACTCCACAGACACGACATTGAGCCTTATTCAGACGCTCAAACTGCAAGGACGGTGCAAAGTCTTTTGTAGCGAAAAAAGTGTCAAGAAACTCAAAAGGCAAGATTTCTCGGAAGTGAGCGATAACCTTACGGAGTTGGCTGAGGTGAATTTCTTTACCAGTCGTTTCTACTCGGCGGTGGACATCAAATTGGATTATAAACCGAATGTCATTGTACTGACGGACGTATTCCGCGCTCCTTATTCGATGATAGACCCGCAGACAGAGGTCGTGCAGGCTATCGGGCGGTTCCGTAACGGTGTGGCGCAGGCATACCATATAACGAATACGAGCGACAGCCTGCCCTGTATATCCCGTGAAACGCTCAATCACCAACTGATAAGCGCTGAGAATATCTACAACCAGGTAGCAACTATTAAGACCGAAAACGACATAGAGCGGGATGTACTCCTGCAAGCCTTGAACGGCATGGATTATAAACGGTTCATTACCCGCGACGGAAAACGCAACCATTTCATGTGGGACAATGCGTGGGAGGACGAGAAAATCAGCGGATATTATCAATCTCCCTCCGCATTGGAGGCGGCTTACGCAGATGCACCGTTCCACACGAAGATATATCATTACAAAGCCCCCGTTACAGACGAAGACCGTCTGCGCAGACAGTCGGGAAGATTGAACGCAAAAGAGTTGTGGCAGGAGGTAACGGCGCAACTGACCAAACTGACGGAAGACAAGCCCGAAGCCGAAGCGTCCTATCTGATGGAGGAGTTAGGGGACGAGTTCTGCGTAATGGTGAAAGCGTTCATGCAACTCGGTGCAGAGCGTATCGAAACATTAGGGTACGACAGGCGCAAGATAGAAGCCGCATTGGGCTGTGATGCAGAAAATCGGCTGCTGACCTCCGAGAAGATGCAGCAGGCCGTATATGGTCGGTTCCACACGGACGATATTGTCCCCGCCAACGAAGTCAATACATTTATGCGGCAGTTGATAAACGATAACGGCATTCCGTTCAACAGTCGGGTCGACAGGAAAATAATCGGGCTGTTCTTCGAGTTGGAGGACTGCAAGCAGGGAGGAGCAAGGGCCTTTAAATTCGGACGGAGGAAGTTCGATTTTTAGAGACTGATAGACAGAGGACAGACATTGACAAGGGGTCTATAATTCATACCCCTTGACAATGTTTGTCCTTTTACTGACTGAATTTTTATTGTAGATACCTGCATTGGAACCGATAACAATTACCTATCAACTGAGCGAGCGATGCAAAACCTGCCCGAAAAGGTATCATTGCCTTACTTTATAAAGGCTCTCGATATGCAGGAACAGTATAAGGCAGTTGCGGAACGAGCCAAACAAGCAAAACAGTTTAAGGAAGAGTTCAGAGGTTTTGCATTTTAGATATACGGCCCCCGTGCTTACGCACGAGGGCTTTTTGCATCTAATAAGAGAGTGTGACATATTTCGGGAATTTCATATTTATATACCCGCTGAAAAATTACGTCACCGATTTTTCTCTTTACATACGCGCCGTAGGCGCTCATCAGAAACAGGCTATAATGCCTGTTTTTGTTTATATCCCCCACATATACAGCTACTCCCTATCAAAGCCCCCTCCCCATTGTCAAATGTAAAACCGTTTTATAATATGAAAACACTTGACAGAAAGGCGGCGGAGATTTTCCGCGCATTGTTGGCTTTGCAAACAACCAAAATCGACAACTCGGACGGTACTTATATGCCCGTCTACCTTGAACTAATCGGTCGCATCGACAACTACAACTTTTTCTCGCTGGCTCATTACGGACAACAGAACGGAGATGCCATGCGTGACCCCGAAATGCTCTTTGCCCTGCACAAAGAAACACAGCAATTCATTCCGTACTACTATCGCAATGACTACTGCGGTATAGAGCAGAACAGCGTGAAATGGTCGGAAGATGGAATAGCGTTGAATCCTCGCTTGCAGGCAGAACACACCACATTCGCTAATCAATGGCTCCGTAACATAGCCGCACAACAAGGAATCCTATGACAGCACAACGATTGGTGGAGAACTGCGTACTGACGAATCAAACCGCAGTCGTGGATGAAATGCTGAACAAGCACCTGCTTCCCGAAGAATATATCTATCCGTTCTTGGGTGATGTTATGGAATGGTGGTTGATTGACAGCTGGCTGGCAGAACGTCTGAAACGTGAGGGAGAGGTTATCATTGAGGAATACGGTTGCTGTTGGTGGGGCAGGTTAGCGAGCGGACAGGCAATCTGTATGGATAGCGTTATACGGCAGATTGCAGGAGAATAGAACTGCATCCGTATTTCTATTTATAGGAACTTGTAAATTACAGAAATTAGGGGTATTATAATCTCGATAAGATTTTACTACCCCTAATTTTCGTTTTCGTGCTGGCGTATTCTCGATAATTGAGGGTTGGAATGTTTTGCAACTCATCATTAGAGGGAATATGTCGGCTTAAATTGAATAACAAAACATCTAACCCAATTTATAAAGAACAAAGTTTATTTTCCAGCCGTTTATCCCTTGTTTGGGAACTTTGTTTTAGCGAAATTTGAATCTGCAACAACCCCGAAAAAAAGAGGTGCAAAGCCGTTGCATTTCCGACAATTGTTTTCTACTTTTGTAGGAGACATATTGAATTACGGAAGTGTAACTTTATTCTTGTGCGGCGAACGTAGGAAATTCAAGCACAATAGAGAGAATAAGTGGCATTGTCCTCTCGTCGTATCATCACGATACAGGCGCGGGGTTGTTGCTTATTTTATCTATTGGGTTTCCTACGACCTGTCGCACTAAAATGAGTTTTCAGCCCTGCGCTTTCTTTTTTAACTAATTACATCTAAGGGTTGAAGGTGTGCCTTGTTATCCTTATGATATTCCCATTTGGTATTGAGAGGGAAGCAGAAATATACTGCACCTCAGCAAAAGTAGCCCTAAGAAGCCAAGAAAAAAGTATCGAGCCGCAAATTGCCGATATGGCTAACAATTTAATTGTAAAGGGTGTGCTTAATTTCTCATATTCAACAATTCTACAATTCATGGTAACATGGACAGAGCAAGCTGTTCGGGCAAACGGATGGAATATTCAAGATGAAGATGGAGTGTCATGGTGGATTGGATTATATGCACAAAGCTACATTCGAGCAATGAATAATAACGAACATTCTTTTGAAGAAATTTTCAAAACCGTATTTGTTAAATATTTCGAAACCAAATGATTATGCAAAAGCTATTGCCCTTACTGATGTGCGTATTGTTGTTACTCGGTTGTAGCGACAAGTACGACGACAGCGCATTGCGCAATGATTTGAACGACCTTGAAAATCGCGTGGCGAAATTAGAGGACCTCTGCAAGCAGATGAACACGAATATTTCATCGTTGCAGACTATCGTAACTGCATTACAAAACAACGTCTATGTTACGGGGACTACACCCCTTATGAAAGACGGTAAAGAAATCGGCTATACAATTACTTTCAGCAAAGGCAATCCTATTACCATCTATCACGGTAAAGACGGACAAGACGGTGAAGACGGGACAACACCCACCATCGGCGTCAAGAAAGATACTGATGGTGTCTATTATTGGACGTTAAACGGTGAATTTATCGTGGTCGATGATGGAAAAATCCAAGCCGAGGGTAAAGACGGCACAAACGGAACCAACGGTACGACCCCGCAATTCAAAATCGAAAATGATTATTGGTTTGTTTCCTATGATAACGGAACAAATTGGACGCAATTAGGTAAAGCAACAGGTGAAGATGGCGTTGGTAGCGATTCTATGTTTTCGGGCGTAGATTATGAAACCAGCACGGACTATATAATTTTCACTTTATCGAACGGTACGCAAATCAAACTGCCTACATGGTCTGCATTTGAAGCCTTACAGCGTCTTTGTAACGAAACGAACACTAACCTTTCAGCCTTACAGACGATTGTAACAGCACTCCAAAACAACGATTATATTACGAGTGTAGACCCGCTGACCGAGAACGGCAAGGTAGTAGGCTATACGATTAAGTTTGCCAAGAGCAACCCGATTGTAATTTACAACGGTAAAGACGGTGCAGATGGAAATACACCCGTTATCAGCGTGAAGAAAGACACGGACGGCATCTATTATTGGACGCTGGACGGAGAGTTTATCGTTGTGGACGGACAGAAGATAAAAGCACAAGGGACAGACGGTAATAATGGCGCGGATGGTTCAGACGGTGTTACGCCGAAACTCGAAATTCGAGAGGGCTATTGGTGGATTTCCTATGATAACGGAACGAATTGGTCGCAGTTAGGCAAAGCCACAGGAGAGGATGGCAAGGATGCAGACAGCATCAAAATCACGCAGGATGAGAACAATGTTTATTTTGAGTTGGCAGATGGAACGGTTATAACAATTTCAAAAACAGGACAATCTACTGAATTTATCCAATTCAAAGACTTAGAAGTAAAAAAACTTTGTTGTCTTAATTGGGATACAGACCATGACAACGAATTATCATACCAAGAGGCTGCCACTATAGTATCAATTGGGACAGTATTTAAAGGAAATACCACAATCGTATCATTTAATGAATTCCAATATTTTAATGGCATTACAGATATATCCAATGCTTTTCAAGGATGTACTAACCTTTGGGAAATTACTTTGCCTGACAACTTATCAACAATTGGAGATGCTGCATTTGCCAATTGTAAGAGCCTAAATAGCATTATCCTCCCAGAAAATATAGTTTCTATCGGAGATTCATCATTCATTTCCTGTCCATTATCAAATATTACTATACCTATTAATACTACAAAAGTCGGGGCATCTGCATTTCGTAATTGCTCTAAATTAGGACAAATTAAGATTTTAGGGAATATCGAAACTATAGATGAGCACGCATTTGAAAATTGCTTCTCATTGCAGGGTATAGAACTCCCCCAAAGTATAACAACTATAGGAATAAGCGCATTTAAAAATTGTACATCACTCCAATCTGTAATTTTTGCTGAAAGATGTAATCTAACCAAAATAGCAGGCGATTTAAGTAATAGCCAAACTTATCTACAAAATGGAGTTTTTTATAATTGTACTTCACTTACATCAATTACAATTCCAGCAAATGTAGAGATAATTGAAGCAACAGCTTTTATGAATTGTAAAGCTCTATCCACGCTTTTATTTGAACCAAATAGCAAATTACAAATAATAGGTGGAAATATCCACGCAGAAGCATTAAAAGATGGTTATGGCAAATTAGATGCTTATGGAGCATTTACAAATTGCACATTGTTAACCTCAATACAAATTCCGATAAGCGTTATAGAAATTGAATGTGCGGCATTTTATAATTGTACATCCTTGAATTCCGTTATCTTTGAAGAAGGGGCCCATATCAATACTATTGGCGGTGGGGGTATTTATCCTTATTACGGAGAATCATATGGAGGAGGGGCTTTCAGTAAATGTATATCATTGCAAAGTATTGATATTCCTCAGTCAATAACTAAACTTGAAGCATTTGCATTTTCAGAGAGTGGTCTAAAATCAATTTATATTAGAGCTCTTACTCCTCCGTCATTAACAGCCGTAAAGCAAGTTGCAAGGGATTCTTACGCATATGCTCAATTTCCTTCTGGGTGCACTGCTTATGTGCCTTTTGAAACGTTTGATACGTATAAAGATAATAAAACATGGTCAAGCAGAGCTCACATTGTAGCCTATAACTATTAACTATAATTACTCTTTTAGAGGACAGACTTGTGCAAAAGGGTTAATATATAGACCCTCTGCACAAGTTTGTCCTTTTTATATATTTGCATAAGTCATAAATTTTTCGTATATTTACGTCATAATCAAACATTTAATCACAACATAAAATTTAGCTAAAATGTATAAAACACCAAAAACAGAATGAAAAATCGGCAAGGAGAAACGGGATGACAATCAAATATCCTACATTGCCAAATCCGTAGCCTATGATGATGATTACGGGGTCTGCCTATTCGTCGGAAGAAAAGAAGATGAAACCGTTCCGTTTACCTTTTACTATTTCTTTGCGTTGGACATCGACCAGCAGCAACCCGTAAAAATGACATTCCAAAGACGAGGAAAGAAGCTGGTTTCGATGTCTTGCCCGTTGGACGATATACACGGAGATATAACGCTAATCATGCCTAACGTTATTGAGTTTTCAAATTCCGCAGATAGCGTAAACCTGTTTGCCGTTCACAACAAGAGCGACGCCGTTAACTTCACATATACGGCAACGAACGGAACGCAGAAAGATTTCAAATTTCCACTCACGGGTTTCAATGAAAAGTATTTAGAGCAGTTCATATAACAAGATATATCCTCGGCCATACGGTCGGGGATTTTTCTTTATAGAAATCAAAGCTACTGAAAATTGCTGAAAACAGACGAATGGCGAGAGGGGAAAATTTTTCGCCGATTTTCTGTTAGCAGAGCAAGGACAGACTTTGCGAAAGGGGTATATTTATAGTCCCCTTTGCAATGTTTGTCCTATTTCATTTAAATATAAGATTGTCAATTAATTCACTATTGTTTAACCAGCATTGAGTTTATGCAAATGTGTCAACCAATGTGTCAACCGAACGAACAGCCAGCGAAAAAAGATTTCCCAAAATGAAGCGAGGACTTGCAGGAATGATTTATTTATCATACATTTGCACTCGCAATTCAGCAAAAGGGGAGCTTAGCTCAGTTGGTTCAGAGCGTCTGCCTTACAAGCAGAGGGTCGGGGGTTCGAATCCCTCAGCTCCCACAAATGAAAATCAAGAGGTTACGATGATTCGTGACCTCTTTTTTTTGTACCGTCCGCAAAATGTTCAGCGGAAATTGCGGCAGGAAGGCCGTCTGAGCGAACAAAAACTCCTGCGATGCCGAAACCCCGCAGGAGAAAATTTGTAGCAATCGTCATCCGATTGCATTTAAGGTTCTTAGTCTTAGCGCTTGTTGCTTACAGTCTTGTTGGGCTAATATGCTTTATTTCCATTCTTATCGCAGAATGCTGCGGCTACGGCGTCTGCATCTGACTGACGACCGTGGTCCGCGGCATACTTGTATGCTCCCGACACCTCCCGAGCTGTGCCGCGCCCGCCTTGATGTTGCGGCTTTCCAGCCAAGGCATTGAGAATTGTAGCGAGGGCATCGAACGTAACCTGTTTATTATTGGCTACATAGTACTTTGCGATTCCTATGATCGCTTCATAAAGAGCATTCATAAAATATTTGATATTAATTGAGTTTAGAGAAATCGGTTTCGATGATTTCTTTTGCGTTTTTCCAGTAGTCTGCTGCGTATGCGTCTTTGCAACCGACAGGAACATACAGCGTACAATGGTACAAATTCTCAAAACCACTATATGTCATTTCCGGAGGTGTCTGAGCCTTGCAATAAATGGTTGTCAGGCTGCTACAATCTCTGAATGCAAAGTCTCCGATTGAAGTTACGTTGTTGCCGATAGTTACAACTGTCAGACTGCTGCATTCTGCGAATGCGGAGGTTCCGATCGAAGTTACGCTGTCGGGAATTGTTACATTTGTCAGACTGCTGCAACCGTAGAATGTGCACTCTTCGATCGAAGTTATGTTGTTACTGATCGTTATGGTTGTCAGGCTACTGCATGCCCAGAATGCGCCAGCTCCAATTGAGGTGACGTTGTCGGGAATAATGATGCTTGTCAGATTGCAATTATGGAATGCACTTTCCCCTATTGAGGTAAGGCTATTGCAGATCGTTACGGTTGTCAGATTACTGCAACCATAGAATGCGCTGTTGCCGATAGTTTTTAAGGTTTTCGGCAGCTTAACAGAGGTTAATGAAGTTTTTTGATAGAATGCCCGAGATAACAATGCTCCTATATTTACATTTTCCATATCGAGTATGGTCAAGTTGGGCAGTGATTTCAATGTAGCAATATCTGAGTTGTTCAACGAACCGATAATGGTCAGCTCTGTGATTGATGATTTATCGTAATCGGACAGTAGTTTTGACAACGTGCCGGGCGTTTCGACCGTGATGGTGTTTTCATCGAGGCTGGGCTTGATCGATACGGCGATTGCGGCCATGATGGTTTGCGTACCGTCGGAGACGGAGACGATCACATTGTTCATGGAGGGGATTGTGGCCGTGATTGCGATTGTCCCCTTCGTCGTGCTGGTCGGCGTGGTGCGGAGCGTATAGCAATCGTCGAGGTTTTGCATCTCGGCCTTTATGATGTTGCGGTCGCTGCCGCCTGTGATGGTGTAGTGTATGGTTTGGGTTTCGTTGATGTCGAACAGCAGCGTGTCGCCCTCGGTAAACGAGATGGCGAGTGTCTGCCGGCGTGGGATGACGATGGTAGTTACGCCGTCGGCCAGTGTGAAGACCACTTCCTCGTTATTGTCTTCCACGTTGGAGAAAATCGAATCGCCTCCCGCAGCACCCGTGTCGCCCTTGTCGCCCGTGGCCTGGCCCAGCTGCTGCCACTCGGAGCCGTCGTAAGAGAGTTGCCAATAGCCCTCTTCGATCCGGAGTTGAGGCGTCATTCCGTCGCTCGCCGAGGCAGGGATGCGTGCCCCCGTGGCGCTGTCGGTCAGCGGAGCGCCGTCGAGCGTCCAGTAGTAGACGTCATTGACCAACTCCACGCCGATGACGGGCGTATGGCCGTTTTCTCCGTCTTTGCCGTGGTAGATGGTGATCGGGTCGCTTTTGGTGAAAGTGATGGTGTAGCCGACGGTCTCACCGCCGCTGACGACGGGTACTACGCCCGTGACATAGTCGTTCTGTTGGAGGGCCGTAACGAGGGTATGTAGCGACGAAATGTCGCTGTTCAGTTGCCGGCAGAGCGTTTCGAGCTGTTCGACGCGGTCTTCGAGGTCATCCACGCGGCCCCGAAGCGCCGTGTCGTCGTAGTCGTCGCTGCACGACGGAAGAATTGCCGCGATCGACAGCGCGGCCAATACGAATAGTTTCTTCATGGTAAGATTTATTTGGTTAAACATAAAGTTTCCAATCTTACTATCCGTTCCTCGATAGTGGGTTATGTACAAAAAGAAAGTGTGGAGCTGAATTTCGTTTATCAAGTAGGAGGTTGTGGTATGACCTTGACTGAAATAAACGACGCGATACCCCACACTTGGATAGATATGGAATATCGCGGTGCGTACAAAATACACCTTGCCCATAGTCTACACAAGAAATGAGTGCTGTTCGTCGTCCCTCAGTCTTGAAATTACCACATTTCCTACTTAGGACAAAAGCGAAAACACTTTCGAATATGTCTGCTTGGGGATGCAACCCAAACGCCTACAAAGTTAGAAAATTTCCGCTTTCGGAACAACACTCGCGTGGAGTATCGCAAAAAATTGTTGAATTTATGAAATATAGTGTTCCGTGTCCGAATTTTCGAGCGGTCGATCTTATGTTTCAGGCGGAAACTGACGACCGATAACGGGACCTCTTGTCAAATGACGTGTGGACGGCTGACTGTCAATTTGTTCGGTAGAAAAGTTCGAATTTTAGAGCGAAAAAACGAATCGACTTTGCAGGATGGTCTGTTTTAAGCCCCCCCCCTCTCTCCTGAACAAGTTGATCTGATTTTGTATAACCGCAAGATTATCAAATAATTCACTTGATATTTAACCGGTGTTGAGTTTGTGCAAATGTGTCAACCGAACGAACAGCCAGCGAAAAAAGATTTCCCAAAATGAAGCGAGGACTTGCAGGAATGATTTATTTATCATACATTTGCACTCGCAATTCAGCAAAAGGGGAGCTTAGCTCAGTTGGTTCAGAGCGTCTGCCTTACAAGCAGAGGGTCGGGGGTTCGAATCCCTCAGCTCCCACAACTGAAAATCAGCCACTTACAGTAATGCAAGTGGCTTTTTTGTTCCGGGAGCATAGCTCAGTTGGTTTAGAGCGCCTGCTCGACAAGCAGGAGGTCAGCGGTTCAAATCCGCTTGTTCCCACCAACGAAAAAACGCCTCTCGGGAGACTCCGAGAGGCGTTTTTGTGCCCAGAACCTTATTCCGGTGCCGCTATGAATACCATTTGGATCGTACTCCCCATTCTGATCGTGCTGATGTTCCAGCTCGGTATCGAACTCGCCCGGCAGGCGTTCGCCGGGGTGTTCCGCCGTCCCGCGGCCGTCGTCGCGGGGCTGCTCGGGCAGCTCCTGGCACTGCCGCTCATCGCTTTCGGCGTGGCGCTGGCGTTCCGGCTTCCGCCCGTGTGGTTCATGGGGCTGATGCTGATCGCCTGCTGTCCCGGAGGCAGCTCGTCGAACGTCTTTTCGATGCTGGCCAAGGGCGACGTGGCTTTGTCGGTGACGCTGACGGCGTTGAGCAGCGTCGTCACGCTCTTCACGATTCCGGTGGTGATGGGTTTCGCGGCGCGCTTCGTCTCCGTGCATGCCGATGCGGCCATCGACCTCCCGGCCGGGAAACTGCTGGTTCAGAATATCGTCCTGCTCTTCCTGCCGATGGCCGCGGGAGCCCTGTTCCGCCGCTGGCGTCCGGATACGGCCCGGCGGGTCCATGCGTCGCTGGGGCGCGTAGCCTTTCCCGCACTGATGCTGCTGGCCGCGGTTTTTTTCGTGCAGTATGCCGGCACCATTCTGGAAAACCTCGGGACGCTGGGGTTGGCCGCCGGGGCGCTGATCCTGCTGGCCATGAGCGCCGGGTCGCTGCTGTCCCGGGTGTTCGGACTGCGGAGGGCGGCGCGGAGAACCGTCGTCATCGAGGTCGGGATGCAGAACGCCGCGCAGGCCATCGCCATCGCCGCCTCGCCGCTGATCTTCGACAGCGGGGAGATGGCCATCCCGGCCATCGTCTACGCCCTGCTGATGAACGTCATTCTGCTCGTCTATCTGAAATTGCTGCCGAAATATTCCGGCGAAACGGCGGCGGATTAGCTCCGATCGGCTATATTTGCCGTATGAAACTCCTGAAAATCGTGATGCTGTGTCTGTGCCTGCCGGCGGCGTTCGCCGTGCGGGGACAGCAGGGAACCTACTCCGTCAGCGGACGGGTGATCGACCGTCTGAGCCGCCGCCCCGTGGCCTATGCTGCCGTGGTGCTGGCCGGGCAGGAGCGGAAGGGCGCTTCGACCGATTCGCTGGGGAGATTCCGCATCGAACGGGTGGAGCCCGGCATCTGGCGGCTGGCGGTCTCGTCGGTGGGGTATAAGAGCGTCACGACACCCGAATATATGGTGTCGGCCGCCACGCCGTTCATCGAAATCGAAATGGAGGAGGATGCCACGCAGCTCGAAGCCGTGACGGTCGTGCCTTCGCCGTTCCGCGCCACGGCCGAAAGCCCCGTCGGGCTGCAGGTCATCGGGGTGCGGGAGATCGAAAAGAGCCCCGGCGCCAACCGCGACGTGTCGCGTATCGTACGTTCGTACCCCGGCGTGTCGTTCTCGCCCGTGGGCTATCGCAACGATCTGATCGTACGCGGCGGCGGCCCGTCGGAAAACAAGTTCTATCTGGACGGCATCGAAATCCCCAATATCAACCATTTCGCCACGCAGGGCGCCACGGGCGGCCCCGTGAGCATCCTCAATGCCGACCTGATCCGCGAGATCAATTTCTACACCGGGGCTTTCCCGGCCGACCGTTCCGGGGCGCTGAGTTCGGTGCTGGACATCCAACTGCGGGACGGGAACCCCGAAAAACAGACTTTCAAGGCGACACTCGGGGCTTCGGAGGTGTCGCTGAGCGGGAGCGGCCATATCGGCGAGAAAACATCCTACCTCTTCTCGCTGCGCCAGTCTTACCTGCAACTGCTGTTCAAGATGATCGGCCTGCCTTTCCTGCCGAACTACATCGACGGGCAGCTGAAGGTCAAGACGCGCCTTTCGGAGCACGACGAGCTGACGGTATTGGGGCTGGCGGGCTTCGACAACATGAAACTCAACCTCGACGAGGAGGGTGAAGATGCCGAGTACCTGCTGAGTTACCTGCCCCGCATCCGCCAGGAGACCTTCACCGTCGGGGCCGCATGGCGCCACTATGCGGGCCGCCATGTGCAGACCGTGTCGCTCGGGCACACCTACCTGAATAACCGCAACCTCAAATACCGCGGTAACGACGACTCGTCGGAGGACAACCTGACGCTGCGGCTGCGCTCCGTGGAGCAGAAGACCACGCTGCGCGCTGAAAACCGCAGCTATCTGGGGCGCTGGACGGTGCGCGAAGGTGCCGAGCTGAGCTATTCGGGCTATACGAACCGTACCGAGCAGCGGCTTTTCACCGATGAGGCGGTGCTCTCGGACTACCGTACCCGGCTGGGGATCGTGGGCTGGGGCCTGTTCGCCGGCGCGGATTATGCCTCGGCGGACAAGCGCTTCACGGCGTCGGTCGGCGTGCGTGCCGACGGGGCCGACTATTCCGCGCGCATGGCGAAGTTCTGGCGTCAGCTTTCGCCTCGGGCGTCGGTCTCATACCAGCTCGGCAAAGGGTGGTCGCTGAGCGGAAGCGCCGGGCTTTATTACCAGTTGCCGCCCTATACGGCCCTGGGGTTCAAGCAGGACGGGGCGCTGGTGAACGAGGCGTTGGACTACCTGCGCGTGGGAATGATCAGCGTCGGAGGCGGATGGCGCCTGCGCGACCGCCTGGTCGTCTCGGTCGAGGGGTTCTACAAGAAATACGGGAATATCCCGCTTTCCGTCTCGGACGGCATCCCGCTCTCGTGCAAAGGCGACGACTATGGCGTGGTTGGCAACGAAGCGCTGCGCCCGACGGCCGTCGGGCGGTCGTACGGGGTCGAGGCGATGGCACGCTGGCAGATACCCGGGAGGGTCAACCTCGTCGGTTCGGTGACCCTGTTCCGCAGCGAGTACCGTGCCGATGCCGCATCGGAGTATATCGTATCGGCCTGGGACAGCCGTTTCGTGGCGAACCTCAGCGGCACGTACGACCTGCCGCGCAACTGGAGCGTCGGGGCGCGCCTGAGCGCCGTGGGCGGGACGCCCTATACGCCCTACGATGTCGAAAAATCGTCGCTGGTCGAAGCCTGGGACGCCCAGGGGCGCCCGTACTATGACTATGGGCGTTACAACGACGGGCGGCTCGACACCTTTGCGCAGGTAGACCTGCGTATCGACAAAACCTTCTATTTCCGCCGCTGTATGCTCGGCCTTTACATCGACCTGCAGAACGTGACGGGCAGCAAACTCCGCCGTCCCGACGTGCTGATGTCGACGGGCGTGGTGGAGAACCCCCAGGCCCCGGCGGCGGAACAGCGTTACCGCATGAAGTATATCGGGCAGCAGAGCGGGTCGCTTATCCCTACGCTGGGGATCACCGTTGAGTTTTAGAGAATCCGGGGTCGTGTCTTTGGGCGATATCCGGATCCGGAGCGATAACCGGGGCGGGGCTGGGAAGCCGACC
>OGQU01001384.1_pt1 | contig 20032 bp, 14 predicted proteins | sample 1553341 | NCBI WGS metagenome assembly OGQU01 (sample SAMEA2579920, study PRJEB22360) | human gut metagenome | biome: human gut; feature: human-associated habitat; material: faeces | place: Denmark | collected 2008/2010 | reverse complement strand
TGGCCTTCTGGCAGCTTCCGGCGGTGCCGCAGGTGCAGCCGCTGTCCAGCTACATTCCGTCCACTCCGGACCAGAACGTCGCCTCGTTCGACCAGACCACCGAGCATGAAGTGGTTTCGGCTAACGATCCGGGCGACCTCGATATTCCGGATTTCCTGCGCTAAAGTCAACGCGTAGACGCGAAAGGAACATACATGGCAGGTTTCATGAAGAACGCGATGTCGTACTTGGGAATGTCCGACGTCGCCGAGGGCGAGGATGATTTCGAGGATGACGTCGACACCGGCGAGACCTCGTTCGATTCGGATCATTCCGTCACCCCGATGCCTTCCTCTTCGGCTTCCGCTTCCACGCCGTCCGCTCCGCGTGAGCAGTCCAACCCGTTCCAGGGGGGTAGAGTGAGCCGCATCACCACCATCCATCCGAAGACCTATGACGATGCGCAGATGGTCGGTCGCGCCATTCGTGACGGCATTCCGGTGGTGCTGAACCTGACAGGTGTGGCCGAAGCCGTGGCATACCGCATCGTCGACTTCTCCGCCGGTGTGGTGTTCGGCGTGCGCGGCTCCATCGAACGTGTCACTCCGCGCGTGTTCCTGCTGAGCCCGGCCCAAGTGAACATCAAGGTCGAGGAGCCTGAAGACAAGGGTCCGGCCCACGACCTGTTCGCCGACTGAGCCGTGTAGCACAGAGCAAGCACAAATCAGACGATTATGCCCCCACCGAAAGCGGGGGCATCTTGTTATGCGCGCTTGATACAGTTGCAACGTGATTCTCTCGGTAATTGGTAGCGTCGTCCATTTTCTGGTCAACGCCTATATCCTGGTGCTGTTCGTCCGCATGATTCTCGACTGGGTGTTGGCATTGTCGCCGACGTGGCGGCCAAGCGGAATCGTGGCCTCGTTGTTCGACGCCATCTACCAGCTGACGGAGCCGCCGTTAAGGTGGTTGCGGCAGTATATTCGTCCCGTTCCGCTCGGACCGATCTATTTTGACGTCGCGTATCTTGTGCTTTATTTCGTTCTTGTGGTCATTGATTTCCTTATTTAGCACCTCTAAAAAACCGTTTTTCCGCAAAATATCTATGGTTTCGTGCTAGAGTCGAACACTGAAAGCAACAACAGTAAGGCATCAAGCCCAAAGCGAGGTGTAAGGATTTATGGCTCTGTTGACGCCGAAAGATATTAGGGAGCATACTTTCCAGACCGTAAGGTTCAAGGAAGGCTATGACGTCGATGAAGTCGATGACTTCCTCGATCAGGTAACCGAGACGGTGGAAGCCCTTGGCAAGCAGGCAGTTGCCGGCGGACAGGCCACGCAGTCTCTTGGCCCGGATGTCGCAGGACTCAATTCCAAGATTTCCGAGTTGAATGCTCAGATCCAGTCCCTGCAGCAGGAGAACGCGACGCTGAAGTCCGCCTCCGAGCAGGCAGCTGGTGCGGGAGACCAAGCCGCTCAGGCCGCTCAGGCCGCGGCAGCCAAGCTTTCCGAGGCAGAGGAAAGCAATCGTGCGCTGTCTTCCCAGAACGAGCAGCTCAAGGGGCAGATCGATCGTCTGTCCGCGCAGGTCGATCAGCTCACCGCCCAGGCAGCCGAAGCGGCCGGTCAGGCCGACCTTGGCGAGCAGCTTACCGCCGTGCAGCACGAGCGTGACACGTTCCGCGCACAGACCGAGGACCTGTCCCGTCAGCTGGCATCGGCCCAGGAGCAGGTGGTCGTGGCTCAGCGTCAGAAGGAGCAGATCGATCAGCTCACCGCAAAGCTTCAGGAAGCGCAGGACCAGGTCGCTCAGGCCCAGCAGCTCACTCAGGAGCATGCTGCCCAGTCCCAGCAGCAGGATGCCCAGGTGAAGCAGCAGGCCATGCAGATCCAGCAGCTTGCCCAGCAACTGAAGGATTCCCAGATTCGCGAGGCACAGCTGCGCGAACAGGTCGCCAAGTCCGAGCCGAGCACCGAAACCGGCAGCCTGCAGAAGATCGCAGGTGCCGCGGCAAGCGCCAATACCGAGCCGGAGCGCGCCACCGCCATGCTGACGCTGGCCATGCAGCTGCACGACCAGTACGTCGACAAGGGCAAGGCCAAGGCCAAGGAGATCACCGAGGAAAGCCAGCGCAAGTACGAAGAGATCATCGGCAGCGCCAACGACTACTCCAACCGCACTCGTTCCGAGGCTGACCAGTACTCCACCGACACCCGCGCCAACGCCGACAACTACCTGTCCGGCAAGACCCAGGATGGCGATGCCTATCTGGCACAGAAGCAGCAGGATGGCGATGCGTACCTGAACCAGAAGACCGAGGAGGGCGACGCCTACCTTGCGCAGAAGACCGAGGAAGGCAATGCCTATCTGGCCGGCAAGCAGCAGGATGGCGACGCTTATCTGGAGCAGAAGCAGCAGGAAGGCGACGCCTACTTCGCGCAGAAGCAGGAAGAGGGCGACGGCTACCTGGCTCAGAAGACCCAGGACGCCGACACGTACTTCTCCGACAAGCACACCGAGGCCGACAACTACGAAGCCGAAGTGCAGAAGCGCGCCTTCGACTACGATTCGAAGACCCGTACCGCTGCCGACGACTACGCCCAGCAGGTCCGCGACAACCTCGAGACCCAGACCAAGGTCATCGAAGGCAACATCAAGGGCCTCAAGCAGTTCGAAACCGAATACCGTGCACGACTCACCGACTTCCTCGGCCAGCTCGTCAACCAGGTGTCCGATACGAACAACTACGACCAGGACCCTCAGGACAACAACGACTGAGATTAGCCTGTGTCTGACATCATGAAGAATGATCAAAGACGGCTGCGCGACCGCGTGGCCGTCTTTGCGTGTATTGCGATCGCGACGATCGCGATTGACCAGCTCACCAAGATGTGGGCTTTGTCCGCATTGGCCGATGGCCGTACCATACGCGTGATTCCCGGCCTGCTTTCGTTGACATTGGTGCGTAATCCAGGCGCCTCGCTCGGCATGGGCTCCGGCATGACGTGGCTGATTTCCCTGCTGGCGATGGCGGCCTGCGTGGCGTTGGTCGTACTTGCCGTCCGCACCATTTCCATGAAATGGACGGTGCTGTTCGCCTTCGCCTTCGCAGGAGCGTTCGGCAACCTCATCGACCGCGTCATCTACGCGGAAGGGTTCCTCAACGGCAAGGTCGTGGATTTCCTGAACTACGGATGGTCCATCGGCAACGTGGCGGACATCTTCCTCATGCTCGCGGGCGTTGCGGCGGTGTTGCTGCTGTTCCTCGGGGAACCGTTCAGCCAAAAGGACCTTGACGAGGCCAACGGCAAGACGCTTGGTGATGATGCGAACGCAACCGACGACGGGGCGAAAGCAGCATGAGCCGTCTCGTACCCGCTCCCGACGCGCTCGTCGGCAAACGATTCGACGTCGCGGTCGCCAAAATGCTTGGCATTTCCCGGGCCAAGGCGGCCGACCTCATCGAAAGCGGACAGGCGCGCGTGCTCGGCAGGGACATTTCCAAATCGTCGACCCTGCAGGCAGGCGAAACCGTAGAATTCGACATCGTCGAGGAACGGTCCGAACCGGAACCGATCGCCCATGACATGGCCGTCGTCTATGAGGACGACGATGTGGTCGTGGTGGACAAGCCGGTCGGCGTCGCCGCGCACGCATCCGTCGGATGGACCGGTCCGACGGTGCTTGGCAGCCTGATCGACAGGGGAGTGCACATCACGTCATATGGCGCGGCAGGTCGTCAAGGCATCGTGTCACGACTCGACGTGGGCACATCGGGACTGATGCTCGTATGCAAGTCCGATCTTGCGTACGTGGAGATGCGCCGGCAGTTCGCCGAACATGAGGTCGTCAAAACATATCACGCACTCGTGCAGGGCAATCTCAAAGAAGACAAAGCCACCATCGAAGCGCCGATCGGACGCGCCAAAGTCTCCGACTTCCGCTTCTGCGTGACACCGGCCGGCAAAGAGGCCATCACGCATTGGGACGTGATGGAACGTTTCGGCGAAGCCACGCTCGTATCCGTGAACCTGGAAACCGGCCGCACCCATCAGATCCGCGTGCATTTCTCATCCATCGGGCATCCGTTGGCGGGGGACGCCATGTACGGCGCGAATCCGCAGCTGAGCGAGGCGCTTGGCCTTGAACGGCAATGGCTGCACGCCATGCAATTGGAATTCCGCCATCCGCGTACGCACGTGTGGACCACGGTGAAATCGCACTATCCCGCCGACCTGCAGCATGCGCTTGACGTGATGCGCGCACGGCACGCCGACCAGTCCCTATAAAAGTGTGGCCGGACGGCCAGAAACGACTCCACGCCGTCATGAAGCCCAGCTAAATTGGAACGCATGGCTACTTCCGCAAATTTCGTGCAACTGCATAATCACACGCATTATTCGCTGCTCGACGGCGCATCGAAAATACCGGATCTGGTCAAGCGCGCCAAGGAACTGGGCATGCCGGCCGTCGGCATCACCGACCACGGCAACATGCATGGCGCGTATGAGATGTGGAGCGCCGCGGTCAACGCCGGCATCAAGCCGATCATCGGCATCGAAGCCTATGTGACGCCGGAAACCGCACGTCAGGACCCCACCCGTGTGAGCTGGGACACCAACTGGAATCCGGATCTGGATCCGCTGCATCGCCGCCGTAACCCGGATGATGTGTCCGGCGGCGGTGTCATCACCCACCTGACCATGTGGGCAGAAAACGACGAAGGCCTCGTCAACCTCATGAAAGCCTCCACCGACGCGAACCTTGAAGGCCGAGTCATGCGCTATCCGCGTATGGATAAGGAAATCCTCGCCAAATATTCGAAAGGCATCATCGCCTCGTCCGGCTGCCCGTCGGGCATCATCCAGACTCGTCTGCGCCTGGGCCAGTTCGATGACGCGTTGCGTGCCGCCGGCGAATTCCAAGACATTTTCGGCCGCGATAATTTCTACATCGAATTCATGGACCACGGCCTGAAAATCGAAAAGCAAGTGACCGACGGGCTGCTCGACATCGCAAAAAAGCTCAACGCGCCGCTGCTGGCCACCAACGATTCCCATTACACGCGTGCCGAAGACGCCGGCGCGCAGGACGCCATGCTGTGCATCAACTCCGGCTCCACGCTGGACGAGCCGGGCCGATTCAAATTCGACGGCACCGGCTACTACATCAAATCCGCCGAGGAAATGCGCGAACTGTTCAAAGACCTTCCCGAAGCGTGCGACAACACGTTGGAGATCGCCGAACGCTGCAACGTCATGTTCGACGATCATGAAGACGGCGCGTTCATGCCGCAATTCGACTGTCCGGAAGGCTGGGACGAGACGTCGCTGTTCCTGAAGAAGGTCGAGGAAGGCCTGGAACGCCGGTACAACGGCAAGCCGTCGCTCGAAGTGCTGCGGCAGGCCGACTACGAATGCGGCGTGATCTGCCAGATGCAGTTCTGCGGCTACTTCCTCGTCGTGGCCGACTACATCAACTGGGCGAAGGCCCACGGCGTGATGGTGGGGCCGGGCCGTGGCTCCGCCGCAGGCGCCATGGTCGCGTATGCGATGGGCATCACCGAACTTGATCCGCTTGAACACGGTCTGATCTTCGAACGATTCCTCAATCCGGAACGTGTCTCACTGCCTGATATCGACGTCGACTTCGACCCGGACGGTCGTGGACGCGTGCTCGACTACGTGGGTGAGAAATACGGACGTGACAAAGTGGCGCAGTGCGTGATCTACGGCACCATCAAAACCAAGCAGGCGCTGAAGGACTCCGCCCGCATCATGGGATACGACTTCTCCGTCGGAGACAAGATCACCAAAGCCCTGCCTCCCGCACAGACCGGCGGCAAGGACATTCCGCTGCACGACATCTTCGACCCAAGCGCGAAACGATACGCGGAAGCACGCGAATTCCGCGAACTGTACGATTCCGACCCGGACGCGAAACGCATCACGGACGAGGCGATGGGCATCGAAGGTCTGATTCGTCAGACCGGTGTGCACGCCTGCGCCACCATCATGGGCAGCGAGCCGATCACCAACACGTCGCCGCTGCTGGAACGTACCGACGGCACCGTCACCACCACGCTCGAATACCATACGTGCGAAACGCTCGGTCTGGTCAAGATGGACTTCCTCGGACTTTCCAACTTGACGGTGATCCGAGACACCCTGAACAACATCGAGGCGAACGGCAAGGAACGCATCGACCATACGAAGATTCCGCTGGACGACCGCCCCACCTACGACCTGCTGTCCCGTGGCGACACGCTCGGCGTGTTCCAGCTCGATTCCGACGGCATGCGCTCGCTGCTGAAAACGTTGAAGCCGAACAACTTCAACGATATTTCCGCACTGATCGCGCTGTACCGTCCAGGTCCGATGGATATGGATTCGCACACCAACTATGCGAAGCGCAAGAACGGTCTGCAGAAGATCACGCCAATCCACCCCGAAGTGGCCGAACCGCTTAAGGAAGTGCTCGACGAGACCTACGGTCTGATCGTCTACCAGGAGCAGGTGCAGTCCGCGGCGCGAATCCTCGCCGGCTATTCGCTGGGCAAGGCAGACGTGCTGCGTCGAGCGATGGGCAAGAAGAAGCCGGAAGTGCTGGCCAAGGAGAAGATTCCGTTCTTCGCCGGCATGAAGGAGCATGGATATTCCGAAGAGGCCGCGCAGGCCGTGTGGGACATCCTCGTACCGTTCTCCGGCTACGCGTTCAACAAGGCGCATTCGGCCGCATACGGTTTGATCTCCTACTGGACCGCGTATCTGAAAACGCATTATCCGGTGGAGTTCATGGCCGCCCTGCTGCAAGGCGCCAGCACGAACAAAGACAAGACCGCGCTGTACCTGGGCGAGGCGCGACGCATGGGCATCCAGGTGCTTTCTCCGGACGTGAACGAGTCGGTGTACGAGTATTCGGCAGTCGGCGACGTCGTGCGATTCGGCCTCGGCGCCATCCGCAACGTCGGCAAGAACGCGGTCGATGCGATCATCGCGGAACGTGAGAACGGCCACGGCAAGTACGTGAACTTCACCGATTTCATCAAACGCGTGCCGTTGGAGGCGCTGAACAGGCGATTGGTGGAATCGCTGATCAAGGCCGGCGCGTTCGACTCGATCGACCCGAACCGTCGCGCGCTGTTCACCATCCACGAAACGGCCATCAATTCGGTCGTCGGCCTGAAACGCAAGCAGGCGGAAGGCCAGTTCGACCTGTTCGCCGACCTGGACGATTCCAAAGAGAACGATTCCGCCATGGGAGACGCCATGGTGCAGGTACCCGACGTGGAGGAGTGGGACAAGAAAACCAAGCTCAACTTCGAACGTGAGATGCTTGGCCTGTACGTGTCCGACCATCCGTTGAGCGGCATGCAGTCGATTCTGGTGTCGTTGCGCGAAATGTCGATAGCGCACCTGATCGACCGCGCGGGAAGCATGCCGGACGGCCAGCAGGTGACGATCGCGGGCCTGATCACGAACGTGGACCGCCGCGTGTCGAAAAAGGGCAATCCGTGGGCCATCGTAACCGTCGAGGATCTGGAAAGTTCCATCCAATGCATGTTCTTCGGCAAGGTGTACGAGGCCGCCGCGCCCGAGCTCGCCGTCGACACCGTGGTACAGATCCGCGGCCAGGTGGAGAAGCGCGATGAGACAGTGAGCATGCGCGCCACCGAATTCACCGTGCCGACGTTGGAGGCGCAGGATGAACGTCCGCTGACGATTGTGCTGCCGCCGATCGCGCTCGACCAGTCGCATGTGCGGCGGCTCGGGCAGATTCTGACCAGCCATCCCGGCCCGTGCGAGGTGAAACTGGCGTTGATGGACGACAAAGGCAACGCCAAGGTGCTGACGTTCGGAGACCGGTTCCGCGTCAAACGCGACACGTCGCTGTTCGCCGAAATCAAGATTCTCTTCGGACCGAGCTCGCTTCCGTTGGCCTGAGCGGTTTGACTTGAACGGTTTGACCTGAACAGGTTTTTGATTGCCGGCCGATGCTGAATGGCGTCGACCGGCATATATTTTTCGCGGAAATCGGCATGGCATGGAAAACGGCGGATCTGCGTGTCTCACAATGCGGCTGAATGTGAGACGACGGGACGTTCTCGTGACTTGGCGTTGTTACCATGGGGCGTTATGAGCGAAGAAAACTATATGCGAATCATTGACCTGCGCGGCAAGAAGCTGACTCGAGCTGAAATGCTGGAAGCCATGCCCCGCGCCGAGATGGGCACCAACGAGGCCACTGAGCTCGTACAGCCGATTCTCGATGATGTGAAGGCCCGCGGCGCTGCGGCCCTGCGCGACTTCGCGGAGAAGTTCGACCATATCCGTCCCGAGCATCTGCGTGTGCCGGTCGAGGCCATGAAGGCCGCCGTCGACGAGCTCGATACGGAAGTGCGCGCCGCCATCGAGGAATCCGTGCGCCGCTGCCGCGCCGTATCCGCATCCCAGGTGCCGGCCCCGTTCCACACCGACCTGGCCGAAGGCGCGCGCGTCGCCGAACGTTGGATTCCGGTGCAGCGCGTCGGCCTGTACGTGCCGGGAGGCAAGGCCGTCTACCCGAGCTCCGTCATCATGAACGTGGTGCCGGCGCAGGCCGCAGGCGTCGAATCGCTGGCCATCGCCACCCCGCCGAGCCGCAGCAACTCCGACGGCCTGCCGGACAAGACCATCCTCGCCACCTGCGCCATCCTCGGCGTGGACGAGGTGTACGCGGTCGGCGGCGCTCAGGCCATCGCCATGTTCGCTTACGGCGCCAAGGGCTCCGAACCGCAGGACGGCGAGATTCTGTGCGATCCGGTGGACAAGATCACCGGCCCGGGCAACATCTTCGTCGCCACCGCCAAGCGCATGGTCTCCGGCATCGTCGGCATCGACGCCGTCGCCGGTCCGACCGAAATCGCCATCATCGCCGACAAGGGTGCCAACCCAAGCTGGCTCGCCGCCGATCTGATCGGCCAGGCTGAACATGACGAGCTCGCCGGTTCCGTGCTTATCACCGACAGCGAAGACATCGCCGACAAGGTGCAGGAGAGCCTCAAGTACCGCGTGCCTCGCACCGAGCACGCCGAGCGCGTCAACACGTCGCTGCGCGGCCGCCAGTCCGGCATCATCCTCACAGACGGCATCGAACAGTCCATCGACGCGGCCAACGCGTACGCGGCCGAACACCTTGAAGTGCAGACCGCTGATCCGGATGCCGTGATCGCCAAGATCCGCAACGCCGGCGCCATCTTCCGTGGCCCGTACTCCCCGGTTCCGCTGGGCGACTACATGTCCGGTTCCAACCACGTGCTGCCGACCTCCGGCACCGCGCGCTTCGCCGCCGGCCTCGGCGTGCACACCTTCATGAAGCCGGTCGAAGTCATCGAATACGACGAGCAGGGACTGAAGACCCTCGCCGCCCGTGTGAACGCCTTCGCCGTCTCCGAAGATCTGCCGGCACACGGCGAATGCGTGCTGAGCCGCTTCATCGACGACCCGTACAACAAGGCGACCATCAAGGAACAGGAAGAGCAGGCCGGCCTCCGATGAGCGAGACTTCCAGCAACGCGATTCCGGCATATCTGCCGCTGCGCAACGACCTGATCGGCGAAGAACCGTACGGCGCGCCGCAGCTCGACGTGCCGGTGTGCCTCAACGTCAACGAGAATCCGTACGCGCCCGAACCGGCCGTGGTGGAAACCATCGCCCAGCGTGTCAAGGAGATCGCCCCGACGCTCAACCGCTATCCGGACCGCGAGCATATCGAACTGCGCAAGGCTTTCTCCACATATCTGGAACGCGAATCGGGCGTGAAGCTCAGCGTCGACCAGTTGTGGGGCGCTAACGGCTCCAACGAGATCATGCTGCAGCTGTTCCAGGCGTTCGGTGGCCCCGGCCGCATCGCGCTCGGCTGCGATCCGACGTACTCCATGTATCCGGAATACGCGCGCGACACGTTCACCACGTGGAAGCTTGCGCACCGCAACGCCGACTTCACGCTTGACGTGGACGCCACCATCAAGGCGATCGAAGACGTCAAGCCGGCCATGATCGTGCTCACCAGCCCGAACAATCCGACCGGCACCCCACTCAAGCCGGAAGATCTGAAGCGCGTGCTCGAAGCCGCCCGTACCGCCGAAGTGGCAGGGGGCGGCCCCGCCGGGGCCGCGCGGGGCGGGGTTCGTCGGTTCGCAGACCCGCCCGGTCCCGCGGGAGGGCCAGGCGCCGCCGAAGGCGTGCATCCGGTGGTCGTGGTGGACGAGGCTTACATCGAATTCCGAGATCCGGGCACGCCCACCGCGCTGGAACTCATCGGCGAATACGAAAACCTCGCCGTCAGCCGCACCATGAGCAAGGCGTTCGCCTTCGCCGGCGCACGCGTCGGCTACCTGGCCGCCAACAAGGGCATCATCGACTGCGTGCGCATCGTGCGCATGCCGTACCACCTGTCCGCCGTCACCCAGGCCGCCGCCCTCGCCGCGTTCGAACACACCGACGAACAGCTGAGCCGCGTGGCGCACCTGCGCGAAACCCGCAACGTCACCTCCGCATGGCTCAAGGAGCAGACCTACAAGGGCCAGCCGCTCGAAGTGGCCGAAACCCAGTCGAACTTCATTCTCTTCGGCGGCCATTTCGACGACCGCGACCGCATCTTCGACGAACTGTTGAAGCGCGGCGTGCTCATCCGCGTCGTCGGTCCGGAAGGCTGGATGCGAGTGTGCATGGGCACCGACGAGGGAATGGCACGGTTCCGTGAGGCGTTGGTCGAAGTGCTGCGCATCGTGGAACAGGGCTGAACAAGCCGGAACGCAAGCTGGGATACTGTCCGGAACGGAAGTTCGTGACAGTATCCGGCAATAAGCTTGAAACAGAACAGAATCGCGGTGGCTGCGGAAGACGCAACCACCGCAATCGCAATATCGTAGCTGTAATATCGCAACTGCAACATCGCAAAAGGAGTCGCAACATGGCACGTACTGCAACCATCGTTCGTGAAACCAGCGAATCCAAGGTGGAGCTGAGTCTCAACCTCGACGGAACCGGCAAAACCGACATCGACACATCCGTGCCGTTCTACAATCACATGATGACGGCGCTCGGCAAGCATTCGCTGATCGACCTGAAAATCAAAGCCACCGGGGACACCGACATCGACGCGCACCACACCGTCGAAGACATCGCCATCGTATTCGGCGAGGCTCTGAAGCAGGCCCTCGGAGACAAGCGTGGCATCCGCCGTTTCGCCGACGCCACCGTGCCGCTCGACGAGGCACTCGCCAAAGCCGTCGTCGACATTTCCGGCCGCCCGTACTGCGTGTGCACCGGAGAGCCGGAAGGCTTCGAATACTGCATGATTGGCGGGCATTTTACCGGTTCGCTCGTTCGCCACGTCATGGAATCCATCGCCATGCATGCCGGCATCTGCCTGCACCTGCACGTGATTTCCGGCCGCGACCCGCACCACATCGCCGAAGCCGAATTCAAGGCTTTGGCCCGCGCATTGCGTTTCGCCATCGAACCCGATCCGCGCGTCGACGGCATTCCCAGCACGAAGGGCGCGCTGTGATGTCCGACGACAAGGACGATTTGAACGGTTTCGACGGCTTGGGGAAGACCAACGACGACGGCATGCATTTCAGCGAAGAGGAGCTGGAAGCGGCCATGGCCGGCTTCGAAAAGGAATTCCAGGACGAGGAAGCTGCCCAACAGAACGATGCTCCCGCGCAGGTGCCATTCGATCAGCCGGATGAGACGGTTAATTCCGATGCGTCTTCCGACGAATCGCAGGACGGCCTGCAATCGAAGGAAGCCGACGCGGTACTGTCCGAAGCCGAGAACTCGCTGTCATTCGACGACGAGTTGCAGGGACTGCTGGGCAACCGTGCGAAAGTCGCGGTGATCATCACCCGACTTGCCTCCGCACGCCTGTTCGCCGCGTTCTGCCAACTGTCCGACATCTCCGCGCAATGCCTCGCCTCACCGCAAGGCGCGGTCGCTGTATTACGCAATCTCGACGGCGATGGCCCGGAAGCGGCCATCAAAGATCTGACCACCGTGGTCTCCGGCATGCCTGCCGTCCTCGCGATCAACCGTGCGGACAAGCTCGAGGCGACGATGTACCTGCAAGGCAAGGTCGGCCAGACGTTCGCGCCACCGGTGCTGTTCACCTCCACCGCGCCGTTCGTCGAAGACCTGCTGCTGGGCATCACCGACGTTCAGGGGGTGCGTGATTCCGGCGTGGAAACCGTCGATTCCGCAAGCCTGACCCGTGATGACGCCATGAAGATCCTCGCCGAGCACACGCGATTCGGTCGTGGTTCGTCAAGCATCGAATAAGTTTTTCCCCGAAGGATGGATTCTTCGGCAAGCAAAAAAAGGAGAGCGCCCATGACTTCCGTGGTGGTGTTCGATTACGGTTTCGGCAACGTGCGTTCCATGGTGCGCGCGCTGGCCAATCTCGACCTCGACGTGACCCTCACGTCCGACCATCGTCAGGCTCTGGAAGCCGACGGACTGGTGATGCCGGGTGTGGGCGCGTTCGGCGCATGCATGGAAGGACTGAAAAGCGTCGGCGGAGACAGGGTCATCAAAGACCGTCTGCGCGCCGGCCGCCCGGTGCTCGGCGTCTGCGTGGGCGAGCAGATCATGTTCGAACGTGGCATGGAACATGGAGACGGCACGCCCGGTCTCGGTCTGATCAAGGGCGATGTCGAGCTGCTCGACGCCGACGTGGTGCCGCACATGGGTTGGGACACCGTCGAAGCGCCGGAAGGTTCCGTGCTGCTCAAGGGCGTGGAGAACGAACGATTCTATTTCGTGCACTCCTTTGCCGCGATGAGCGCTTCGCCTGCCGACACCTCCGCCGACCAGCTGGACTTCGGCGACGCGGAAGAGCATGTGACGTGGTGCACCTACGGGCGCAGCCGATTCGTGGCCGCCTACGAACGTGGACCGTTGTTCGCCACGCAGTTCCATCCGGAGAAATCCGCCGAAGCCGGCGCGCAGCTGCTGCGTAACTGGGTCGCGACGTTCTGAACGCGGATTCGCGCAAGGCAATCGCAACAATCGCAAAATCGTGAATTCAAATCGGTAATTGCAAGATCCGTTGAACGGCCGAAAACCGTTCAACGCAACGAAAGGTATGACATGTCTTTGACGCTGCTTCCCGCCGTCGACGTCCGTGATGGCAAGGCCGTGCGCCTGCGCCAAGGCGAATCCGGCTCCGAAACCGACTACGGCTCCCCGCTGGAAGCCGCCCGCACGTGGGTGGAATCGGGTGCGGAATGGATCCACCTCGTCGATCTCGACGCCGCATTCGGCACCGGCAACAACCGTGACCAGCTGCGCGCCATCGTCAAGGAACTGGGCGACAAGGTCAACATCGAAATGTCCGGCGGCGTGCGCGACGACGCCTCGCTCGACGCGGCGCTCGAAGCCGGCGCGGCCCGCGTGAACATCGGCACCGCGGCTCTGGAGAACCCCGACTGGACCGCTTCCGTCATCAAGAAGTACGGCGACCGCGTGGCCGTCGGCCTTGACGTGCGCGGCCACACCCTCGCGGCCCGCGGCTGGGTGAAGGAAGGTGGCGACCTGTTCGAGACCATGAAGTTCCTCGACTCCGTCGGCTGCTCCCGTTACGTGGTCACCGACGTGGCACGCGACGGCATGATGAGCGGCCCGAACATCGAGCTGCTGCGCGAAGTGGCGTCCCGCACCGACGCGAAGGTCACCGCATCCGGTGGCATCTCCAAGCTCGACGACCTGCGCAACATCAAGGAGCTCGCCGAACTGGGCGTGGACGCCGCGATTCTCGGCAAATCGCTGTACGCGCGCGCCTTCACGCTGGAGGAAGCCCTCGAAGTCGCACGCTGACATGTCGCGACACGGCATGTGTTAACGACGTTCGTAACATGCGCATGGAACGATTGGACACTATGGATAAACAGCAAGAGTTTGCTTTGCGCACGGTCGAGGAACGCGACGTGCGCTTCATTCGTCTATGGTTCACGGATGTGTTAGGAACACTGAAGTCCGTGGCCATCGCGCCGGCGGAACTGGAAGCCGCATTCGAGGAAGGGCTCGGATTCGACGGTTCCGCCGTGGAAGGCCTCACCCGCGTGTCCGAAGACGATATGATCGTCAAGCCCGATCCGTCGACGTTCCAGATTCTTCCGTGGCGCGGAGGCCCGCAGGGCACCGCACGTATGTTCTGCGACGTGCTCACCCCCGATGGCGAGCCATCGTTGGGCGATCCACGCCATGTGCTCAAGCAGGCGCTGGCCAAAGCCAAGGAAAAGGGATTCACGTTCTACGTGCATCCGGAAATCGAGTTCTACCTGTTCGAGAAGCAGGATGATTGGTCCCGTACACCGAAACCAATCGACGAGGGCGGTTACTTCGATCACGTGCCGCGTAGCCCTGGCATGGACTTCCGTCGCGCCACCGTCAATATGCTCGAACAGATGGGCATTTCGGTGGAATACTCGCATCATGAGGCGGGGCCAGGCCAGAACGAGATCGATCTGCGATATGCGGACGCACTCACCACGGCCGACAACATCATGACCTTCCGCACCGTCGTCAAGGAGATCTCTCTGGAGCGTGGCATCCATGCCAGCTTCATGCCGAAGCCGCTTGTCGACGCTCCGGGATCCGGTATGCACACGCATCTGAGCCTGTTCGAAGGCGATGCCAACGCGTTCTACGAGGCCGGCCAGGAATTCAATATGTCCGTCACCGCACGTCAGTTCGCCGCCGGCATCCTGTACCACGCGGCCGAGATCTGCGCGGTCACCGACCAGTACGTCAACTCCTACAAGAGGCTGTGGGGCGGTGCCGAAGCGCCGAGCTACATCTGCTGGGGCCATAACAACCGTTCCGCGTTGCTGCGCATCCCGCAGTACAAGCCAGGTAAGGGCAACTCCGCCCGTATGGAATTCCGCGCGTTGGACCCGGTCGCCAATCCGTACCTCGCATACTCCGTGCTGCTGGCCGCCGGACTCGATGGCATCGACAAGCAGATGCAGCTGGGGGAGCCAACCAGTGACGACGTGTGGGAGCTCACCGACGCCGAACGCCAGGCCATGGGCATCCAGCCGCTGCCGGAATCGCTTGACGAGGCTCTGAAGATCATGGAGAAGTCCGACTTCGTGGCGGATGTGCTCGGCGAGCATGCGTTCGAATACTTCCTGCGCAACAAGCATCAGGAATGGGATGAGTACCGCAAGCAGGTCACCCCGTTCGAGCTGAAGAAGTATCTGCCGAAGCTGTGATCGCGGACCATCGATAGAAAAAACGTCATACACGAGGCCGCCGTCCGGAACATAAACCGGGCGGCGGCCTTGCTTGTGCGTTTCGCACACGTCTATGGCGGAAAGGCCACGGGGAATCGGTGTTGGACTGGTCGAGGATATGCTCGAACGGCATATCCTCATTGGGATGCATCAGCCTCGCGGGCTGCCGAACATCGAATGGTAGATAATCGCGAAATTGCGGTTGCCGTATGACGAGCAGGAATCGCCTTCACCGGCCCCCGCTTCGAGCGCCGCGGCATTCGGCTGATACGGGGTGTATATGTACAGCAGCGCGGTCGCCCGGTTCTCGATGTACACGTTGCTGCCGCCGCAGCCGGCATTTGGATTGTACTGGATGTAATTGAGCCGTCCGGCATGGTAGCCGTAGCGTCCCTCGTGCCGAAGATAGTACTGGTACCGTTTGGCCGCGCCGTACACCTGTTTGAAGAAGCCGGCATAGGTGGGGTCGCAGTTCGCATCATCCGGGCAGCTCAGGCCCATCGCCGCTTTGAATTGGAAATCGTTTGGATTGGTGGCCGTGAGCAGATGCTGCTCCTTTTGCAACACGGTGAGCAGCACCTTCTGGCTGATGCCGCATGCCTTGCCCGCCTTGTAGACAATCGCCGCCGCGCTTTCGTTCGGGCCACCATCATAAGCCTGGCAATATTCGTCCGCGGACTGCGATTCGGTGCTGAACGTCATGGACTTCAGGCATCGTTCGCCACTGCAGGCCACGCCCTGCTGTTCGATGATGGTGCTGACCTGCTGCTCGCTCAACGCATTGCCGTTGAAGAACGTGCCGTCGGAAATGATGTTGCCGGGATTGAAGTCGTATTGCGACTGCGACTGGCTTTGCGCGGTGAGCGCCTCGTTCACCTGCACGCGCCAGCCGATGAAGCGCACCGCCCCCACGATGATGGCGATCGCCGCGATCGCTGCCACGGTCGCGGCGGCGACCATGCCGATGCGTGCGATGGGATTCGCCTTCCGCCACATGGTGCGGAGATTCTTGAGATTGAGGGGCTTGCGATTGCGGGTTTTCCGTGCTTTGCGCGTGCTGTTCGTCTTGCGTGTCATCGTGCGTCATATTGTATCGCGCATGGCATAGTGTCGCCTCGGATTGGTTACGTCAATCGATTGATGTCCCGGTGTGGAAGGGAGATGCGGCATGGCAAAGGAACGGTTCTTCAATCTTCCGGTGCTTATCCTGATTGCCTCGAGCTTCATGCTCGGCATGAGCGAATTCATCATGGTCGGCATCCTGCCGGACATCGCCGTCGGATTGAAGGTGTCGGAGGTGACGGTCGGCAATCTGGTGTCGCTGTTCGCGTTCGTGTACGCGCCGGTCACGCCGCTCGGTTCGGCCCTGTCCGCGCGCTTCCCGCGGTTCGCCACGCATATGACGCTGATTGGCGTGTTCCTGGCGGGCAACCTGCTGTGCGCCTTCGCTCCCAACTACGCGGTGCTGATGGCCGGACGCATCCTGATCGCGCTGGTGTCCGGCACACTGGTGGCCATCGCCATGACCTACGCGCCCGATGTGGCCACCGACACCTTCCGCACGAAATTCATCGCATGGGTGTTCTCCGGCTTCTCCATCGCCTCCGTGGTGGGTGTGCCGGTCGGCACTTGGGTGGCCAACGCGTTCGGCTGGCGTTGGGCGTTCCATCTGGTCAACGCGCTTACCGTCGTGCTCATCATCGGCATGGTCGCCGTGCTGCCGCGCAACAGCCATGCGGCAAAAATCGGCTTCCTGTCCCAGTTCCGCCTGTTCTTCGACCGCCGCATCCAGCTGGGCGTGCTCGACGTGGTGTGCGGCGCGGCCGCAAGCTACGTGTTCTACACGTACCTGACTCCGATCATGCGCGATGAAGTGCATGTGCCGGAGCAATATCTGAGTGTCGGACTGGTGATCTTCGGCGCGGCCTGCCTGTGGAGCAACCTGTATGGCGGCAAGCTCGCGGACCGGGGCAGGGGAGTGGAGCCGCTGACGCACATCCGTCCCATCTACTGCGCGCACGCGGTGCTTATGGCGTCGCTTGTCGTGGCGCATTGGGTGGCGGTGTTGGCGGCTGCGGTGCGTACGCCGTTGGCTGTGTTCGCCGGTGTGATGGTGGCGAGCCTGTTTGCGGGGTTGTTGATTCGGGAATCGCAGTTGTTCCGTTTCTTCAAGAAGCGTTGACTGGTTTGAGGAAACGGAACAATCCGTTGGGTTGTTTGGTCGGTGGCTAGGCGATGGCCTTTTTGATGCGTTGCAGGCTGATCGGTTTCGGCGTGCCGAGTTCCTGCGCCCAAAGGGATACGTAGAATTCCTCGAGCATCCAGCGCAAGGTCTCGGCCTGTTTCATGAGTGTTTCATGGCGTGGGCCGGCTGGTTCGCGTTGTGCTTTCGCCATGGTGTTGTCGGCGAGTTGTTTGGCTTCGTCGGCTTCCCATGCCCAGCGTACGTCGCGGTTCTTGTCGTTTTTCGCCTTGGCGAGGCGCAGCAGGTCGGCGTGCAGGTATCGTTCGATGGACGGCAATGCGTCCGGTGGCGTCTTGCCGATGAAACCGGGGAAGACGAGCGTGGCGATGTGCTCGCGGATCGACTGCAGCACGCTCAGCAGGGGCAGGTCGGCTTTGCCGGACACGGCTTTGTCGACTTCCGCATAGCGTTTCAGTATGGCGATCACGTCATGTGCCACCGCATACACGGTGTCCTCGTACACTTCGCGTACGTCGAGCACTGCGTTGGCGAGCGCTTCGTCGTCGGGCAGCTGGTCGACGTTGGGCAGGAGTCGTTTGACGGCGGCCAATTGCAGGTCTTCGGTGAGTTCCTTCGTGGACTTGTAGGGGGCGGAGGCGAGCATGAGCGCTTCCGTGCCGAGCCAGCGTGAGGAGATGCGTTCACCGGGCAGGCGCAGCGTGTCGAGTGCACCTTGCCAGAGCATGGTGGCGCGTGCTTCGGTGGTTGCTCCCGCTTTGTTGAGCAGGTTGGCTTTTTCGACGATTTTGCCTTGGTCTCCGGCGTTTCGGGCTTGTTTCTCGACCATGTGGCGCGCGGACGCTTTGGCCTGCTCGGCGAATTCGCGTTGCAGCTCGACGAGTGATTTGCCGGTGCCGAGTGTTTTGACGGGGCCTCGCGCGTGCCGTCTGCCGTGCTGGTTCTTGCGGTTGGGTGGCAGCTGCTGTTCCACGGCGAAGGTCATGCGCAGGTATGGTGCGAGCTTGTTCCACAGTTCGCCAGTGAGGACTTCCGGGTGGATTTGCGCGCCGACGATGCTGATGGCCGCTTGGGTGAACGCGTGTGGCAGGTCGGGCCATGCGGCGACGCCATCCTCGTTTTCGGGGGCCAGGTTTGGTTTTTGCTGGCTTCCGGAGCCGGGTAGGTCGGGGTAGCGTTCGTCGATCCAGGCGCGGATCCTGCGTGCCGTGTCCGGGGCGGGTACGAACTGTACGCGCAGGGTTTTCGGCAATGATTTGATCATGCCGATGATGAGCTCGTCCAGCAGTCCCGGCACGTTCCATGTGAACTGTTCCGGGGTCAGCCGCGACAGCGCCTTCAACGGCACGTGCACGGTGACGCCGTCGTTCGGGTCGTGCGGATCGTAGATGTAGCTCAACCTTAGGTCGATGGGGGAGCCGTCGGTGCCGAGCGTATGCCAATGGTCGGGATAGTCGTCCAAGGACACCGAATCGGAGTCGGCGAGGCGTTCCACCTTGTCCGGGTCGAAATCCAGCAGGTCGGGCTGCTCGTCGTGCCTTGTCTTCCACCATTTCGCCAGGTCGGCCACGCTGGTGACGGTGTTGGGGATGATGGCGTTGTAGAAGTCGAACAGGTCCTCGTCGCCGACGGTCTGCGCCACCTGGCGGGTGCGGCTCGCGTCGTCGGCCGCGTCTTCGAGGATGTCGCGGTTCCGTATGACGAAATCGTCGTAGGAGAACCGTTGCTGGATGTCGCCTTCCACCAGGCCTTGGCGGATGAGGAAGTCGCGTGCCTCGAGCGGGTTGATGCGCCCCCATTGCACGGTGCGGTCCTGCACGATCGGCAGGCCGTACAGGAGCACCTTCGCGCTCGCCACGGCCGAGCCACGCGAACCGGACCAGTGCGGATCGGCGTAGGTGGTGCGCGTCAACGCTCCGGCGAGCGGTTCGGCCCATGCGGGGTCGATCTGGGCGGAGTACCGCGCCCACAGCCGGCTTGTCTCCACCAGTTCGGTGCTCATCACCCATTGCGGGGTCGACTTGGCTACGGCGGAGGCGGGGAACAGGGCGAAATGCGTGCCGCGCGCGCCCTGATAGTCGTTCTTCGCCATCTTCTGCGCACGTTTCATCGCGCGTGCCCGTGCCGCTCCCTTGAGCCCGGCGAAATCGGAAGCCTTCGGCTCGCGCACGATCTGCATGCCCATCATGGACAGCAGGCCGGAAAGCATGGACGTGTGGATGCCCTGCGCGTCCCATGAGCAGCACAGCGAATGCGCTGCCTGCTGGTTGAGCGGTAGCTGGCGGATTTCCAACGGTGGGCGGGACACGGGAATCGGCTCGCCGAGCTTGAATTTGAACTCCTGGCACATTTCGCGCAGTTGGGCGACCAGATCCTTCCATTGGCGCATGCGCAGCCAACTCAAGTACTCGGTCTTGCAGATGCGGCGCAGTGCGGAATTGCTTGGTTCGCCATCCGCTTGGAACACGCGGTCCCACAGGTTCAACGCGGTCAGGAAGTCACTGGTCGGGTCCGCATACCGGTTGTGGATGCGGTCGGCATCCTCACCGGTCTCACCCGACGGATTTCG
>OGQU01001379.1_pt1 | contig 20097 bp, 12 predicted proteins | sample 1553341 | NCBI WGS metagenome assembly OGQU01 (sample SAMEA2579920, study PRJEB22360) | human gut metagenome | biome: human gut; feature: human-associated habitat; material: faeces | place: Denmark | collected 2008/2010 | reverse complement strand
CTTGTGCTGGCGCGCTTGGCACCATGGCGGGGCTTTTGCTTTGTGTGAACAGGGGCGGCGGAGTGACCGCCGCCCCTGCGACTTATTTCAGCGCCGCCAGCGAGGAAACGATTTTCTCCGCCGCCGTCCATATCCGTTCCTGACTTTGCTGAATGTCCTCCAGATCGGCCTCATAGATGCGGCCTGTTTCGTGGGCGCGGCGGGTGAGCTGGTTGAGGTTGTTGCTGGAATACCGAAGCAGGGACACCAGCTCCCGCAGCTCCGGGAGATCGAGCTTTACCACATATCCGTCAATCGCCATCTTGCGGAGATATGCCGCCATGTTGGTGGTGCCGAACTGCGCCATCTTCGTTTCAATCATTTCCCGTTCCTGCGGCGTGACGCGGAATTTGAGCTGAACGTCCCGCTTACGTTTTGCCATCGCTCAGCGCTCCGGGGCTTTGGACTTCGCCGAAATTTTCGGCGAAGTTGTTTCAGGCGGATTTTTCAGCTTATCCCGGACAGAGGTTTTCTGCCGCTCCTGCGCGTAGGCTTTGCGAGTCTGACTGAGAAACAGATCGACCAGACCGGGATGGCTGCTGACGGCCAGATAGCAGTTGCGGTCAGTACCCCATGCGTCAGGATTGGCGGGGATGGACATGGCTTTTGCCCAAGCCCTGTTGTCGGGAGAATACCGTCTGTCCCAGTCCGCTTGACAGACGGTGATGGCGAGGATATGAAATGCGCGGTCATAGCCGAACTGCTGCACCACCTGATCGACCGCCGCTGCATCCAGCCGGTTATCCCGGTAGTGGTCACGGATGGCGGCTTCGATAGCTTCCTTGCAGGCTGCGTTTGCCTGATTGGATGCACGGTAGGCCGCAAGCTCGTCATGCTCTCTGGCGTAGGTTGCCGGGTGCTTGTAAACGGGGAGATTTTTCATTATCGTGCCTCCATTTCTTTTTTGTGGGGCTTTTCCGGTGTGCCATGAACGGGCGGCGCTTTCAGCCTGTCCAGAACGGAAGGCCGCGTCGATTTTGCAATCGCCTGCTCAGGCTGCGGCTGTCCCTTGCCGTCCAGATTCAGCTCCATATCCAGCTCAATCAGCCGCGCAGTTTTCGCGGCCAGCTCCTGCTCCTGCGGGAATGGCTTACCGACCTCAGTCTTTGCCGCCGCCTGCTGGTTATAGAGGTTTTCAAGCTGCTCCTGAACGCTGCGCAGACGCTCCGGCATTTTATCCAGCGCGTTCTCGATGCGGACAAGGTTACCTCTGGCATCCGAACCAAGTTCAACGCGATGTGTCATCCGGCCTTTCAGCGTCAGCGTGTACGTTTTCCACATGGAATCAAAAGCAACGGACATGGTAAAGCCGCGATAGGTGCCGATCTGTACCGGGTCGTTGCCCTTGACCTCCTTGCAGGTATCCAGCAACGCGGCACCGGCGTTTTCCTTATCAGTGAGCCGGTCGCCGCGAATCTCCATGCCGACAAAACCTTCTGCCGGGAGCGGATGCGCCGCGAGGGTCTGCATATCCGCCTCCAGCCCACGAACAAAGCCCTTGTGTTCCTCTATCTTTTCCGGGAAGTATTTCAGCAGACTGTCCTCCAAGCGGAATTGCTTGCTGTTGTGGTCTGCTTTCATAATTTTGAGCTTGGACACCTCAATGTCCAAATCCATGCGCTCTTTGATGCGGGGATCACCGGCGCATAGCGCCTTGATCTCCGCAAAGGACAGCGCCGTAGCGTCCACGTCCTCACAGGAGCGAACCGGGGATTTTGAGGTCATGATCTGAGAGATGAATTTCTGCTTGTTCTCAACGGTCTGCCAGAGGTAGGCGTCAAACGTCCCTTCGGTCACATAGCGGCAGACATGAACGAGCTTGTTCTGATTGCCCTGACGCTCGATGCGGCCTTTTCTCTGCGTGAGATCACGGGGACGCCACGGGCAATCCAAATCGTGAAGTGCGACCAAACGATCCTGCACGTTGGTGCCCGCGCCCATCTTGGCCGTGCTGCCCATCAGGACGCGCACTTGACCGCTGCGTACCTTTGCGAACAGTTCCCGCTTTTTGACCTCCGTATTGGCATCGTGGATGAACGCGATCTGTTCCGGGGGCATACCGGCGTCAATGAGCTTTTGACGCACATCCTCATAGACCGTAAACGGCGTGCCAGAGCTTTCTTCCAACGGAATTGCACTCTCCAGCGCACGGATTTCCGGGTTGTCCAGCGTACCGGGGGACGCCTTTGCCGCCCGCTGAGAGGGCGCAGTTTTTGGCGTGGAAATGTCGCAGAACACAAGCTGTGTCAGCTTATCCTCCTCGCCGTCACGCCAGTATTGGAGAATGTTCGCCACGCACTGATTGACCTTGGTGGTTTCCTCGTCGGGGAGCATGGGATTGATGATACGCTGGTCAAGCCCCAGCTTGCGGCCGTCCGAGGTGATTTTGAGCATATTGTCCACATCCGGGCTGACCGCACCGCTGTGTACCTTAGACGCTCGTTCCGAGAGGGCTTTCACCATGTCCTGCTGGATCTCCGTGGGTTTGGTGGCGATGGTGTGATACGCAACCTCCGGCGTGGGCAAGTGGAGCTGATCCGCCGTTTTGATGTCGGCAACCTCTTTGAACAGATTCATCAATTCGGGTAAGTTGAAAAACTTTGCAAAGCGCGTCCTTGCCCGGTAGCCGGTTCCCTCCGGGGCAAGCTCCAGCGCGGTGGTGGTTTCACCAAAGCGGCTTGCCCAGCAATCGAAGTGGCCCATACCCATCTCTTGCAGCCGGTCATGCTGCAAATAGCGCTGGATGGTATAAAGCTCTGTCATGGAGTTGGAAACCGGGGTGCCGGTGGCAAACACCACGCCGCGCCCGCCGGTCAGCTCATCCATGTAGCGGCACTTGGAGAACATATCCGAGGATTTCTGCGCATCGGTGGTGGAAAGCCCTGCCACGTTGCGCATCTTTGTATAGAGGAAAAGATTTTTATAATTGTCCGACTCGTCCACAAACATCCTGTCTACGCCGAGCTGTTCAAAGTAAATCACATCATCCTTGCGGTCGCTGGCTTGCAGCTTTTTCAGCCGCGCCTCCAGCCCCTTTTTCGTGCGCTCCAAGCTCTTGATGGTAAAGCTGTTGCCGCCTGCGAGCTTGGTATCCTGAATGCCATCGGTGATTTCCTCAATCTGCTGATGAAGGAGCCGCTCCTGCCGCTCCGGGCTGATGGGGATACGCTCAAACTGCGAGTGGCCGATGATAACAGCGTCATAGTCGCCGGTGGCGATACGGGCGCAGAATTTCTTGCGGTTGTGGGTTTCAAAGTCCTTCTTGGTAGTGACAAGGATGTTGGCCGAAGGGTAGAGCCGCAGAAACTCGGATGCCCACTGTTCCGTCAGATGGTTCGGCACGACAAAAATGGATTTCTGGCACAGTCCCAACCTCTTAGATTCCATCGCAGAGGCTACCATTTCAAAGGTTTTTCCCGCGCCAACTTCGTGTGCCAGCAGCGTATTCCCGCCGTACAGCACATGGGCGATGGCGTTTTTCTGATGCTCCCGGAGGGTGATTTCCGGGTTCATACCGGAGAAAACGATGTGGCTGCCGTCATACTCGCGGGGACGAGTGCTGTTCATTTCCTCGTTGTATTGCCGTACCAGCGTTTCGCGCCGCTCCGGGTCTTTCCAAATCCAGTCCTTGAACGCATCCCGGATAAGCTGCTGCTTCTGCGCGGCAAGAGTGGTTTCCTTGGCGTTGAGGACACGGCGCTCCCGTCCGTCTGCATCCTCAATGGTATCGTAGATACGAATGTCGCGGAGGTTCAGCGCATCCTCCAGCAGCCGGTAGGCGCTGGCGCGGTCTGTGCCATAGGTGGTGAATGCCGCCACGTCGTTGTAGCGCACCATGCTCTTGCGGGAAACCTGCCATTCTGCGGTGTACGGGACATAGCTGATCTCGATCTGTCCGCGCAGGTAGCGAGGCGTTTCAAAGGTTTCGTACATGAATTGCTCGATGTACTTTTTGTCAAGCCACGTCGCGCCCAGCCGCACCTCAATCTCGCTGGCTTCAAGGTCTTTCGGCTGTGCGGCAATTAGGGCATCCACATTCCCGGCAAAGAACGGGTCGTGCGCTGCCACGCGCTGCGCGGTGCGGAGCTTCTGCCGGACGTTGCCGGAGAGATATTCGTCCGCCGTCTGCCAGCCCTTCGCCCAATGCTCGCCGCCGTCCTGCAAGTCAAACGGGCCGCTGTTTGGTTCCTTGTAAATGACGCCCTTCAAATCCTCAACAATCTGTGGAATCTTTTCACTGCCGCCCATAAGAGAGGACATGAAGTCAAGATCGACACAGGCTTTTTCTCCGATGCAGACAGCAAGGGCTTCACTGGCGGTATCCACAGAATCTACGCTGCGCTGCTGCTTGATAGTGCGCTTGTGGAACATATCCGCCTTGCGCTCCAGCTTTCCATCGTCATCCAGCACTTCCAGCGAACACAGGAGGTAGTAAGAGGAATCGTCAGAGAACGCAAGACGGTTCGCACGGTCATTGATTAGGCCGTGTTTTGCGGAGAACGCATCATAGAGGCGGTTTAGCTCGGTCTGCGCTTCCTGAATCCGGCTTTCTGCGCTGTACTCGTCCATTTGCAGGGCAATCAGCTCATTCACGCAATCCCGCAGCGCGACCATGCCCTTGACACGCTCGGCGGCGGTGGCGTTCAGCTCCGGTTTGACCATGCGGCTGTTTTCCCGGTAGTACACCTCGCCGTCCACCACGGTGTAGGAGTAGTTTTTCACATTGGGGTCTGCGGGGATAGATGTGTCGATCTGTTCGCCCTCGCCCAGCTCTGGCAGTTCCGCCTCCTGATAGGTGCCGCGAATGTTTTTCACGGCATCATGGAGCTGATCTGCAAGCGCCAGCCCCTCAATGGGGACAACGGTGAAATCCTGCTTGCCGTATTGGGTGCTTTCGGAGGTCTGCCTGCCTAAAATCATCTCCGGGTGGTCAACAAAATAGTGGTTGATGGCAAAGCCATCCTCGTTCTGGCCGAGGTGTACCCAATCCGGTTCGATCTCAATGGGACGGTCACGCTTTTGGAGAAAGAGAATGTCCGAAACCACATCCGTACCGGCGTTGGCACGGAACGCATTGTTGGGCAGACGAATGGCACCCAGCAGCTCCGCCCGCTGCGCGATGTACCTGCGGACTTCGGGTGATTGCTTGTCCATCGTGTAGCGGGAGGTCACAAACGCGATCACGCCGCCCGGACGCACTTGGTCGAGGGTTTTGGCAAAGAAGTAGTCGTGAATGGAAAAACCGAGCTTGTTATAAGCCCGGTCATCTACCTGATATTGTCCGAACGGGACGTTGCCCACGGCGAGGTCATAGAAGTCTTTTCTGTCCGTTGTCTCAAAGCCTGCGATGGTAATGTCCGCCTTGGGATAAAGCTGCTTGGCAATACGTCCGGTGATGCTGTCCAGCTCCACGCCGTAGAGCTTGCTGCCCTGCATCTGCTCCGGCAGCAGGCCAAAAAAGTTGCCAACGCCCATAGACGGCTCCAGAATGTTACCGCTCTGGAAGCCCATATTGCCGACCGCTTCATAGATCGCCTTGATGACGGTGGGGCTGGTGTAGTGGGCATTCAGCGTGGACGCTCTGGCCGCAGCGTATTCCTCCGGGGAAAGTGTGGCGTACAGCTCTGCAAACTCGTCCGACCAGTTTGGTTTATTTTCATCGAACGCATCAGCCAAACCACCCCAGCCGACATAGCGGGAGAGGATTTCCTGCTGCTCCGGGCTGGCCTGTAAGCCCTCAAACTCCAGCTCTTGCAGGAGTTGGATCGCCGCCATATTTGCCCGAAACTTTGCTTTTGCGCCGCCGACGCCGAGGGCATCATCGGTGATGTGGAAATTCTGCGCGTCGCGGTGGCTTGCCGCCTTGAAGTCAGCGTAAGCGGCCTGCTCCGCAGCGGCAACGCTGTAAAAGTCCTGCCACTCGCCGTCAATGGGGATGGATACCGCAGAACGGTGTGCGGGAGGCTCGTCGATCTCGGCCTGAGAGATGGCATCATCAAAATCAGGCACAAACTCGCCCATTTCCGAAAGCGCCGCGCGTCCTTCCTGCTCCAGAATCAGAGCTTCTTCCTCGCTCATGGCAGGCGGTTCAGGCTTGGCGGGTTCCGCAGAGGGCGGGTCATGCTCCGGCTCGTCAAAGCGCAGGGTGCGAATCTCCACATCATAGGGGAGGTTGTTTTTGTCAGCAGGATATACCGCCACGGTTTCCTCGGTGTAGGTGGGTGCCTGTTCCGGCTGCGGATACCGCTCCATGAGCCGTGCAAAACTCTCCCTGCTCTCCACACGGGAAACGGGATAGCGAAGCGATGGATCGCGAAGAGAAATATCAAAAAGGCCGAGGTTCTCAATAATGAACGGCTTGCCGTCCTCCAAATATACCGTATCGCCTACGGAATACGGGAACGGTTCTCGCTGCGGGACAGGAGCTGTTTCGGGAACGTCTGTAACTGCTTCCTCTGGCTCATGCCAACGGTATTGCTCCACATCCTCATCCGAAACATGAATGAGATCGCTGAAATCGAGATTTTCCAGCTCGTTGGTAATAATCTCTTGCAAAGAGCCGTACTGCCGGGTTTCCAAATGCTCGTCATCCAGATAGCGCTCCAACCGGTAATTCACAAGGTCAATGTTCACCTGAAGGGGAATCTCGTCATCGGTGACGGTGGTGTAGGCGACGCCGATCTTCGCCGGGTCGCTGAAATCCGCCTCTGAGCCGTATTCGCTCCGGCAGAAATCGGAGATCAGTCCCTTTGCACGTTCCATGAGCGCCTGCTCCGCAACACGCTCCGCATCCTGCATCACACGCTGGATAAATGGATCGCTGTTCAGCTTTTCCGAATCAACCACTTTGCCGCCCACAATGCCGCGCTGGGCGAGGGCTTCCCGAATGGCAACAGGGTCAATATCATCGAAATTGTCGCGTTCCGCCTCGGTGTAGAATTTATCCTCGCGGATGAGCTGCGCCAGTCGCCGCTGCACCTTCGGCCATGTCAGTTCGGCGGTTTCCGGGCTTCCAGCGCGGACGATAAAGAGATTGTTGCCCTCCTTGCCGCCGTACTCGTGAGCAAGCCATGCAGCAGTTTCTTTTTCACGTCCGTGCTGCTGCATATACCGCACTACGGCGTGTTTGCTCTCGATATTTCCGTTCCATGCACGGAGTGCATCGTCTATATCGTCCTGCGAGAGCGGTCGCAGCAGATCGTGAAGCCGCTCATATGTTCCCTCAAAAACCTCCTGATGTAAGCGGCTGCGGAATTCTGGAACATCCGAAAATAGCCGGATAAGCTCCATATCTTTTGAATTGAGAACGGCACGGCGCACAGCTGCATTACACTCGATTTCCGCATTTTCCCGGTCAGAGTGACCGCAGGCGTTGCGATAGGCCGTATCCTCCGAAACCGCTGCCATCACCACCGGCCTGTAATGCTCCAAACGTTCCTGCACCGTGGGCTGAACTTGCTCTGCGGCGGGGTCGCGGAACACCCTCGTGCCGTCCGCGCCGAACTCTGCTTCATAAGCATTGATGGCGGCTTCTGCTTCATGGTCGATAGAGCGCAGCGTGTAAATGTGGCGCTCACCTCTAAAGTCTGGCGCTTCGGCAATCGTCACATCATACTTATCGCGCAATTTCTCTACATACATCTCTAAATTGTGCGACGGTACGCCGCACATCTCCACACGGCCAGCGCCGGGTATCTCTCTTGTGGTAAGGTTGAGGTCAAGCAGCTCCGCCGCCTGTTTTGCGTCCCCGCCATACATCTCAAAGAAATCGCCCACCTGAAACAGCACGATGTTGTCCGGGTGGGCTTCCTTGATGGCGTTATAGCTGTCGTAGGCGGTGTTTCGCACCACATCCTGTGCCTGCGCCTTATCATAAAGCGCCTGTTCGTCTGGTGTAAAATAGCGGTTCATCCGAATCAGCTCAGAGATACGCGAAGCGACCTTGTTCCAATTCATCTGAACATCTGCACAGCCCGCTTTTTTCAGCGTGATGCCTTTGCTGCCGTGATCCTCGTAGCTGCCGCTTTCTCTGGATACGGCATGGGTATGCCCGCCGATGCCGTACTCCTTTTTCAGAAAATCGGCATTCTCCTTGGGAGTGTGCGAAGTCTGGAAAAACGCATAGATGCGGGTCTTTCCACCCTCAAAGCTGCTCCCGTTTGCAAGAGAAGCCGCAATTTCATCTTCGGTGATAAACCTGCCGGTTTCTGGAATAGCCTCCATATCGGAGCGGAATTCCTTTCGCGGAAGGGACAGATCTTCCAAACGTGCGAGAAGTGCCTGCGGCTTGTGGTAATGGAAGCGCAGCAGCGCACGGTTTTCGCGGTAGGCGTCCATGAATACCTTGTATTCCGACAGGAGACTTTCCCGGAACGCCGGATTCAGCAGATCGTCCGTCAGACGCTCCGTTTCCTCTGGAAAGCTGGTGCTATGGATATTACCCAAGCAGGACAGATACCCCAGCGACTTTGCTTCATCCGAGAAATCGTGATAAAGGTTCCAGACATCCACAGCAATACCCAGCCGCTCATAGCGCGGGGCTTCCGTGACCTCAAGATTGGTGGCAAATGCGCCGCCGTCCAGAAGCTCCTCAATACGCTCCGCCGCATCTGCCCAGCCTATCACTTGGGCAGAACGAAGATAGCGAGAGGTATCTCCGGTTGCAATATGGATACCATCGTCCCCGTACCATGCGGAAAGCCTGCCGTTATCCGTAATCAGGCCGTTGCCGCCGTAGTAAAGAGCTTTCAGAAATGCCGCGCGATCCTCTAAAGGTTTTTGCTTGGAGAATTCCGCAGCAATTTTCATCCGCGCTGCATCCGCATTACCGCCCGCGCGCAGGATGTGGTCAGTATCATCCTGAGAAATGAACATAGAAAAAGCGGAGGGTGTTACACTCTCCGCTTCTGCGATGAATTGAATTTGTTCTGCCTCTGGGGGGAAGAAGGACATCTGCGCCCCAGCAGGGGCATCGAACATATTTAGCTGAACACCAGTTCCGTGAGGATCGTTTCCTCGGCCTGCGCTTTCAGCGTGTTCATCAGCCCTACCCACTTCATCGGGTCGCTGGCTTTCAGCGCTTCCGTCACGCCCGCTGACTTCATCAGCTCCGGCATCATCTGTTCCAGTCGGTTGTTCGCTGCCTCGTCGATCTCCCGCAGATGGGGGTACAGCCTCTCGGACAGCAGCAGGCTGTTCCACAGCACCGGACGATGCTCCTTCAAGTAATCCTTCCGCATCCTGCCGTACTTGCCCAGCGGGGCTTGCGGCTGATCTGTCAGGCTCAGGTCGGGAATCAGATAATCCCCGCTGCGGGTGTAGGTCAGTTCGCTCATGGCTTTCGCTCCTTTCCGCGATTTTCTCGCGCTCATAATTCTTGATGGTGACTTCGATCTGCCGCAGCACCAGCTCGCTGGACTGGCTGATGGCCGTTCCAAGAGCGGCGACGGTCTGCGGGGTATTGAAATCAAAGACATTCAGAAAATCCTCATGCTCGAAGTAATCTCCCGGCTGCATCCCGCAGCGGGACAGCAGCGCATAGGTGGTGCTGACAACGGCGGCGTTCCGAAAAGCGGCTCCGATGTTGAACTCATCATAGTCCTCCAAAAAGGAACCGTCAACGATGCCGACAATATCGCGCCAGTTGTCGTGCCAGTATTCATCTACAAGCTGCGCCGCCACACGCTCCATCTGATCGGCAAGTCCGTTTTCACCGGAAACGTCGAAGCGCTGTTCCAGCGCCGCAGATACCACCTCACGATGCTCCTGCCGGTATTCCCAAAGATAAGGGCGGCGAGAGTTCTCGCCGCCGCTGGTATCGGAAACATCGAATACATATCGGAGTTTGGGTTGGTCGCTGCTGGTATCCACAAGGGCGATGCCCTTGCTGCCTCGCCGCACATAGCGGCGCATCTGCTTATTCCAAAGATCGTATTCCGCGCAGGCCGTGGCTTCCGGGCGCTGGGCGAAAATCATGAGCTGTTCATTGTAGGGGTACTTATACAGCCTTGCGGCGGTGGTCAGAAATGCCGTCCACTTCTGGTAGCTTCCCGTGATCTGCTCCGCCGTGCGGTCTGCCATCTGCGCATAGAGCTGTACTTTACTCGGCATCCATATCCTCCTTTTCAAAATCGGGGAACAGGTCGAGCGCGTCATATTCTGCGTCGCTCATCCTGCGCAGCTTTGCGATGGCGCTGTCCGTCAGCTCCCGCAGCTCCGTTTCATCCGCAGCGAGGTAGCCGCGCATTTCCTCCAGCGCCGCGATCAAGCCCGTGCGGGTACCGGTGTTGTAGAGGCTCATAAGCTGGCGTTCTTCAAAGGTGATGTTCATATCAAAGCTCCTTTTCCGCGCTCTTTTTGGGCGCTGTTTTGTGTGGACGTTCTTGGGCCGGTTGGTTTTTGAGCTGCTCCAGCACAGATTTCTTCTTTTCCCGGTGTGCCGCCTCTGCCAAATCCATCAAGGAGATGGACATACCGGCCTTGACCTGTGCTTCAAGGTCGGCGACGGTGGGCTGTTTGGGGCCGTTGTTGATAATGCCGTCGATCATGCCGTAATCATCTTCCATCGACATCTCGGCGGCTTTCAGATAATTCTCCGGTTTCTGAAAGGCGGGCAGCTCCTGAAATCCCATGCTGTCACAGTAGTGATAGGATACCTTGCCGTCCTGTTTCAGCGCAACGATGTCGCTGACGGAGAGGCTGTGTCCCACAAAATCGCCGGGGCGCTCGTCGTTGAAAATGTAGTAGAAGTTTTCAAGGATTCTGCCGGTATCATCGTCCGGGTACACCTCACGGGTATAGACAGCTTCATAGTTGGCAGGGTCAGGCGGCGCGGCCAGACTGCCGAGATTGGCAAAACGCAGCTCCACCGGCGCATCCCGGCGCAGTTGGTAGATCGCCATAGAATCGGTGGGACTGTTCAAAAAACGCTGCTCCACATCGCGGGGCGGGATATGGCCTTTGACCGCATCCCAATCCGGTCTTGTGATCCCGAACATTCCGTCGTGCTTGATGATGTCCTCGGCCTCAAAGACCATTTCTTCGGCGTTGTCGGGATGGAGCATATAAACCGTGATGTCATGCTCCAGCAGCTCCAGCGCCCGGTCTTTGGAAAGCGGGAGCATATCGCCGTCCAGATACCCATAGCTGCGCATATCGTCCACCGTCAGCGTGGGGTCGGGCATCGGGGTGGCCTGTTCCAGCTCTGGCGAAGTTGGAAGTGTGCCTGCGGCACGAGAACCGGCCTCCTCGTGAACAACCTGATTGTCGTCCGATGACAATTCGAGTGAGTACAAAATCCCTGCAAACTTGTTTGACAAAACTTCAAACGGCACGGTCTTATCATAGCCATGTGTTTCGCAGATACGAATCGCAGCCGCCAAAAGAAAGTTTACATCATCGTCATGTACTGTTCCGCTTTCCAGAAGGTGTAGAGTGTCCTTGTCGTAAAGTTCATAGGCATATTTTGCACCATCTTCTGTTATGCGAAGATGCTTGCTCCCACCATCAACCGCATACCAACGCTCATTAGCGTCGAGTTCCTTTAAGGAAGTGTGACTTTTCTGAAATGCCTCAACTTCCAACAGCAGCTCATTCGCTCTGTGCGCGTATTCATCGCTCTGCTCAAGTGTTTCGGACAGGAAGCCTTTTATCTCATCTGCTCCTGTCAACAGATCTTCGTAGAAATGCTGGAGGCAATCTTCCTGACTTGCAAATTCGCTGAGAAAGGCAAGGCCATTCGCATCGAGATACAGCTCTGAAATGCTTTTTGCCAAGTCAGCCGCAGACATATTGCTGTTCTCTTTTAATTGGCTTTCCGCTTGCTCGGATTTCTCCACAGAAATGCCGCGCTCCTTGCAAATCTCCGCAAAGTGCCGGTCAATGTCCGTAATCAGCTCGGAGGCAGTCTTGTTGATGGTTTCCAGACTGGCGCGAAGTTCTTTCAGCTCCTTGCCCTTTGACCATGTGGCGATATAGCCGAAGCTGTTTTCTCCCGTTTCAATGCCGTAATACTGGCAGACCGCATAGGAGATGCTTTCGGCCTCGACCTCCTCGGTGTTGCGGCTCTTTTCGCCGGGGACAAGGATCGTCTCACCATCGTCCGCAAGCTCCGTCATGTGTTCGTAGTCGTGGAGCTTGGCGTGTGCAATCTCATGGACGGCGGCACATACCGTCTGCACCTCGCTCATACCGGCGCGGATGGTGATGCTCTGCGCCTTAATGCTGAAAAAGCCGTCCGTATCCCGCGCAACGGGCTTTATCTCCATCGGAACGGGAGAAGCACGGCGCAGCGCCTCCATGAAAACCTCATACTGCTGCACATTGCCGCTCAGATCGGCGGCAAGCTGGGGCAAGGGCTTTCCCGCAGTCTGCGACACATCAAAGACGGACACCACCTTGAACATAGGGATACGGATTTCCTTTTCCTCAATGATGGCCTTGCCGTCCGCATCCAGCACCGGCGCGTTGGTTTCGGGGTCGGTCTTGATTTCCTCGACCTTTTTCTTATAGGGAGTAGGAGCGATGATGCGGATACCTTTTTCGCCTTTCAGGACGTTCCTGCCGAACTGATCGCGCCACTTGTTGAAGCCCGCCACATGGGTGGCGTCGGGGCGCTGCATATAGATGAGCATGGTATTATTGACCGAGTAGCGGTGAAAGCGGCTCATAGTGGAGAGATACTGCCGGTACTTATCGCTCTCGAACAGCTCCTTGATGCCATTTTCGATGCTGTCAACAATCTCCCGCATCCGGTCTTTGTTGGTTTGCTTTTCAGCCATGATGATCTCCTTTCAGAAAAATAGCGCCCCTGCGCAGAAGAAAACACATCCTGCACAGGGGCAATTCTCCGCAGATAGACGTTGTTTCCGGGCTTGCGGATAGAATGACGCAGCCCCTTATGATTCCGCATGAAAAAAGCCTTGCGGCATGGGGCTTTTACGCCCTCTATCTGCGGAGGTTCCAGTATTGTTCACGCTTCCGCTTGGCGTCCTGCTTTCGGCGTTCCTGCTTGGCGCAGGCGGGGCAATATTTGGCGCGATTGGAGGAAGAATAGACCGGCTTACCGCAGACGGCGCAGCGCTTTCCCGGCCTTTCCCGCATCACGTCGGCCAGCAGCTCATGGTCGGCGGGAAGCACCGCGTTTCGGAACCAGTTGCACAGCAGCGAGTAGGAAATACCCTGTACGCAGACGCAAGGCTCTCCATCATCCAGCGCGAGGCAGTTGCCGTGATCGTAATTACAGCAGAGCTTCCGAATGAGCTTCTTGGCGCGGCGGAACTGCTTGTGATCCATACGCGGCGCATCAGCCATTGTCGAACACCAGCTTATAGCCCGTGCGCTGTCCATCGTCCTCCAAAAGAACGCTGGCATCATAGGTTTTCCCGGTCTTTTCGGAGTAGCAGCCTTTCAGCGGGGCGCGGCCATTTTTCAAAAGCGCAGCGGCAAGAGATTTCGTCAGCGCCTTTTTCTTGGCGGTGAAGAATCGGCTGTTTTTCCAGAGAACAAAGGAACAGGAACGATTCTCACAGAAAAAGCCATTATGCGATTCCGTTACCTCGGCTCCACAGCGGGGACACTGGCCGACCGCCTCACGCCCGGAGGGGAACAGGACTTCCGTACCGGGGATGGGTTTGTAGGTCTGCACCAGCTCATTCAGCATGGCGGCGATCCCATCCATGAAGCTGTCCGGGGCGATTTCGCCGCGCTCGATCTCTTTCAGGCGGTGTTCCCATTCGGCGGTGAGCTGCGGTGACTGGAGCTGTTCGGGCAGAACGGTGATAAGCGCCGTGCCGGTGGAGGTGGGCAGCAGATTTGTGATCTTCTTGGACTTCCTGCGCTCCACAAAACCGGAGGACACCAGCTTTTCAATGATACCGGAACGGGTCGCCGGGGTGCCAATGCCCTTGCGCTCGGCATCATCTGGCATATCCTCCTTGCCCGCGTTCTCCATCGCAGCCAGCAGCGTATCCTCGGTGAAATGCTTGGGCGGCGTGGTTTTTCCGGTCTTGACCGATGCGGCAGATACGGAAAGCGTCTGATTCTCCGTTACCACCGGCAGCGCGGGCACTGCCTCTGCCTGCTCCTGCTCATAGCGCTTCCAGCCGGGAGCAAGGACGGTTTTTCCCTTGGCGGTAAAGCTCTGACCGGCACAGTCCACCGTAATGACCGTTTCTGCATAGCGGTGGGGTTCATCCACGGCACGAAGCAAGCCTTTCGCCGCCAGCTTCAGCACCTCGCGTTCGCCCAGCGGCAGAGAGGCCATATCTACCTTTTCCGCGCTGATGGTGGGGACGATAGCGTGGTGATCGGTGACTTTTTTACTGCTGCATACCTGCTTGGCGCAGATGGTCTGCGGCTTCTCCATGCCGCAGACAGCGGCAGCGGCGGCGACAAGGCCGGGGACGCTGCCCTCCATATCGTCGGTCAGGAAGCGGCTGTCGGTGCGCGGGTAGGTACAGAGCTTCTTTTCATAGAGCGCTTGGAGATAGTCGAGGGTCTGCTGAGAGGTGTAGCCGAGAACGCGGTTGGCATCGCGCTGGAGGGAGGTCAAATCGTAGAGTGCGGGTGCTTTCTCAGACTTTTCCTTGCGCTCCACGCTTTTGACGGTTACTGCCTTGCCCTTGCAGGCGTTGGCGATAGCGTCGGCATCCTTTCTGTCCTTCATTCTGTCTGTCGTGGCGGGAAAGCCGCAATCGAGCTGAACGGTGTAGAACGGCTCTGCCACAAATGCGGAGATCTCCGCCTCGCGCTGTACCAGCAGCGCCAGCGTGGGCGACATGACGCGCCCGATGTTCAATGTGCGGCCATACGTCAGGGAGAAATACCGCGTGGCGTTGATACCAACCAGCCAATCAGCCTTGGCGCGGCACAGGGCAGATTGATGCAGGCCGTCATAGTCGCGCCCAGACTTAAGCTGTTGGAAGCCGCTGCGGATGGCATCATCCTCCATGGAGGAAATCCAAAGCCGCAGGATAGGCTTGGAGCATCCCGCAAGGCAGTAGACCGTGCGGAAGATCAGCTCACCCTCGCGCCCAGCGTCGCAGGCGTTGACCACCTCTGCCACATCCTCCCGGCGCATCAGCTCCCGCAGAATGTCAAACTGCTTCTGCTTTTCAGAGCGGACGATGAAGCGGAACGAGGTAGGAATGATGGGCAGCGCCGCCAGCGTCCATTTGGCATCATCGGCATTGTAAACGGCGGCGTCGGCCAGCTCTGCCAGATGCCCGAAACACCACGACACGATGTACCCGCCGCCCTCCAGATACCCGTCATGCCGTGACTTTGCGCCCAGCACGGCGGCGATGCTCTGCGCCACGGAGGGTTTTTCGGCAATCACAAGGCGCATGGTGCAGCCTCCATTCTCTTTACGTCACGGTAGCAGGGGCGAACGCAGCTCTGTCCGAAGCGCTTGCAGCCGTAGCAGAAGTGTTCCTTGGCAGCGTCGGGAGGGCTGTCCTCCCGCGCTGCTTTCGGCTTCTGCATCATCAGGCGTTCCAGCGGATTATTGGTGAAATATCTCATGCGTCCGTATCCTCCGTAGTATCCTGTTCCGGTTCGCCCTCATACGGCTCAAACTCGTATTCGTCCTCGTCCTCGCCGTAGTCATAATCGTCCAGATCGGCGCTGCCCTTGGTCTGCGGCTTGGCCTTTTTCTGCTTGAAGATGTAGAACGCTGCACCGCCGCCCAGCGCGACGATCAGCAGAACGACAAGGATGCCGCCCACGCCGCTCTTTTTCTCCGGTTCCTCGGCGGCGGGTTCTGTCGGCTCGGTGGGGGCTTCGGGCTTTGCCTCCTTGCCCACGCACTCGGTCATGTTGACCGCGCAGACGGGGCAGGATGTATTGACCGTACCGGCCACGCATTTTGTGGTGCAGGAGCAAGTGGCGGGCGTTTCTTCCTCGCCAGTCAGCGCCATCAGGTCGGCCTCATCCACCTGATTCAAGAAGTGGACGGTTTCTTCGCCCTCATCGTCACGGTCAATAATCAGGTAAAATGTATTGCCGTTCTTGCTTTCCAACGTAATGAACTGTTTTCCTGCCTTGGTGCTGGAGCCAATATCGTCGATCAGCGTCAGATTGCCGTCCGGTGTCAGCGCGTCGCTGCCGCCCGTCATGCTGCCGAGAAGGAGCTGCCAGAGGTCGGCCAGCTCTTTTTCATCAAACGGAAGCGTAATGCCGCCGATGCTCACGGTGCTGTCGGCGGCGTCGGTGACGGTCAGATAGCTGCCGTACACATAGCCCACACGGGCAGGTAGCAGGATTTTTACCCAATCGCCGTCCCTGCCAATCACATCGACCACCGTGCCGTTGGGGAGCTGCGTAAACGCGGTGTTGTCCAGCCCCGCGCCGGTGCGGACATTCAGGCTGCCGCCGTTGGTCGTGACCGTGCCGATCTGTTTTGTTTCCTGCGTGTCTGCGGCGCTGCTTTCGGCGGCAGGCAGCGTATCATCGGGATAGTCGCCGCCGCTGGCAAAAGCGGAAATGGGGAAAATCCCGATACACAGGAGCATCAGCAGCAGGCTGATAAAAATGCGTGGTGTGTTCTTAGTCATGGTTCAACGCCTCCTTTTCCAAAGTGGCCGGTGCAGGCGCGGCCTGCATACGGCGGAACAGCTCGGCAAACTGCTCCATCGTCATGCCGTTCTCACGCACCATGCCGATGATGTCGGTGTCCTCCAACTCACGAATCTGCTTTTCCAGCTCGCGGTTGCGGCCTTGCAGATCAGAGATTTTGCCTTTGTTCTTCTCCAGCTCTCCACGGAGCTTCATAATTTTCGGGTTCATATCGTTCACTCTCCTTTACGGCAAGCGCCCATAACGGTAGAAATGGGACTGCCAATAGCTTGAATTTAAGTTTGCATAAGAGATCGGATCTCCGCAGTGGATCATCATATTGTTGCCGACGTAGATACCCACATGGCTGACGCCGGGGGTATCATACGTTCCGGTGAAAAACACCAGATCGCCCGGTTTGACGTTGGCAGAGGATACGGGCGTACAGATATTGCAAAGTCCCTGCGCGCCCAGCCTGCCCACATCCCAACCGGAATGATTGATGACCCAACTGACGAAGCCCGAACAGTCAAATGAGGTGGAGGGACTGCTGCCGCCCCAAACGTAGGGGTAGCCGAGATACTTTTCCGCTTCCTTGATGATGGCGGCGAATACCTCATCGTCCAGCGCCTCAGGGGGAATGTCGTAGTCGGTATAGCTGCCCTCCACATACTTGCCGATGTAGCCTGAACCGGGGAACAGGTCGGGACGGTTGCCGAGGGTCGCCATATAGGTGGCGTACATTCCGAGCTGTTCTTCGCTCATAATGTAGACGGGAACATGGGAGAGATTGAAGTTTTCCAGCGTGACCGTGCAGATGTAGTAGTCATACGGCACCTGATAGGTGTCCGTATGGGTGTTGCCGTCCGCGTCCGTCCATGTGTCGGTTTCTGTGCGGTAGCGGGTTTCCACCACCACATCCTCGGTCAAAATGTACTGGCGGTCAAAGAGCATCTGGAGCGTACCCTGCACCTCCTCCAGCGTCCATTCCCCTTGATGCAGCGCCGTAATTATGGAAATGAGTACATAGGGGTCATGCTCGATGGTGTCCAGATCAAAGTGGTACTCATCGTAGTCATGGGTGCTTTCGTAGGTGTCGAGGTAGCGCTGAAGCTCTGCCTCCATTTCGCAATACTGCGCTTCCGCACCCAGCATATCGGCGTCCTGCGACGGATAGGTACTGGCCGCGATCCCGGAGCCGACGCCATCCATTATCACCGAGCAGGAGGACAGGCCGTTGAGCAGAAATGCCAGCATCAGCAGAATTGCGGCGGCAATGGCAAAGCCGCGCCGGTGTTCCCACACATATTTGCCCGCTTTCTCAGCCTTTTCAGCGGCTTTTTTCGCGGCCTTGGCGGTATTCTCAGCCGCCTTTGCCGTAGTCTGCGCCGCCTGATTGTGCTTGGCAGCGGCATACTGCTTCTTAATTGCCTGCTTCTGCTGCCATTTGGAAACGGGATTGCTGGTGGGGCTGTCGATCTCTGCTTTCTTCTGGAGCGCGTCAATGTTGGCTCGCTCCAGCTTTCTCTCTGCACGGATGGCGGCACGATAAGGCTTGAGCTGATGGGCGCGGTGGGCAGACTGCACCAGCCGCCCGCCGCTCTCCACGGCTTGCTCTACCTTGTGCGCGGCCTCTACGCCCACATTGTCATCCTCGCTCTGCCGCACCTCCCGGTGAACCTGAGAGAGAACAAAGTTGGCGGGGGCATCCTGCACGGCATGGGTCAGCTTTGAGGGCGGCTTTTTCTTATCCACTTCCTCAAAACGGAGCTGCGTTTTGACCTTGCCGGTGGCAGGATCAAAGCCGCGTTCCTTTTTGACCACGGTTTTCTTGGGGATTTTCGCCTGCGCCTTATCCGCTCTGGTCGCTGCTTTTTTCACCCGCTTGATGGGCTTTTCCAGCTTCGGCTCGGCGAGATCGGCGTCGGAAAACTGTAAACGCGGTTCTCTTTTCATGCCGACGCCACCTCTTGCGGTTTGGTGGTCATGACGCGGTACAGCTCGGTGTCCTTCGGGAAGTGGTCAATGAAGGGCAGGATCGTGTTGCCGTAGAACAGCAGCCCCTCGCCCTCGCCGGAGTGGGTCACATAAGAAAGCTGATGCGGCGAAATGTTGAGCTGCTTTGCGAGAATCTGCCGGTCGCCAGCGGCCTGATTGAGCATATAAATGAAATCGCTGTTTTCAAAGATGTTCTCAACCTCCCGGCTGGATAACAGGTCTTTGACATTTTGCGTGATCCCGGTGGGGATGCCGCCCCATTTTCGATAGCGCTTCCAAATCTCAACGCTGTACGAAGCCGTCTGTTCCTCCTTCAAAAGAAGATGGAACTCGTCGAGATAATAGCGGGTCGTTTTATGGGCAGCGCGGTTGATGGTCACACGGTTCCAGACCTGATCCTGCACCACCAGCATCCCGATTTTCTTGAGCTGCTTGCCCAGCTCCTTGATGTCGTAGCAGACGATGCGGCTGTTCACATCCACGTTCGTGTGATGGTTGAACACATTCAGAGAGCCGGTGACGTAGATTTCAAGGGCGGTGGCGATGTACTGCGCTTCCTTTTCATCCTGCGCACGGAGGGCGTTATACAAGTCCTCCAGCAGCGGCATATTCTCCGGTTTCGGATCATTGAGGTAGTCCCGGTAGACGATGCGAACGCAGCGGTCGATGATGGTCTTTTCCACAGGGGCAAGCCCATCCTTGCCGCCGACGATCAGCTCGCACAGCGACAAAATAAAGTCGGATTTCAGGCTCAGCGGGTTATCATCGTCGCTGTAATCCAGATTCAAGTCCATCGGATTGATATAGCAGGGCGAACCGTCGTAGCCCTTGCCGGTGGGCGACAGCTTAATGACCTGACCGTGCAGGCGCTCCACCAGCGGTGTATATTCGCCCTCCGGGTCACAGATGATGATGTCATCCTTGGGGCAGATGAGAAACGCATTGGTGATCTCACGTTTTGCCGAAAATGACTTGCCGCTGCCGGGAGTGCCTAAAATCAGGCCGTTGGGATTTTTTAGCAGCTTCCGGTCTACCATGATAAGGTTGTTGGACAGGGCGTTGATGCCGTAATACAGCGCCTCCGAACCGTTCTGAAACAGCTCCTGCGTGGTAAAGGGGACGAAGATTGCCACGCTGGAGGTGGTCAAGCCCCGCTGAATCTCGATCTGATTCAGCCCCAGCGGGAGACTGCTCATCAGTCCTTCTTCCTGCTGAAAGTCCAGCCGGGTCAGCGCGCAGTTATATTTCTGCGCGATGCTGGAGGTCTGGAAGATGTTGTTGTCAAGCTGCCGTGGCGTGTCCGCTGTGTTGAGAATGAGGAAGGTCAGCAGGAACATTCGCTCGTTGCGGGACTGCAAATCCTGCAACAGCTTCTTGGCCTCTGCGCCGTAGGTAGCAAGGTCGGACGGGATAATGTCCATATCGTACCCGGCGCGGACGGCTTTCTTCTGGTGGAGTAGGGAGCTGCCGCCTTACTATCTTGCAATAGCAGGTTTGCATCACCCT
>OGQU01001354.1_pt1 | contig 20442 bp, 13 predicted proteins | sample 1553341 | NCBI WGS metagenome assembly OGQU01 (sample SAMEA2579920, study PRJEB22360) | human gut metagenome | biome: human gut; feature: human-associated habitat; material: faeces | place: Denmark | collected 2008/2010 | reverse complement strand
GGTCGTTGCCCTCCCAGACGACGTTCATGGCGTTGTAGTCGAAATCCTCCGTCAGGTCCTGCATCTCTCCCGACGCGCAGTCGTAGAGGAAGAGCCGCGCCTTGTCCGACTCGTTGCCCGGGCGGCGCTGCGAGAGGAAGGCGATCTTCGAATCGTCGGGCGACCAGACGGGATATTTGTCGTAGCCGACCATCTCGGCCAGGTCCACGCACGCTTCGCCCTCTGCGGCGGATTTGCCCGTAAGCGGTTTGCAGATGTTCTTCGTTTCGCCCGACGCGAGGTCGTAGACGAAGATGTCCGAATCGGTCGATACGGCGTATTCGGTGCCCGTGAGCGGTTTGCAGGTGTAGGCCAGCTTGTCGCCGGCGTTGCTCCAGGCGATTTCGGCCATGTCGAAATAGGGGGCCAGCGGGGCGTCCCACTGTGCGTCGGGCATGATGTCCTTGCCGCCCGTCACGAGTCCCTTGCCCAGCTCGCCGACGAAGATGTGGCGGTATTCGCCCTCGTCCCAGTAGTCCCAGTGGCGGGCCATCAGGTCGTCGTAGATGCGGGCTTTCGACTTGTCCATGTCCTCGTAGATGTCCGACGAGCGGCGGTCGGCCGTCCGCACGGTCTGCACCCACCAGATGTGCTTCCCGTCGGGGCTCACGCCGAAGCCCTCCACGTCGGGAACGCCCTCGTAGTCGCCGTCGCCCGTGATCTGCGTCGCGTCGCCGCCCGAGGCGTTCATCCGCCACACCTGCATCGAACCGCCGCGGTCCGAGAGGAAGTAGATGTGCTGCCCGTCGGCGCTCCATTGCGGCGAGAGATTGTTCGACGTGAAGTCCGTCAGGCATGTCACGGCCTTCGAATCCATCTCCTCGACCCGGATCGTCGTCACGCCGCGGTTCTCGGCCATGTTGTAGTCGGTCTGCTGGTAGAGGAGCCGCTTTCCGTCGGGCGAGAGCGACGAACCGCCCGCGCGGCTCATCTTCCACATCACCTCGGGGGTGAGGCGTCCGGCGGCGATCTCTTCGGCCGTCAGCGCATTGTCGATCTTCAGGGGCTCCGGGCGTTTTTCGCATCCGCCCGCTCCCGCAGCTGCAATAGCCATCATCAGGATAAGTTTTTTCATTTTCATTGAGGTTCCCTTATTTATTCTTAATTTTGTCGTCAAATCTTTTCGAACATGAACCGTACCGTCTATTTCGCCGACAAGGCCGTGTTATTCACGGCCGAGACCCCCGGAGGGGCGTGGTACGCCGTTTCAGCGGACGCTGGGGACGGCTTATCACGGGACAAGATACTGAATTTTCTCGAATCGCACAATAGCGTGGCCGTCGTGGCGGCCGATCCCGACGCGGCGTTCGCGGCGTTCGCGGCGGAGTTCACGCCCGTCGAGGCGGCGGGCGGCGTCGTGGTGAACGGCTGCGGGGAGTGGCTGATGATTCACCGCAACGGCCGCTGGGACCTGCCCAAAGGGCATCTGGAGTGCGGCGAGCGCATCGAGGAGTGCGCCGCGCGCGAGGTCTGCGAGGAGACCGGCGTGGCGGCCGAGGTCGTGCGTCCGCTGTGCGAGACGCTGCACGCCTATTATTTCCCGAAAACCGCGCGCTGGGAACTGAAACGCACCCGTTGGTATGAACTTTTCACCCCGGCATGCGCCGTCCTGAAACCTCAGACCGAAGAGGGGATCGACGCCGTGGCGTGGTGCTCCCCGGAGGAGGCCGCAGCGCATGCCGCTGCATGTTATCCGACCGTCAGGACGGTGCTCGCCTGCCTGAGAGGCGGGATGTAGGGGCAGCCGACGCTTACGGCGCTGTACTCCCGGTTCTGCGCCTGCATGCAGAGACAAAGAAACACCCCGGAAACCTGCGAAACGGTTCCGGGGCGTTTTTCGTTGCGGAGCGGGACTCAGCGTTTGTCCTGCTCCCGGACATAGGCTGAGATGCGGTGGCTGCGCTTGCCGATGGGCACGCCCAGTCCGAGGGTCACGTTCATCGTGCTCTGCTTGACGGGTATCCACTGCGGCGTGTGCTTGCTGACCAGCATGTCGGTGGCGATGAAGAAGTTGATCCAGCTCGGACAGAGGTTCAGGGCCAGTCCCACGGCGCCGCCGCGGTTGTCGATCACCGAGTAGCTGCCCGTGAGCGTGAACCAGCGGACAGGGTGGAAATTGACCGATCCGGTGATGTTGTGCAGGGTTTTGTACTCCCAGAAGCGGGCCGTGTAGAGCAGGCCGATGCCGACCTTGTGGCGCCACACCTCGTATTCCAGACCGGCGTTGATCGACGCGCGCAGCATTTTCGACGCGCTCTTGCCGTCGGTCGGGTTGAATTTCAGCATCTCGAAGTCGAAATCCGGCGCGGGCTCCGTACCGTCGTCCGGCACCGTTACGCCCGTGAATTCGGTCTCCTGCGTCGAGGTTCCCGAGATGGAGTTCTTTTTGCTCCAGCTGATGAAGCCCAGGTCGTTCACGGCCAGCGACGCTTGCAGGTTGGGCAGAATGTCGTACGTGGCGCCCAGGTCTACGGCGAATCCGTAGCCGGCGGGTTTGGTGGGGTTGATGTCGATGTCGCCGATCTCGAAGATGTCGCCGTTCGCGGGCATGTCGATCTCGGCTCCGGCGGCCGTGACATCGATCGTACCCTGGGTGCTGACGGCCCAGCGGTCGTGCTGGAGCGATACGTCGAAGCGGTCGTAGGTCATCTTCGCCCGGGCCAGTCCGGCGAGGAACTTGCCCCGCACGCCGACATAGAGCCGGTCGTCCATCAGCGGGAACGAGTAGCTGAACGCGGCTTCGAGGTAGGCGTCCATCGAGGTTCCGAAGTTCCGGATCTGTCCCTCCTTGCCGAGTTTGATGAACTCGAAGAGCGAGTAGGGCAGGTTGGCGTCTTCGTTGACCCGCACGTTGAGGTCGAACGACCAGAAATTCTTGTGGTTCTTGGTGAAGACGCCGAATCCGATGACGTTCATGCGGAAATCGGCTCCCAGCAGGTTGTCGGTTTTGAGGTTTCCCAGCACTTCGGCGGCCGATACGGAGCTGTCGAGCAGCGTCACCAGCTTGCCGTCGCGCGGATAGAGAATGTTGTCGAGGGCGATGTTGCCGGCCATGTTGACCTGCACGCCGCCCAGTACGGGGATGTTCACGTAGCCGCGCAGCGGCGCGAAAGCGGGGTTGAACTGCGACCGGAAGGTCGAACCCTCCATGAAGTAGGCCGAAGGATTCTGCGCAGCGGCGCCGGTCGCAAGGAGCGCCGCCGCGATGAGGATGTATGGTTTTTTCATGCGATGGTGCTGTTTAGATGTCGAGTTTCAGACCTCCGTGTTTGATGAGGTGCAGTTTGATTTCGATCTGGGGCTTGTCGGTTTCGAAGCCTCTGCCCGGATAGTATTTTTCGAGCGTCACGGGGATGTTGATCGCGGCGTTGTCCACCAGCTGCCGCAGGCTCTCGGCATAGAGGCGGGTCTCCTCGGACTCCTTGATCTCGTTGATCTCCTTCGTGGCGTCCACCGTGACATCGAATTTCAGGAACGGGGCGGCCGCGGTTTTGAATTCCGGTTCGAGATACAGCGATACGGGCAGTCTGCTGACGATCTCCCCGGCGAGGTAGAGCGAGTTTTTGGAACTGCCGGACCCTTCGGGATCGAGGTTGTCGGCGATCATGTCGATCACGTCGTCGCTGATGTCCACGCGTCCGATGTTGTAGTCGATCGGCTCCACGCTGAGATCCTCCGTCAGATAGCTGTCGAACTGCGATTTGACCACTTCGAGCACTTCGCGTTTGGCCGAGCGGACCGCCGTCCGGAACGCCTCCTTGAACTGCGTTTCGTACTGATCTTCCGCCGGAATCCCGAGTGCGCCGGCGATTTTATGGCGGTAATCGGTCCACATCATGTCGGTCATCACATCGAGTTTGGCTGCGCTCGACTGCATTTCTGCGACGAGGGCGTCGAAAAGCTCGTCGGTGTAGGAATTCCGGGAGAGCAGGACGAGATCGACGAAATCGGCATTCCCGGGCAGCTTCGAGGGAAGCCATTTGTCGGCTTTCTCGCAGAGCTCCAGGATGTTGAGATCGCCGTTGGCGATGTCTTCCAGGGTGACGAGCACCCGGGCCAGCGGGACCTCGAATTTCGAATCGTCGCCGCCGATGGCGATGTTGTCGGTATCGACGTTTTCGAGATCGTAGTCCTTGTCGATGCACGCGGTGAGGAGTGCGCCGGCCAGAATCGGTAGAAAAAGTTTTCTCATAGGCTTGGATTACGTTGAAAATGATGGTGGCACAAATGACGTTCCGACGAATAAAACAAAATACCGGACTTTTTTCGGTATGTTCCGCCCTGCCGGCGAAAACCTCCGGCGGGGAATTTTGCCGAAAAATTGCTACATTTGCCGAACGTATGGGCGGAACCGAGAACAACAGCCTTCGGGAGCAGGTCGCCCTGCTGCCGCTGTCGCCGGGCGTCTACCAGTTTCTGGACCGCTCGGGGACGATCATCTACGTGGGCAAGGCCAAGAGCCTGCGCAAACGGGTGTCGTCCTATTTCGTACAGTCGAAGGAGCACAGCCCCAAGGTGCGCGTGCTGGTGAAGCAGATCGCCGCGATCCGCCATATCGTCGTGGGCAGCGAAACGGACGCCCTGCTGCTCGAAAATTCGCTGATAAAGACCCTCCAGCCGCGTTACAACATCCTGCTGAAGGATGACAAGACCTACCCGTGGATCGTGGTCCGCCGGGAGCATTTCCCCCGCGTGCAGTCCACGCGGACCCTCACGCGCGACGGGTCGCAGTATTTCGGACCCTACGGTTCGGTGATGATGCAGCACAGCGTGCTCGATTTCATCCGCGAGGTGGTGCCGCTGCGCACCTGCAAACTCAACCTCGACCCCGGGGCGATCGCCCGGGGCAAATACACGGTCTGCCTGCAATATCACCTCGGGAACTGCAAGGGGCCCTGCGTCGGACGGCAGTCCGAGGAGGAGTACGGACGGTTGCTGGAGATGGTCGTTTCGGTGCTGAAAGGCGACCTGCGGCCCGTGCGGCAATACCTCGAGGGGGAGATGGCGCGGGCTGCCGCGGAGCTGAAATTCGAACTGGCCCAGCGTTACAAGCAGCGGCTCGACGCGCTCGACAACTATGCGGGCAAGTCGGTGATCGTCAGTGCGAAGATCGTCGATGTCGATGTCTTTTCGCTGCTGCCGGACGACGACGTGGCATGGTGCAACTTCGTGCGCATCCGCCACGGCTCGATCGTGGGCGTCTCGACGGTGAAGCTCTCGACGGGCGTCGGGGGCGACGAACGCGACATGCTGACGCTGGCCATTCAGCACATCGTCGAACACATCGCCGGGGGCGGACTGGCCCGCGAGGTGATCGTGCCGTTCCTGCCCTCGACGACCCTGCTGTTCGACGGCGTGACCTTTACGGTGCCGAAGCGAGGCGAGAAGCTCGAACTGCTGGAGTTTTCGCAGAAGAGCGCCCGCATCTACCGCGCCGAACAGCTGAAAAACCTGGAGATCAAGAATCCCGAACGTTATGCCGACCGGCTGATGAACGCCATGCAGAAGGAGCTGCGCCTCGACCGGCAGCCGCGGCACATCGAGTGCTTCGACAACTCCAACCTGCAAGGGAGCCATCCGGTGGCCTCGTGCGTGGTCTTCCGCGACGGGAAACCCTCGCGCAAGGAATACCGCCACTTCAACATCAAGACCGTGGAGGGTCCCGACGACTACGCGTCGATGCGCGAAGTGGTCTTCCGGCGCTATACGCGCCTGATGGCCGAGGGGGCCGAGCTGCCCGACCTCATCATCGCCGACGGCGGAAAGGGGCAGATGGGGGTGATCCACGAGGTGCTGGAACGCCTCGGGCTGGACATACCCATCGCCGGACTGGCCAAGGACGACCGTCACCGCACGGCCGAACTGCTCTGCGGATTCCCGCCTCTGCTGGTCGGCATCCGTCCCACTTCGCCGCTTTTCCACTTCCTGTCGCAGATTCAGGAGGAGGTGCACCGCTTCGCCATCGCATTCCACCGTCAGAAACGCAGCAAGGCATTTATCCACAGCGAGCTGGAGCAGATCGAGGGGATCGGCGACAAGACGGTCCAGACTCTTCTGCGCCATTTCCGCACGGTGGAGAAGGTCCGCGCAGCCAATATCGAGGAGCTTTCGGCGTTGGTGGGGCCTGCGAAAGCGAAAAAAATCAAGGCTTTCTTCGAAAAATAGGGCGATTTTTTGAAATTTCGTGAAAATCGCGTATCTTTGCCCTCCCGATTCGCCGCGCGATGCGGTCGTTTGCCCGGATGGCGGAATCGGTAGACGCGTTGGTCTCAAACACCAATGACAGCAATGTCGTGCCGGTTCGACCCCGGCTCCGGGTACATGGAAAATCGCTTAATTTGTTGATTATAGCAAGTTAAGCGATTTTTGTTTTGATGAAATTCCCCACGTTTTCCCCGCAGACAATTTTATCTTTTTGGAACGAAGTGTTAATGTATTACTGAATTTGACATTAAGGTATATAAAAAAATGTAATAAATTCAGATTTTCACTATATTTGTCGCGTCAGATATCTATTGCAATATGAATTCAAAAGTATTATTTTCTGCCGTGTATCTGTTGGCGGCAGTACCGTCATCTGCACAAACGGATGCCCCTTGGTTTTTGTCCGCTTCCGATTCGCTATGCGGAGTCCGTCTGACAGAGATTTGTGCGGCAAGAGGTAAAATTCCCCCCCCCTCCCGAAAAAAATCTGAAATAATCGTCGCCGTCATCGACGGCGGGTTCGATGTTTCGCATACGGCTCTTGCGGATTTCATCTGGACCAATCCACGCGAACAGGCTGCTAACGGCCGTGATGACGATAAAAACGGCTATGTAGACGACATTCACGGCTGGAATTTCCTCGGCAATGCTGTTGGAGAGAGTCTTCGAAGGGCCGGCACGGAACCTTTCCGGGAATACAAACGGCTTCGGCCTCGCTTCAAGGACGCTGATACAAGCCGCCTTACTCTTTCGGCAAAGGCCGAATATGCCTATTATAAGCAGATGGAACGGGCCGCCCGGCTCGATACCTACATCAAATTTACCGAATATCAGCGTATTCGTTCCGATGCTTTCCGCATTTGCGATTCATTGATGCGCCTGAAATACGGTGATCGAGAAACAACGGTCGCCGATTTTCAGCGTCTTGAATTGGCCGACACGACCGGGCTTGCGCTGCCTCTGTCGATTGCGGCTTCCACACCCGTTATGTTCACACCCGACATGCCGTGGCACGAAGCGCTGGAAAAGATCGACAGCGAATATCGTTTGTCCGCCGTACGTGTGGCCAGCCTCGATTCCCTGAATGACGATCCTCATATAAAATTGGGCAATCGCCCGGACGATTTCCGGAATTTCCGTTACGGAAACAATCTTATCGGCGACGATCCCTATCATGGGACGATGGTTGCCGGAGTGATTGCGGCGTGTGCGGCGACGGCCGGGGAGTTGCCGCGCCCGGTAAAGATCCTCTCCGTCCGTGCCATTCCCGAAGGCGATGAATACGACCGCGATGTAGCTGCGGCAATCCGTTATGCGGTGGATAACGGCGCAGAGGTGGTGAATATGAGTTTCGGCAAGTACCTATCGCCTCACCGGGATGAAGTACTGGCTGCGATGAAATATGCCCGGAGCAAGGACGTATTGCTGGTTATGGCCTCCGGCAACGACGGCGTCAATGTCGATGTCCGTCCGATATTTCCGACTTGCCGGGACACGAAAGGACGCCGTCTGGAAAACCAGATCGTCGTGGGGGCCTCGACGCCCGACGGACGGGTCGCTTCTTTCAGCAACTACGGAGCGGAAAATGTGGATCTGCTCGCCCCCGGAGAAAATGTACGATCGACCGCTCCCGAGGGCGGATACGATACGGCGCAGGGAACGAGTATCGCTGCGCCGATAGTTTCCGGTGTCGCAGCGGTCTTGCGGAGTTTCTATCCCGATCTTTCGGCTCGTGAGATACGGGAAATTCTGATTCGTACCGTTACGCATTTTCCGGCGGACGAGATGCCTGTTCCCGGGAAATCCGAAACTTCCCGCATGATCCAGGGGCGTCAGGTCTGTCTCGGTGGAGGGATTCTCAATGCGCAGGCGGCCATGAAAGAGGCGTCGAAAATCAGCAAATTCGGAGAGCGATGAAACGGTTGCTTGTATTTTTAACGGTATGGAGTCTTTATCCGCTCTGTGCTCAGGAATCCTATATGGCGCGGGCCGACCGCTTTTCGTCCGATTCGCTCGGTGGATTGATCCGTAACCAATATGTTTCGGTTCAGTGGATCGGCGAGGAGTGCCGTTGGTTCCATTATACGTCGGATGACGCCGATGCACGCCGTTATTGGTTGGTCGATACCCGCACCTGGCGGAAACGCCCGCTGTTCGACAGTTTCTCGATGACGCGGCAGTTGGCCGCATACGCCGATTCATCACGGATGCCGACCCCGAAGGAGTTACGGCTCTACGGCCTTGAATTCGATTCTTCCGATCCCCGCGGTTTTACGTTCGATTTCAATAAGCACCGGCTGCACTACGATGGCCGAAATGGCAAACTGAGCGAAAAGCCCCGGCAGGATGCTTCCCGCGGGAATCTTTTCTCGCGGGGCGACTATCGGCGCAGCTATTCCGCCGACAGCTCGTATTATGTTACGGCTGTCGGTCATGACCTCATGCTCTTTCGCGGAGATGGAAGCGACAGTGTACGGCTGACCCACGACGGGGAGCGCTATCATTCGTTCTCCACCGGCGGGAACAACGTCGTCGGGCCGGAGGCGCGCAGCTCCGCCATCGGCCGCTGGATGGGGAAAAGCCATTATTACCTGCTGGTGCGCGAAGACAAGCGCGAGGTGGAGGAGCTCACGCTGGTGGACAACCTCGCCCGGCCGCGCCCCAAGGCTAAAAGCTACAAATTTCCCATGCCCGGCGATGAGCATGTCGTTCAATACGATGCCTGGCTGGTCGATGCCGACAGCATGTGCATTCGGAAACTCGACATCGCCCGCTGGCCCGATCAGAAAGTCGAAGTTCCCCGGTTCAGCATGATCGCTCATACGGACCGTTATGCCTGGCTCGTTCGTCGCAGCCGGACGTGCGACAGCGTGGAACTGTGCCGGGTCGATTTCGCGGCGCACCGTGTCGAGCCGATTATCCGCGAGGTGTGCAAACCGGCCCAGAATGACCAGCAATTTTGTTTCCATATCCTGAATGAAGGCCGCGATATCCTCTGGTGGTCGGAGCGGACGGGATACGGTCATTATTACCTGTACGATGGAAACGGACGCCTGCAAGGGGCCGTCACTTCGGGCGAATACGTCGCCGGAAAGATCGAACGTATCGATACACTCGCCCGGACGATCGTCTACGAGGGTTACGGACGGGAACCGGGTGTCAATCCGCATTACCGCTTTTATTACAAAACCGGATTCAGCGGCGGCGAGCCGGTTTTGCTCACTCCCGGAAACGGCGAACATTCGGTGGCATTCTCTCCCGACGGACGTTTCCTGACGGACACTTGGTCGCGTATGGATCGTGCCCCGCGGCATCAGGTCTGCGACATGAAAGGCCGCGGCCGTATCGAACTGGAGCCGTGCGACCTTTCGGAACTCTATGCCCGCGGATGGCACGAACCGGAAGTCGTCGAAGTGCTGGCTGCGGATTCCGTGACCCGGCTCTATGGCATTGTCTACCTTCCTTTCGACCGGGAACCCGGGCGGAAATACCCGATCATCAGCAATGTCTATCCCGGCCCCCATGTCGATCTGGTTCCGCAGGCCTTTACCTTGGATGACAACTACAATCAATCGCTCGCACAGCTGGGATTCGTCGTCATAAATTTCGCCTACCGCGGCAGCGGCCCCTGGCGCGGACGCGATTTCCATACGTTCGGCTACGGGAATCTGCGGGATTATGCTTTGGCCGACGACATGGCCGCGATCCGGCAGATTGCAGCCCGCTATCCTTGCGCCGATATTGAAAGAGTCGGAATTTACGGACATTCCGGAGGCGGTTTCATGACGGTCGCCGCCATGCTGAACCATCCGGAATTTTACAAGGTCGGGGTGGCTGCTTCGGGGAACCATGACAATAATATTTACTCCCAGTGGTGGGGCGAAACTTTCCACGGAGTAAAGCAGACCTGGGGGAAAGACGGGAAACCGCATTTCGAATGTCATATTCCGACCAACATCGAATTGGCCGACCGGCTGGCCGGACGGCTGCTGCTCATCACCGGAGACATGGACAACAATGTGCATCCGGCATCTACGGCCCGGCTGGCCGATGCGCTGATCCGGGCCCGCAAGCGTTTCGACATGACGGTCATTCCCGGAGCGGATCATGGTCTCGGGAACTCATATTATGTAAATCTGATCCGCTATTATTTTACGGAACATCTTCTCGGGTTGCCTCAGCAGGAGATCGATATAGTCAAACACAACTAATGGATAATGCGTATGAAGCAAACTTTAAGAAATTTTTTACCATTCGTATTTACGTCATTGTTACTTGTAACGATACTTCCTGCCGTCGCTGCTTCTGAGAGCGAGGGGAACAAACATCCGGTGTGGGGTACGGTCAAGGATGCGAATGGTGTACCGCTTGTCGGTGTGTCCGTGGTTGTCGTAGGAACGCATTCCGGTGTGAATACTGATATTAAGGGTACGTTCCGGATCATAGTTGCCGACGGCGCTACGTTGCGATTCTCATACATTGGTTATGAACCGCAGGAACTCAAGATAAAGCCTGATCGGGTCGGTTATGATATAACGCTCAAGGAGCAGTCCACGGACATCGGACAAGTCGTCGTGACAGGCTTTGCCAAAACTGAGATTCGCAAAAGCACCGGTTCGGTTGCCGTGATTGAAGGAAAAGATCTCAAGACTTCGCCTTTGGAGGGAGTAGACAAACTGTTGCAGGGCAAACTGGCCGGAGTGAGCGTGCAATCCGTATCCGGCCGTCCGGGCGAAGCCGTGAAGATCCGCATTCGCGGAACGAGCACCATCACGGGCAATGCCGAACCGCTGTGGGTCATTGACGGCGTACCGATGCAGAAGGAGGTCCCGACACCTCCTGTTTCCAACACGCAGATTCGCTCCGGAGACTTTTCGAATATTTTTGCTACGGGCATCGGTGGGATCAATCCTAACGACATCGAGTCGATCTCCGTGTTGAAGGACGCTGCCGCTGCCGCAATTTACGGATCTCAGGCTGCCGGCGGTGTGATCGTGGTAACGACCAAACGCGGCAAGTCGGGACCTACGCACGTCAACTATTCGGGAACCGTATCCATTCAGACGCGGCCTGTACGGTCTGCCAATTTGATGAACTCACGCGAGAAACTGGCCTGGGAGCAGGAATTATGGGACGAATTTGCAGCTGCCGGTTATGCGAATAATCTTCAGGATGGCAAAAGTTACTATCCGGTTGTGGGTATCGTGGGCATGATTCGTTCGGGATACGGCAAATATAAGGGATTGAGCGTCGCAGAGCAGGATGCCAGGATTGCGGAACTGGGCAGCCATACGACAGACTGGTTCGAGGAACTGTTCCGGACGACAGTTTCCACAAGCCACTATCTCTCCATTTCGGGAGGTAATCCCAAAATGGCCTATTATCTCTCAATGGGATATGGTAACGATCAGGGCATTGTGTTGAAAAACTCGTACGACCGTTACAATTTCAACGGCAAGATCGATGTAACACCGAACAGAGTCGTATCGTTCGGTATCAGTACGGATTTCTCCTATCAGACATCCAAGGCACCGTCGAGCAATGTGGATATGTTCAAATACGCCTATTTCGCCAATCCCTATGAACGCCCTTATAACGACGACGGTTCCTATCGGGCTGACGAGACTTATTTTTCCTTGAGTGAAATCAATGGAAGCTATACGGTAGCGCTTCCCGAAAACGGATTCAACCTGATGCGGGAGATCAATGAGACTTCGGCCAAGAGTACCAGCGGAAACTTCACACTGACGGGAAATACGACGGTCAATATCACCAAGGATCTGAAGTTCGTGGGTCTGGCGTCGTTCTCCTATATTTCGGATCACGGGGAGAATATCAATGGAAAGAATACCTATGCGGCATGGATGGATCGGCCGTTCGAAAACAATACGACGACTTCGAAACGAATCTATGGTTCCATTTATCAGACTTCGACATACAATACCAATTATATGTTACGGGGACATTTCGCCTATGGACATACTTTCAACGAAATACATCGGCTCAATGTGTTGGCCGGAGCGCAGATCAGCCGGAATTACGCCAAGACGATTTTTACCAAACGTTACGGCTACGACCCCGTTACGGGCAACCACTCGACGCCGCTTTATCCTGCGAGCGGAAACAATTCGGTGATCGATTACGATAAACTTGTCAGTTTCGGGAAGACCCTCGATAATTCCACCGGGCAAGCTATTACGGAAAACGCTATGGCCTCGTTCTACGGTACGATCGACTATATCCTGCTCAACCGCTATGTTTTCAATGCCTCGGTAAGATCCGACGGATCGAATAATTTCGGCAGCAAGGAGCAGTTCAATGCTACCTGGTCGGCAGGTTTTTCTTGGAATATAGACGAAGAGTCGTGGATGAAAGGGAAAATCTCGGATGTGATCAGTTCGATGACGCTCCGTTTGGCCACGGGTTATACGGGCGGTGTCAATAAGTCGGTCTATCCGGTAATCATCATGAAATACGATAACACGTTTCGAATTTCCGATACGGATTCCTACCGGATGGGGACTATTTCGAATGCCCCGAATCCGCATCTGAGCTGGGAGAAGACCTGGGATATCAAAGCGGGTCTGGACATCGGATTTTTCAAGGATCGTTTGCGATTGCAGGTCGAAGCATACAACCGTAAAGGATACGATCTCGTGACTTCTTCGCGCGTGAATTCGGCAGTCGGATTTATTTCGCAGGGATATAATACATCCGAACAGGTGAACCGGGGAGTCGAGTTCACTTTGGGGGCGACGATTCTGCGTTATAAGGATTTTGCGTGGAATTTTACTGCCAATGCGGCTTACAATATGAACAAACTGACCAAATACGTGTCGCCCAACAGCGGTATCTATGGTCAGTATTATGTAGGTTATCCCCAGGGGATGATCATCACGGGCAAGAGTACGGGCATCGATCCATCGACGGGATTCTACAATTACGAACTGCGTCCCGATGCGAAAATAAACGAAGTCGCGGACTACCGGAACATGCAAAACTATCTTTTCTATGTAGGTACATCGACGGCTCCCTGGACGGGCGGGTTCAATACGTCCGTTCGTTACAAGGGGCTTACGCTCAGTATGAACGGTGTGTTTTCGTTGAACGGCAAAGTGCTGAACGATATCGTATCCCCCGCATCCTACAGTTCGGTGAGTGACCGGAATATGACCGGTGTGGATAAGGAGCCCATTCCCAACTCCAAATACGACCTTTATGTCAACCATCTCAATGTCGTGCGTGATGTAACCTATCGCTGGACTCCGGATAATCCTGTTACGGACGGTTATCCGCGTCTGATCGACATATACGGAGGGCGCCTTTACGATCAGAACGGCAATCTTATCGCCCAGAGTCTTCCTTCCGAATCAAGAGTTACGAACTGTCTGTTGCTGGAGAATGTTTCTTATTTGAAAATCAGTTCCCTGACATTGCTTTACGACCTTCCCGGCGCGTGGGTGAAGAAACTTCACATGCAAAATTGCAGCGTGTCGTTTACGATGAACAATCTGGCGACGTTCACGAATTACTCGGGGCTGGACCCTGAAACTCCCGGTGCGGTGTACCCGCAATGCCGCTCCTATTCGATCGGACTTTCGATCGGATTTTAATTCCGAAACGGTAATTTCAAAACAGAGAGTATGAAAAAGACATTCACAGTGATTGCACTCGTGTTATTAGCCGTATCCTGCAACCGCTATTTGGATATAAAACCTTACGGACAGACCATCCCCGAAACAGCCGAGGAATTTTCAGCGTTGCTCCATGCGCATCTCGACGAGATCGATTACGGAGAGGAGGTCGTGATGGGCGACGGATTGGAAATGGCCGATTTGGAGTGTTATGCCGATAACCTGGCTGCTAATCTGACTCAATATCCCGGAGGAAATTATATTTCGCTTTACATAGGAGAGCAACTTTCCGCTAAGCAAACTCTGTATACGAATCTTTATGCGGTGATTCGGGATTGCAACATCATAATCGGTTATCTCGAAGACCGGAGCAGCCGGCTCGGGATGGACGTGCTCGGTACGGCGTATGCCCTTCGCGGTATCTGCTATTATAATTTGCTGCGCAACTTCTGTCAGGCTTGCAATCCGGATAATCCGGGGCCTGGTGTACCGTTGGTTACAGAATTTGATATGGAGGCGAAGCCTACTCGCAGTACTTATAACCAGACCGTCAAACGGATCGAAGAGGATTTGAATAAAGCGATCGAATACGACATTCAGGATGAGATCTACCGCTTCAATTCCGATGTCGCCAAAGGCTATCTGGCCCGGCTCTATTTCTGGACACAGCAGTATCGTTTGGCAGCTCAGTATGCCTCGGAGTTATTGGAAAAATATCCGTTGCTCGATGCGGAACCTTACAAGGCGATGATCGGGGAACAGATGGCCAAGAGTGGCAACATGATCTTCAAGGCACAGATTTATGCTGGATCTTCGGAATCTACAGCGCTGACGAATTCAAAGAATTATTTGAAAAACAGACCTTGTTCCCGCCTGTTTTACGATCTTTTCGCCGAAAAGGAAAAAGATGTGCGTTTCACGCTGTCGATCGATGCCAAAAGACTGCCGGCTAAGAACCTGCTTTCCTGCCTGCGAAGCGCTGAATTGCAGTTGATTCTAGCTGAGAGTTACTATCATAGCGAAGAACCCGAAAAGGCCCTTGCTGCTTTGAACGAACTGCGACGAAAGCGCATTGCCGATGTCTCGGACTACACGATGCAGACTCTGCCTCCGGTCGATCACGACGATTTGATTCAGGTCGATGCCAAGGGAAATGCGCTGACTCCGCTGCTGTATGCTATTCATTGCGAACGCCGCAAGGAACTTTTCCTTGAAGGAGATCGCTGGTACGAACTCAAACGTAACGGATGTCCGGAATTCTGGGTCGCCAAGCAGGGACTGAAATACACGACTTATTCCTGGATGTATACTTTCCCGCTTTACGCTCCCGATATTCAATTGGTCGAGGGGTTGGAGCAAAATCCGGGGTACGATAAAATGGAATAAAAGAATCAGGATTATGAACAATACGATGAAAAGACGAATGATTGCGTTTGTCGCAGCGATTGCGGCTGTTGTGTCGCTGAGTGGCTGTGATGACAACTATGATGAGACGCCGCCTTTGGCTAAGGATTATTTGACGAAATACATTATGCCCGACGGTGTATTTCTCGGGAATGAGGATTGGGCGCAGATCGCAAGCGAAGAAGATGAATATGAAGCCTTTCTGGAAGGTTCGAAATAACTGTTGAACAAACCTTTATTAATTAAAACTTTGGTTATGAGAAAATTTTTATTTGCATTGCTCGCGGCGCCGCTGTTATTCGGCGCTTGTTCGGATGACAACGATGAATCGACGCCTACGCTTTCTTTTGCGAAGCCGGTGCTCGCGCTTTCGACAGGTTCTGTAACACTGGATCTGCAAGTCAGCGGTGTAGATTTATCATCGCTTGCGTCGCCCGTCACCGTTCCCGTTGCTTTCTCGGGTACGGCTGTCAAGGGTTCCGAGTATTCCGTATCGGCCGAACAATTCATATTGGGAGGTAACAATCAGTCGCTTTCGATTACGGTAACGGCTTTGGACAACTACGACGAAGCCAAGGAAATCGTCGCGACGTTGGGCTCGGTGGCTGACTTTATCCCCGGGAAAAATGCCACGGCGAAGATCAGTCTGGGAGTGAAAGGTAAAATTATGTATTCCTTCTCTGTCAAATCCATGACCATGGGTGAGACCGGTTCCGTTCAGTTGGATCTTTATACGGCTACGGGGGCAAAATATACTGCGGAGCAGGATATCGTCATTCCCATTGAGATCGCCGAAGGTTCGACGGCTGTCGAGAATACCAATTTTACGTTCGAGGGGGCTAAACAACTGGTTGTCGCTCAGGGTAAAAGTTCAGGTGCCATTACCCTTAAAGCCGGCACGCTGGAAACCGGAAAAGACAAGGTCGTTCTGAAAACCGGACTGGAGAACAACAAAGGATTCGTCCGGGGACAGTATAACGAGATTACCGTAACGATTTTCGGATCGTATTTCAGCAAACTGGAAGGTACATGGAAAATGAGTGCCGAAGGTAATTATGATCCTATGGAGTATGCCAATCTGAATGGAAGCAGTTCTGAATACGACAAACCTACGTTCGACGCCGATATGGCTGCTTTACCCGCATATAATGCAAAGGACCGGTTGATTTTCACGGAAGAGGGTCTTACGACCTCGCTTGAATCGACCTTGAAAAACTTCTTCCGGGAGAATTCGGGTATCTCGAATGGTGGCGAATTTACATTATACAGCATGTCGGGGAAAATTCCGGTTCAATTAATCCTTCTGGATAATGTAAATCGCTATTTTTCTGCAATAGAGCAGAGTCAAGATACAGAAGCTTATATTGGAGTCCGTTTTAAGGATGGAGATGCCAATAAAATGGAGATGTATTTTATTGATTTTGATTCAAAATCATTTTTGATTGATAAATTGTATTACGAAGAAAATAAACCGACCGCTCAATATTATCCTTATATTTCCTTTACATTCGAGCGAGAGACTGAATAAGTCAGCCTTTTTCGTTATAACAAGGGGCTGTCTAATAAGTCCCTGAAATTGAAATCACCCTCGTCAGAGCTTGTTCTGGCGAGGGTGATTTCATTAAACCGGACTTGTTAGATAGTCTCTTGTTATATTTATTTTACTTATGCTTTGTATTGATTTACCAGTGCTCTTAAAGTTTCTTCTCTTATAAGACCGACTGCTTTGGCAACAATTTTATTATTTTTAATAATTAGAGTGGTAGGTAATGTGTTTACACCGTATTTTGTTGCAATATCTTCTCCTGCTTGATCGATGTCAATACGTCCAAAATGACATTCTTTATTTGTATAATCATTTGCAACTTTTTCAAATATTAAGCGATACCTCTTACATGGACCATTCCATGGGGCTGTAAAATACATCACCAATACCCCAGGTCCCTCTGTTGACCAGAATTCAACTTCACCCTCGGTCAGGAGGTTAAATACGGCTACTCGTGTTTGTGCCAAAGGACTCATATTGCGAAATAATTCGAGTAATTGCGAATTTGTCAATGGTATTGACACGTGTTCGATTGTAGTGGTTTCGGCTTCTAAAAATGTTGACTGGTTTGCAAATTTCGGTTCTTCGACCTTGCAAGATACGAGGTATAGAATAATCCCTAACAATAAGACAAGTTTCTTCATAAATTGAAAAAATTAAAATAATTATTTGACTTTATAGCTTTCTATTAATTCTGTTAGTGCTTTTTCACTCAATATTTCCACAAAGGTAGCCACAACCTCTCCATTTTTAATTATAATAGTTGTAGGAATTTTAGCAACATTGAATAGTTCTGCCAGTTCTGGAGATTCATCCACATCAACTTCCAAGAAACGACATACACTGGCAGTGTATTTTTCTGATACTTTATGATAAATGGGCTTATACATTTTACATGGTCCACTCCATGTCGCTGTAAAACAGACAGCAACCAGAGAAGTATTCAAATAGCTCTTAAATTCTTCTAAACTGCTTACTAAAACAACCGCACGAGTCTGTACAGTAGTTAATGTGTTATACAACCCAATAATTTGTGCGTCGGTTAACGGAATACATACATGCTCAATGTTGGACTCTGTAGTCGTTAATTGAGAGTCGGCATTTTTCTCTATTTTACAAGAGGAAAAAAATAGAGATTACCATAATAAAAGAAATAATTTTTTTCATAAAGCGTTAATTTTATTAACATTCTAAATGTATGAAAATAAAATGAAAAATACAATAGAATGGAAAAATATTTTTCCTGCCACCCAAAATCGATCCGAATACAAACTTTAACACAGTTTGATTTACGCCCCACCTACTGTTGAAATCGAGATTATTGAATCTGGAATTATTTTAATTTTGTTGTCGCAATATCTCAGCATCGTCGAGTAGTTTTTTCGCTTTCCGCTCCTTAACAGTCGCCTGCTCCAACCGTTCAGCCTGACGCCTTACGGCTTCTTCGTAGCGTTCGACTTGGTTTCGGACGGTATCGCGGAGGTTTCTATACTGTTCGTCCCAAAATACCGTTTCCAATTCCATCAGCTCCTTTTCGCCGATTTTCCCGCACATCTTCACGTAACGGTATTTCAGATCGTTGGTAGCTAACTGACGATTATTCTCCGAGATTCGGTAGATGAATGCAGCTTGCAGGAAAATACATCCAAGCATGGCGAACATCGTCAGAAATGTTTTCGAGGATTTAATGTCGAGCGTATAAGTATGTCGATGCTCCTGCACGGGCAGGGCGCCGGGCCTTTTCAATGCTTCGACGGCCTGCCCGACCTGCTCGATCAATGTATGCGTATGCTGGTTCTCGTGGTTGATTGTCCCCAGTTTGCCCGCCAATTGTGCCAGCAACGTGTTGTATCTGTCGGTAAATTCCCGCTCCTGCTCGGTTTTTACTCCGGGCAAGGCCGTATGCCGTTGCAGGCGTTCGAGCAGGTGTGTTATCTGGGCCTGCGAGAGCTCCGTGGCCTCTATCAGCCGCTCGATCCGTTCGGTTTGTGCATTGTCTGAATGTATACTGCCGTCGGTTTTTCCCGTCTTGGCGTTTTTAATGGCTTTGACAAGTGTTTCCTTGAGGTCTTCGTACATTTCGATCGAGAGTCCGATCTTATTTTCGTCGTTCATGATTTTTAAGATTTTCTAATTCGGTTACAGTTTTATTTTGGCTCTTCTTTTCTGTTCTTCGAGTCTGCGTCGGTGCTCCGTCGCGGCTATGGCCATCGCTTCGGCCGCTGCATCGAGCAGCGCTGTAATTCGTGCGATATGCTCTTCGGGGCTTTCTCCCGGCTTGCGCTGCAACTGCTCGGCGGACACTCCGACGGGCGAATCGGCCGGCGGCAGCGGAATCCCGCCTGCTTTTCCGAGGTTTACCGATGATGGCTCTTCGTGCGTGCCGCCGCCGCCTCTGCCCATGTTGCCGAATAACCCGGCAAATGCCGAACGGTAATTGCCTGCCGCCGCCGAGAGGTTCCCGAAGAGCGTTGCCCGGTGTTGGATTTGTTGCTGCACGTGGGTAATATGCTGGTCGAGTTTCGTAAAGCTGAAAGCCCGGTCAATCTTCGATCCGGAGAACTCGAAACCGTTTTTCGAGAAGAGGACACCCTGCTTGCGGTTGGTATTTCCGCAATACTTATAGCGGACGTTGATGCCCTGTTCCTTTAATTTACCTTCCAACTCGTTCCAGTTCTTGCATTTGGGCAGACAGCCTTTGATCGCATCGTAGATTTCGTATCTGGTCTTGTCGGGTTCGCGCAGCCGCTCCCGCCGTACGTCGTCCTTTCCCGGTGCGAGATACAATCCGTACTTCTCGGTCAGCTCCCGGCAGACCTTGGCGTTGCGGATCTTGATGTTCCTGTCCGATATGGTCTGCCCGTTGTTCCCGACCCGGTTGTAGACCAGATGGCAGTGCGGATGGGGCTGGTCGAGATGGCGCACCAATAGATACTGCGTATCGGTGATGCCCATCTTCTGCATATACTCCTTTGCGATCTGCGTCATCAGGGCGTCGGTCATCCGCGGAGCGTCCTTGGGTGAAAAAGAGAGGGAGATATGCCCGACGGTGTTTTTCAGCCGCGGGTTCAATAGAGTCTGGTCTTTAAAGTCCTGCACCATGTCCTTCACTTCCGGAGGTGTAATGCCTTCAGCTTCCAGTATCCGGGATTCCTCTTTCATCACGTAGCCTACCGTCCCCGAAAAAGACGATCCCGATATTACCTTACCGACCATCGCATATCTGCTTCAGGAGTTTTTCGATGGCCGTGACGATCGCCGCATGCCGTACCCTGACAGCCGCCAGACCTTTGGCATTGGCCAGCCGGGTCAGCTGGTTCAGATTTCGGGCAATGCCCTTGAGTTGGGCCATGAAATCCAGCTGTTCGCGGGTGATCCGCGCCCTCACCGTTCCTCGGTCGATCAGCTGGCGCAGGACTTCGGCAGGCGGTTGTCCGGCCTCGCGGCAGAGGGCCGAGAAGCGGAGTTTCCGTTCGGGGCTGAGCCGCGTGCTGACGACGTATTTGCAGATGCGGCCAATACTGACTTTCGGACGTCCGCCCTGTTTGCTGTATGTTTTCTTCGGTGTTTCCATGATAAGTGGTTAAGCATTTTTTGTTCAGACCAGCGGGATTT
>OGQU01001349.1_pt1 | contig 20491 bp, 17 predicted proteins | sample 1553341 | NCBI WGS metagenome assembly OGQU01 (sample SAMEA2579920, study PRJEB22360) | human gut metagenome | biome: human gut; feature: human-associated habitat; material: faeces | place: Denmark | collected 2008/2010 | reverse complement strand
TATAAGAAATTTACTCCCCCATAAATGGCAAAGGTAGCATCGCGGAGACGATTACTTGGCAACGGCAGCATTCCTGCCACCAAGCCGGGCAAGCGTTATTGCCTTTATCAAGACGAACTTGACAAGTGGCTGGAGACTAACCGCAAGAATCCTGTACCTCTCACTGCTGAAGAGGAGAACGCTGCCATTCTTGCAGGAAACAAGCGCAAGCCCAAACCCTTAAACTGGTAATGTAATGGATGCGCTTGAAATTTGTAACAAGCTACGCTCGGAGGCTTCGGGCGTAGCCACTTCTGGCATTCCGCTTGACATATTCCCCCAGAAGATGCAGCAGATGATTCTTGATTTGGCAAGGACGGAAAACTATTCCATTGAGTTCACTGTCACTTCCCTAATATCCGCTATGGCAGCAGCCGTCGGCAACTCCTGCTATATCCGGATTAAAGGCAATTGGATTACTTCACCTATTCTATATGTCATTCTTGTTGGCAGACCAGGAGTCGGCAAGACTCCACCATTGAACTTTGCCTACAAACCGTTGCACGACATTGATACTGAGGAGCACCATAAGTTCAAGGCTCTAAAGAATGAGTATGCAGCCATTGTGGAGAGAAACAAGGGCAAAAAACGGACGGAATGGGAATCGTTACCTCCTGTACCAGTCCTGCATAAGAATATCATGAATGACTTCACACCAGAGATTCTGATGCGCAATCACGATGCCAACCTCAGAGGTGTGGCAGTTGTGGTGGATGAGATAATGGGGCTGTTCAACACCATCAACCGATACAACAACAGTTCTTTTGTACAACAGATGCTGTCGGCTCACAATGGCTTGCCAGTAGATGTATCTCGTTGTAATCTTGATTGTCCTTTACGCATTGACTATCCTTGTATACAGATTGTGGGAACTATCCAGACTGGTATTGTGCATGAACTTTATGATATGGGATTCAAGAAGAATGGTTTTCTTGACCGTTTTCTGATTACATGCCCAAAAGGTTTGAAGATTGCTCCTTGGGTTAAGGTTCCAAAACAAGATGCTGCAATCATTGAAAGACCATTCCGTGTATGGAAAGAGATCATAGACAAGGCTGTGGCTCTTCCTTTTACGGAAGGCATCTTCAATGTTCTTGACTTCTCTGATGAAGCCATCGACATATTCTATGATTGGCAGAATGAGGATATAGAACGGCAGAATGCCATTACGGATGAAAAAATGATAGACTCACGTGCTGCAAAAGTTCCTTTGAACACTGCTCGGCTTGCCTTGATATTCCAACTGTTCCGTTGGGCTTGTGATGAGTCTCACAAGGATTTTGTTGATGCGGAGTCCGTGAATGCAGCCATACGGATGAGCGATTACTTTGAGAAGTCATACAAAAGGATGGATGACCTCGTTTCAACCGAGGCTACCGACCCTGTGAAGAAACAGGTACTTGACTCGTTGGGAAACAAGTTCGTAACTGCTGAAGCAGTAAAGGCTGGAGCGGATTTCGGTTTTGCAAGACGTACTGTCATGTATATGCTCAAAGACTTCTGTCAGAGAAACTTTATCATCAAAGACAAGCAAGGCAATTATGAGAAAGTACAGAAGTAGAACCACCACCTTGCACCGTTTGCACTTTGCACTTTCTGCACTCTTGCACAAAAGATGCTGCATTTTGTGCCAAACAAGTGCAAAAGTGCAGAAAGTGCAAGGTGCAACAAGTGCATAGCCTTATGAGTGAGTATAGATTCCATCTACAGAAATACAAGCTGGGCAACCGATATGCTTGCCCTCAATGTGGGCGCAAGCGTTGCTTTGCAAGATATATTGACGAGGAAGGACAGATTGTATTTCCTGACAATGTGGGGCGTTGTGACCATGAACAGAGTTGTGGCTACCATTATTCTCCATCTGATTATTTCAAGGACAATCCCGATGCCAACTGCAATGATGATTGGAGATATAAAACACCAATCAAAGAGTGCAGGAAAGAGAAACCTCTTCCAACTTTCATTGAGAATAGGTTGATGGAGCAAACACTGCACGGTTATTCTGTCAATCCTTTGTACCGATACATTTCAACGGTCTTTGGCAAAGAGGAGACAGAACGGCTGTTTGCCTTGTACAAGGTCGGCACTTCAAAGAAATGGGGCGGTTCAACTATCTTTTGGCAGATAGATGTCAATGGGAATGTGCGCACTGGCAAGATAATGAAGTATGATGACAAGACAGGACACCGCATCAAGGAACCTCACAGTCTGGTGACTTGGGTACACTCGGAACTGAAACTGCCAGACTTCACACTTCGGCAGTGCTTCTTTGGCGAACATCTGTTGACAGATAAAACCACGACCAAGACTGTAGCCATCGTGGAGAGCGAAAAGACAGCCATCATTGCCGCCCGCTTCATGTCTGATTTCGTATGGTTGGCTACTGGAGGCATGAACGGATGTTTCAATAAAGATGCAGTCGAAGTCCTAAGCGGTCGGGAGGTTGTTTTGGTTCCAGACCTTGGAGCAACGGATAAGTGGAAAAGCAAACTTCCGTTGCTGCAATCAATATGCAAGCAAGTTCTTGTCAGCAACATCTTGGAAGACAATGCCACCGATGAACAAAAGGTCAATGGTCTTGACATTGCCGACTTCCTATTGATGACGGAAACACCGCAGATGGCGCTACAAAGGCTGATAAAACAACATCCGCCACTCCAGCATCTGATAGACAGCCTTGGGTTGGTATTGGTGGAAGAGTCATAACAGAGTTGATAAGAATCTGCGAATACGCTTGCGTGACGGACTTTCACAAAAGTCCTAAACATAATAGGGACTTTTAGATTCACATGCTTGCGATGTTCACTTAAAAAGTCCTTCTATTATGCTCAGGCTCCGCCCGAGACCTGTCTCCAATTATACAAGAACTACGTTACAAGCTCAAATGAAATTCTTATGGAAAGAAACATACCACGTGCCGCCATCCATGTAGGCACAGACAAGAAATCGTTCTCTTCCCAAGTGGGCAACGAGGCGGAACGCAGAGGTTGGGACGAGAAGCGTTACCAACTAAAAAACGCAGACATAGACAAGAACAACCATTATAACTACTCACGCAAGAGACTCAACTTTGAGATAGTCAAGGGTGGAAAGATTGTGCCTCTTGGTTCCCAGTCTGTGCCGTTGCATGAACGCTTGCAGCACAGACTTGATGAACTTGGCTTCAAGCCATATATGGATGCCAAGCGTCCCGACCAAGTTTCAAGGAACAGTCCGAACTGCACTGTCGGCATCATCTTCAGTGGTGACCATGATGTGCTTAACAGGCTTGCCTTTGGTGAAAAGAAACTCAACACGTCAGATCCAAATGCTGACCACAGCAAGGTGACATTACAAAAAGGCATCTATGACTGGGCATTGGACACCTACCGCTTTGCATGTGAGAAATGGGGAGAAGAGAATGTCATCAGCTTTGATGTGCATTGTGATGAGACAAGCATCCATGCCCATGTGCAGACCGTGCCTGTTGAACAAGTAAAACAACGTGGGCGCGTCGGAAGCAAGTATATCCACAAGGATAATCCAGAAAAGGTTCTCTCTACAAAGGAATGGAGAGCACTTCCAAAAGAAGAACGTGACAACTTCACAAAATCGGAAGTTGCAAAGGGTGTTGTTGAAAGGGTCTCTTATGCCAAAGTGTGGGGAGAGCGAGCAAAGGATAAGTCACAGTATTTATCACAACTTCATACCGACTATTACAACAAGGTAGGTCATAAGTATGGCTTGGCAAGAGGTTTCTCCTATGATGAACTTTCAGAGGAAGAGAAACGGGGACGCAAGCACAAAAACAAGGTGGTACTTGAGGCGGAACGTCAGGCGAAAGTTGCTCTTGACAAAGTGGAGAAATATGCTGTGCTTGCCACAATCGACAAGAAGGAGCTGACCATTCCTTTTCTCAACATCAAGGTTCCTGTTCAAGAAGCGATGAATGCCGTAAAGAAAGAACTTGCCATCCCTATTCCTACTCTTATCGGACAAAAGGCATGGCGTGAGGAGCGTGTAAACAACATCAACGCAGCTATCAAAGCTCTTGTCGTAGCCATCAATGCAGAACGTGACAAACAGAATGAAGGTGTACGCAAGTCTGTCAACAAGACATACACTTACTATATGCAGAATCTCAATAAGCAGATAGAGGAGAACAAGTCACTTCGTGCCGAGAATGATGCGCTAAAGGCAGAAAACAACAAAGTCAAACAACGCATCTCTCAACTTGACGAGAAGGCTGTGGAGCGAGTGACTACTCAACTTGTCTATGCGAAGGAAGAACTCGCCAGTGCCAAAAGTTATAATACCACACTTATGGAAATGTACAATGATTTGAAGGCTCGTTGGAATGCCATTTGGCAAGAGCCAGAAATGACTGATGCATGGAGACGAGTGGAAGCACGAAAGGAGGAAGGTGCAAAAGAAAAGGCTCGGCAAGAAGCCGAAGCTAAACGTGAAAGCATGGCTCGGCAAAATAGATACATAGGAGTGCTTGACAAGTTCATCCATGAGGGACATGAAGCTCTATCTTCCTTTGCCAAGACAGATAGAGTCAACTTCAACGAGAAAGAATCGGCTTCCATATACTATGGCATTATGGCATCTGCTGTAAAGCATAATATTGGATTGGACTCTAAAGCCTGTATAGAATCGGCAACAAAAAGGTTCTTGTCTGATATGTCTTGGCATGGTTTTACAGACTTCAAGCAGGAATGTGTCACCAGTTGGACAAAACTCTTCGCCACAAATGAAGTTCAATTCACAGACAAAGCTATTGACAACTTCCTCGCTTTTGTTGACCACATGTCATGCAGTGCAGACACATACGTTTCGCTTGGTGGCTCCAATGGTTGTGCCGACCAACTGACGAATTGGGATGGAACACAGAAGATAGGATTGGGAGCAATTAATAATAAGCCCTATCGTTCATCACGAAGATAAGTATTGTATAAAAGGTTGTAAAAATCAAGATGTGAGATTATCTAAAGCTTATCTCACATCTTGACTATAAAGGTATATTATTTCATTTGTGTTTCTTCCTTTTATTCTTCCCCATGGTCTGCCGTCATAGACGCTATGTAGAAGGCATTGGAAGTGACAACAGTTGCATTCTTGCTAATAGGAGCGACGAAATCTATTTGCGTATATCCCAATTCGCTTACACCTGCAACGACTTCCATCTGCTTGAATTGATATTTTACGTCATTGCCTTCTTTGTGTTTTTTTTCAAGCACGAACACATATTGCTTGCCATTGGCATTTACAATAGCATCGTCAGGCAAGGCTGGCACATTTTGTTTGCCCATACTGATGATGCCTGTCACATACATGCCAGGAATAAGTTCAGTGATGTTCTTTGTATCAATACCGACACGTACGGATATAGCCTTGGTGTCAGAATCCATCGAGCGATTAATTTCTCTTACTGTTCCCTTGAAATGAATATTCGGGCTATTGGTGATGACGAAATCTACTTTCTGCCCTTTAGCAACTTGATTGATATTGCGCTCAAAAACATTCAAGTTGCAGAACACAGCGGCATTGTTGGCTACTTGCATCAATGATTGTGAACTTTCCGTATAGCTTCCACTCTTTATGCTTATCTTCGTCACGATGCCAGAAATTGGAGCAGAGATAGCTACCTGCCGTATGATTCTGCCTTGTTTCACAAGGTTGGTGTTAATGCCAATTTGACGGAGCTGGTTGTAAAGCCCTGTCTGGCGAGCCAGTGCCATCTCGTATGCTGCTGATGCCTGTTGCAAGGTCTTTTCCACTCCTGCCTTCTGTGAAGCCAATGTCTTTTGGCGTAGCAACTCCTGATGTGTTACATTGGTCTCTTTTACAGCAATGAGATAGTCTTTCTGCAATCCTACGATTTCGGTATTCTCTATGTGTGCAACCACTTGACCTGCTTTCACCAGCTGTCCTTCTGTTACATAAATTTTGCGGACAACACCTCCTACGAGAGAAGTCACGTCTGCCATATCCTGCGGGTTGAGCTGAAGTTCGCCATTGGCACGTATCACATTGTTGAGAGAGCGACTCTCAACCTTGCCGAGCGTAATGCCAACCGTCTTTATCTGTTCTTGAGTAAGTTCAATGGTTTCATAGCCTTGCTCCTCTACTTTGTTTTCCTTTACTTCTTCCTGCTTGCCTTTTGTGCATGATGCAAGAAATATGCTGATGACAGCAATGATGATGATATTAAATGTTTTCATTGTTTATTTCCGTTGAGATAATTGATATTGATGATAGCTTGATTATAGTCGTTGACAGCATCTATGTAACGAAGTTGTACATCAAGAGCCGAAGTTTGGTTTTGTATGTATTCCACATACCCCATTTCTCCGTTCTCGTAGTTTATCTGAGATAGTTTCGCCATGAGTGCTGCCTCGGCGTTGCCTTGTCTTTCGTAATAATCAAGAACTTGTTTTGCTCTCATATACTCATTTGTGGCATCACGCATAAGCGTTTTCTGCTGCTGTTCTGCCAATGCACGCTCATTCTGCACCAACTCCACATCACGTTTGGCAGCCTTGACTTTTGACCGATTGCTTTTCCAAAACAGGGGTATGCCGATGCCTACCTCAAATCCCATGAAGTTACCTTTGGAAAACCTACTTCTGTCAACATTGTAAGGATTGAATCCTTTGATGACAGCCTGTGTTGTAAAGCCGAGAGTGAAGCTTGGCATATACCCCTGCTTGGCAAGCGAAACACTACGTTCATTGCTTATGAGGCGTGCTTGCATGTTTCGTCCAAGTGGCGTGTCTGAGAAATTAGTTTCCCCAAGATTCGCGTCATGTAGTTTTGCCAACCCCTCGTTTTGAGGAGTGAAGTCAGTATTGGTATTGATGAGCTGTTTCAACTGCAATAAATATTTCTTGCAGTCATTCTCTGCTCTTTGCAAACTTATCCGATTTTCATTCAGCAATCGTTGTGCATTCATCTGTTCCAACTGGTTAGCCTCCCCCGATTTGTACTTAGCCGATGCCAGTTGCAGAAAGTGCTGATATACGCTGTCTTGCTTTTGCAACACGAGCAAAGTGCTATGTGCATGAAGCCACGAGTAATATGCAGATGTTACATCTCTTACCAACTGGTTGCCTACTATTGCCACCTGACTTTGCGCAACGGCAGTCTCAGCTTTCAAGAACTTGTTTCGGGCGTTATACACCGTAGGAAAATCAAAGGTCTGGCTTATCAAAATGCCATTGTCTGGACTTCCGCCAGATGTCGGATCTTGGCTGAGCGTTATAGAGGTCTTTTCAATATCAAATGTTGTACCCTGCAAGTCTTTAGCTTTTCCAACTGCAATTTGCCCATTTCTCATATATAGGCTGTTGTCAAGAGCGAGGTCTATGCATTGTTGCAAAGACCAACTCTCATTTTGTGCGTACATGGAGGCGAATGCCATAGACAGTACGCCTAATATAAACAATCTTATTCTTGTCATACGTTTGTTTCTTTTTTCTTGGTGAATGTCTTATAAATAGATGGCAAGACAACAAGTGTCAATATCGTGGCTGTTACCAATCCGCCGATGACCACAGTAGCCAACGGTCGTTGAACCTCAGCACCGTCACCAGTTGACAAGGCCATAGGCATAAAACCTAAGGAAGCTACCAATGCGGTCATGATGACAGGACGAAGACGGAGCATACAACCATCTATCACTCGTTTTTTTACATCCGTCACGCCTTCTTTCTCAAAAGTATTGAACTGTCCTATCAGTACAATACCGTTCAGTACAGCCACACCAAAGAGGGCAATGAAACCTACACCTGCGGAAATGCTGAAAGGCATACCTCGCAGGCATAAAGCCCACACACCACCAATGGCAGAGAGAGGAATGGCTGAGAATACGAACAAGGTTTCCCTGATATTCTTCAACGTAGCATACAGCAAACCCAAAATGACGAGCAATGCCAAAGGAACTGCCAGCATCAAACGACCGGTTGCCTCTTGAAGATTTTGGAATTGACCGCCATAAGTGTAATAATAACCTGCTGGCAATTTTAGTTCCTTGTCTAAAACCTCCTGAATTTCATCTACTGTGGTCTGTATGTCTCGTCCTCTTACATTGAAACCGACAAATATCCTTCGCTGTCCATCCTCATGTGTAACCTGTGCAGGTGCATCAGTCAATGTAATCTGTGCTACTTGCTGGAGAGGAATTGTTCCACCATCGGGCAGAGGAAGGTACAGACTTTCTATAGCTTTTATATCATTACGTAAGTCCTTGTCCATACGCACCACCAAGTCGAATCGCTTGTCGCCCTCAAACACATATCCCGAGCGGCTTCCTGCAAAAGCAGTTTCAAGCACCTTGTTGGCAGTTCTTATCGAAATGCCATATTTAGCCAGCTGATCTCGGTTGTACTTTACTTGAATCTGTGGCAAACCTTGTACTTTCTCGACAAATGGGTCAGACACCCCGTCAACACGCTTGATAAGAGATGCCACTCGCTTTGCGGATGCTTGCAGAGCATCAAGGTCGTTGCCGTATATCTTGATGGCGACATCCTGCTTAATACCTGTAATCAGTTCGTTGTTTCGCATTTGGATTGGCTGTGTCAATTCGGCTTCCATTCCAGGAATAGCTCCCAAGGCTTCTTCCATCTTTTCCATGAGTTCGTCCTTTGTCTTGGCAGATGTCCATTCTGCTTTCGGATAGAGGGCTATAAGCATGTCTGCTCGTTCTATAGGCATTGGGTCGGTTGGAATCTCTGAACTACCGATGCGAGTTACCACCTGCTTCACCTCCGGGAACTTAGACTTCAATATCTTTTCTGCCTGAGTGCAGGTCTTCACCATCTGAGAGAGTGATGTACCTTGTGCCATGCTGATTTCGGCTGCAAAGTCACCTTCTTCAAGATTCGGGATAAACTCACCGCCCAAACGAGTGAAAGCGAAAAGGCTGATGCCGAACAGCAGCACCATGGAAGCTATGAGCACCTTGCTATGTTGCAGACTTTTGGTGATGATAGGCTTATACCAACTCTGTAACTTGTTTATCAGACGGTCTGACAAATTAGTCTTATGTACACTTTCCTTGCTAAGAAACAGAGCACTTGCCATTGGTACGTAGGTAAGCGAAAGGATAAACGCTCCAAGGATGGCGAAGAAAATGGTAAGTGCCATCGGACGGAACATCTTTCCTTCTATACCAGCCAATGTAAGCAATGGCAGATATACCGTCATGATAATGATTTCGCCAAAGGCTGCACTCTTACGAATCTTGGAAGCGGAATGATATATCTCCTTGTCCATCTGCTCTTGTGTTAAGCGCAAGCCATGGTATTTGTCACGACTGATACCTATATGGTGGCATACGGCTTCTACGATAATCACTGCGCCATCCACGATCAAGCCAAAATCAATGGCTCCCAAACTCATGAGGTTTCCGCTGACACCAAACAACCGCATCATACCAAAAGCAAACAGCATAGCGAGCGGAATGACGGATGCCACCACCAATCCTGCCCTATAATTACCCAAGAACAGAACGAGTATGAACACAACAATGAGGCCACCCTCGATAAGGTTGCGGGTGATGGTTCCAGTAACACGGTCTACCAACTGAGTGCGGTCTATGAATGGTTCTATGACTACACCCTCTGGCAGACTCTTCTGAATCTGCGCAATACGCTCTTTTACGTTCTTAATAACTTGCTGGAAATTCTCACCTTTCAGCATCAGTGAGATACCTGCCACCACTTCACCCTCGCCATTGCGTGTAACTGCACCATAACGTGTGGCATAACCATATTGTACTTTTGCAATGTCACGTATCAAGATAGGCGTGCCATTGACTGTCTTGACAGGGATACGCTCTATGTCTTCGAGTGTTGAAACAAGTCCCAAGCCTCTGATAAAATACTGGTTACTATTTTTCTCTATGTAGCTTCCGCCTGTGTTCTCGTTGCCTGCTTCAAGGGCATCGTAAACTTCTGTAACTGTAAGACCAACAGCATTGAGACGGTCGGCATCCACAGCCACTTCATACTGCTTCACATATCCACCCCAGCCGCTGACTTCTGCAACGCCAGGTGTTCCTGACAATTGCTTGCGGACTATCCAATCTTGGATGGTACGTAAATCTGACAAACTGTATTTGTCCTCATATCCCTTCTTTGCACGAATGGTATAATGGAATATTTCTCCCAAACCAGTAGTGACAGGAGCCATACCTATGGTTGCCTTACCTTGTGGTATGACTTCCTCTGCCTCCTTTAGTTGTTGGCTTACCTGCTGCCGAGCCCAATATACATCTGCATCGTCATCAAAAACCAATGTAATGACAGACAAGCCGCTGCTACTGATGCTTCTGCGTTCTTCCACACGTGGAATGTTGGCCAAAGCCATTTCTACTGGAGTGGTTATAAACTGCTCTACCTCTTGCGCTCCCAATGATGGAGCTTGGGTTATCACCTGTACTTGATTATTTGTAATATCAGGTGTAGAGTCAAAAGGCAACTGCGACAACGACCATGTGCCCCATATAATGAGCACCAAGGTCAACATACCTATAGTTACCTTGTTCTTGATTGATAATTGAATTATTTTTTGAAACATTTCTTTATCGTTCTAATTATAATTGTATAGTTAGTGCTAGTCCTCCTTGTTGTCCGTTATAATATGGATAGACAGTGTTTGTTCGCTTGGACTGTTTGTTGTGCATCTTGCGTGAAATCGGCTCATATAACTTGTATGCCAATTTCGTACACAGAATACCCAATCCTGCTCCAAATGCCACGTCTCCTATCCAATGCTTGTTGTTATACACACGCAATGCTCCTGTACTTGCAGCTATGACATAACCACCTATACCTATCCACGGTGAAGTGTCCTTGTATTCTTGCCACAAGAGTTCTGCCCCCATGAAGGCAACTGTTGTATGCCCAGATGGAAAAGAATTGCGACGTGAGCCATTAGGACGCATCTCTCTTACTGTGTATTTCAAGCCATTTACGGATATAGCCGTCAGCAAACTTGACAACCCCAACAGCATCGTTTGTTCTTTTAGGTTATGACAACTTTTTACTCCGCACAGATTTAATGCCAATACGCTTACAGCTGGCACATACTGTGTATAGTCATCAATCCCTATGGCTATTGGCTTGTGGGTTATAACCTCATGTCCGATAGCATAGTTCAGCATCCTGCCTTTATTCATAACAATAGCCTCTGCCGTTCCATACGACATAAGTGACATTGGTATAATATAAGGCACGACACTTGACCTCTTCATAGAAGTCATGTCTGTGCTATCTTGTGTGAATGTCAAGCTGTCTTTGCTTTGTGCATACGACAAAAGAGGAAAAGCCAGTGCGCCAAGCGCCAGAATTTCCTTAAATGACATTTTGCAATAACTAATGCCTGTGCTCCAAACACTGAAGCACTTGCAAGTTCATAATAAAAATGATTGATTTGTAACTATACCTTCCATATGAATAGGTATAGTCGCTGTACGTTGCCCCCCTTAAAAGAAACAACGCTATTAGAAACGATAAAAAGGAGGTGCCCTAAGTCCATTTATCCGCAATAGTTCCGCCTTTATAATAATAGGTATGCGAGTGTCAAACACCGTCTTAGTTGGTTCTGACACCCATCCCATAATACGAGATAAAGCCCATACTATTGCATGATATAAATAATGTATGTTACTTGTATGTAAAGTCTTTACTGACACAACATCCCAACTGCCTTGTTCGAAGCACTTTGTTCCATCGTCCTTATGTGACGTATGTTTGTCATTGTCAGCGTTGTCGCTATTGCAATGCTCCACAACGGTACATACCGCACTTTCGTGATGATGGTGCGGTATAAACGACAATGCCAACAAAACAATTGTTGTCAAAGCCAAAATAGTTATGTAGAGCTTCTGCTTCATTATATTTTCAATTTGGCTGCAAAGATAGCAAATAAACTTTGCAACTCGGTTGCAAAGTTATATGTATACCATTTTTTAGATGCGTGAACCATAGTAAAATCTGTATGACTCCTTTGCTTTTCATACTGCGGTTTCAGTAGAAACACCTCATCCTATCCCTTTTCATTGGTTTTTGGTGTAACTAAAAGTTAAATACGTTAAATATTACCTTTTCGTATCTAAACAGAATCCACATAGCCACTTTTCTACCGTTTAGAGCGTATAGTATTGATAATCAACTAATAATAGATACATCTGATGAAGCTACAAGCAACGATTACATCACTCATACCGCTTCTGTCAAACTGGGTTGTATGTTCTTTTGGGGGCTTACTTTGCGCAGTACGTTTAACTATGTAGGTTACACAGGTCTGGATACGGGTACGGAAGATTATTGTCTATGGAATCTGTCTTTAGGTAAGAAATTCCTGAAAAACAATGCTGCAGAAATCAAACTGGAGGCTTTTGATGTACTCAAACAGAACCGGAATTTTACACATCGGCTGGAAAGCAACTACTGTGATTATATATCAAGCAATGTGCTGGAACCATATATGATGCTCAGTCTCACTTATACGATACGTTAGTATAATAATCAACTAAATGCGATATAATATACAATCAAAGAATAATATTTATGCAACTGAAAAATAGATTTACTATGTGTACATTTTCTACGACTATTAAAACTTTATTGCTTGGTCTGTGCCTGACAGCTTGCCATGAAAACGAGGAAGCGTATGCTGCTACACCTCCAGAACAGGAAACCGAAGCTGAGATTTCGTCGGGATACACCTCGCTCTTAAACAAGACCAGTTCCGTTCCAGCCGAATATCTAGAGGAATCCGATTCCCAGGGAAGCGTGGTGCAAATTGACTATGACACCCACAACTATGTTGATGGGAACGGTGAAATGCACTCAAATACGGCCTATGTCTACCTGCCGTATGGGTATGAGGAATCATCCGATGAATGCTATGATGTGTTCTATTTCGTACATGGGCATGGAGAAACAGCAGCCTCCTTCTTTCAGAACGAGAACGGCATGATGCGAAACTTGCTTGACCACCTGATAGCAAAGGGAGACATGTCTCCGGTTATCGTGGTATCCACAAGTTATGTATATGGTACTCCTGTCGATTACTATCCTGATGCTGACCCCTATTGCAAGGCTCTTCCTCAGGAACTGGTCAACGACCTGATTCCGTTGGTAGAGAGCCGTTACCGTACATACGCTCAGCAAACGGACTTCGAGGGGTTGCAGGCTTCCAGAAATCATCGGGCCATCGGAGGTTTCTCCATGGGAGCGGTAACCACCTGGTATGCACTGGAATGTACACTGGACTGTTTCAAGTATTTCATGCCGATCAGTTCCGACGGATGGTCACTGGGGCGTTTTGCCGGAATGGACTATCCGGATGAGACTGCGGCTCATTTGGCAGACATCATTCGTTCTTCATCACCGTCAGGAAATGATTTCTACATTTGGGCATGCAGCGGCACGGACGATGTGGCTTATGATAGGATTTGGACACAAGTACAGGCTATGGCACAAATTACGGATGTATTTGACGTAAATCATCTTACGTTTCACGAACAGGAAGGTGCTCGCCATGTTTTCAGTTCTTTGGCCGAATATTTTTTCAATGCGCTTCCATTCATGTTTCCTGATTGTTATGATGTCAATAGTCAACAATTTGCAAACGATAACCTTTAATTTTATAATAAAGTATTTTTTCTTGAAAAGATGGTTGGTTATATGTATGTTATTTTAATTGGTTTCTTGTGTATAACCATGACAACTTAATAGAATACTTTAAGAGATTTGGATAAAAAGGGATGAAATTATTATTACAGCATAAAATAGTTGTTGGATATTTATTGATGATGGTAATCATTGGTTGTATGGTTGCCATCGTACTATATGAACGTAATCGTGTACAGGATATAGAAAAAGAATCGTTGGCTCTTTATCAAACCCAGCGTAATATCAATACCGTACATTGCTATGTTACTATACTGGCAACTTACGGAGAGTCTGCCATTACGTGGGATGAAGATGATTGTATAACCTATCATGATCGCCATCTGCGCACTGATTCCCTGTTAGTAATTTTGAAGGAGCAGTGTAAGGAATTCATATATCCCACACAGATGGATAGCCTGCGTACACTATTGGAAAGCAAAGAAGAGTGTCTATTTAGAATTATGCAAACATTCCAGCAACAGGAAAAAGCAGACAGCCTCTTGTTGAATCGACTGACTGCTATGGCAAAGGCAAACCAACCACGCACTATTACCCGTAAAAAGAAAGGTATTGCCGGATTTTTCGGAGCTAAAGAGACCGTACAGATTCCATCTTCAACGATTCCACTCAATACATTAAACAAAAAACTGATTTCTTTGCAGGAGGAACGACAAAAAGCTATCGACACTTATACGGACAGCCTGCGTATGCATAATGGAAAGCTCAACCGTAAACTTCGCATATTGATTACAAATTTGGACGAACGAGCATTAGCTGCCCTCCAAATAAAAGAGGAACGGATAAAAGCATCTTATAATCGCTCTGTGGCTATAATCACCGGACTGATAATTTTTGCCATTCTGTTACTTGTCATATCGTATCTGATTATACAAAGAGATATGTGGGAGAAAGCAAAACATGACAAACGGATGGAAGCTATAGTGAAAGATCTGCAAGAAAATATACAAGAAAATCAACGGCTGATAGAGGCTCGTAGGCATATCATACAGACTGTCACGCATGAACTCCGCACACCACTTGCCGCTATTGTCGGCAATGCAGAACTGATTGAGAAAGACAGGGAAGCAGAACGATTGAGGCATCTTAGCTCTATTCAACAATCGGCAGGACGAATGTCTTACCTGCTTAATACTCTGATGAACTATTTCCGGTTGGATAGTGGAAAGGAATCCGTTCACGCCCTGCCAATCCGATTAGAAAATATAGTTGAAACATTGGAAGCGGAGTTTGTGCCACAGATGGGAAAGAAACGGTTGATGTTTGAAGTGAACAATGATGCCGATGAGGTGGTCATGGGTGACCGGAACATGATACTGCGCATTGGCAGCAACCTGCTGTCGAATGCACTGAAGTTTACTAAGAAAGGTTCGGTCAAATTAACTGCGAAGTATTCAAAAGGAAAATTTATATTGGCAGTAGAAGATTCTGGAACAGGTATCGGCAAAGAGAAACTGGAACAGATTTTCAAGCCATTCGAGCGGCTTGGCAATGCCGCCACACAGGACGGTTTCGGACTTGGGCTTGCTATTGTGAAGAGTCTTGTGGATTTGATGGATGGAACTATTACGGTGGAAAGTGTGCTAGAAATGGGTAGCCGATTTACCGTTACGCTGCCTTTGGTAAAAGCGGATCAGTTGGAGAGTAAGGCTTCTTACTACACCGCATCACACCATCTATCTGGTTGTTCCGTACTGTCCATAGATAACGACCGAATGTTGCTTGATATGCTGCATGATATGTTCGAGCAAAGCGGGATACACAGCGAAATTTGTATGGACATAAACCAACTGATGGAAAGGCTTCGCGGCAACTGCTATGACCTGCTGACCACCGACCTAAAAATGTCGGACATCAGCGGGTATGAGGTTTTGGAACTGCTTCGTTCGTCAGACATCGGCAATTCGCGTGCTATTCCTGTAATGGCCATCACCGGATCGGGAAGCATCACGGAAGAGGAATTGAAGCAGATTGGGTTTTCTTCCGTACTGTTTAAACCGTTTTCGAGAGAAGAGCTACTGACAGCCATGGAACGGTGCATCGGAGAGCACAAGACTTCGTTTATAGACCTGACCCCGTTGTATGCTTATGGCAGTAAGCGGGAAAGATTGGAATGCCTAATCAGCGAGACGGAAAAGGAAATGACTGGCATCAAAGAGGCTGTGGACGATGGTGATAACGAAAAGGCAGACAGTTGGATACACCATATCCGCAGTTCATGGATACTGATAAGAGCAGAACAGCCGTTGCAGGAGCTATACGGAGTCCTGCATGGAGGGAAAGCAAAGGAAGACATACAGGCAAGTGCCGGAAAGGTACTCGAACAGGGTGAAAAGATTATCCGGCTTGCCAAAAAGGAGATAGAAAAAATGATATGGGAAGAATAATAGTGATAGAGGATAATCTGGTATTCCGCAACCATGTGTGCGGAATGCTGCAGAAGGAGGGCTATGCGATTGAGACCGCATGCGACTGCGCCAGTGCCCGCAAACTGCTGGTAGCACTGGAACGGGATGATATTGTACTTTCGGATCTGCGTCTGCCAGACGGGGAATGTACGATGTTACTGGAATATATGCGAACCATGGGTCTGAGGAATCCATTTATCATTATGACGGACTATGCAGAGGTGGCTTCAGCGGTGGAATCCATGAAAATCGGTGCGGAAGACTATATACCCAAAATGCTATTGCAAGAGAAACTGCTGCCACGTATAAAGGAACTGGTACGCAAGGCGGAAGCCAGGCATAAGATTCCGCTGTATGAGCGCAAAAGCGTGGCTTTCCAGCAGATCAACCACCGTATTTCACTGGTGGCTCCGACAGACATGGGCGTGCTGATATTAGGTGAGAACGGTACTGGCAAGGAGCATATAGCAGAAAAGGTACACGAAAAAAGCCGTCGTGCGGACGGACCCTTCATTGCCGTGGACTGCGGCGTACTGACTGGAGAACTTGCCGCTTCGGAGCTGTTCGGACACCGGAAAGGCTCGTTTACGGGAGCCGTAGCAGACAAGAAAGGGTGTATGGAAGAAGCGAATGGCGGCACACTGTTTCTGGACGAAGTGGGTAATTTGCCACCGGAAGTGCAACAGAAGCTGTTGCGTGCGCTTCAAACAAAAAGCTACCGTCCGGTAGGAAGCAATCGGGAACGGAAAGCGGATGTCCGTATCATAGCTGCCACCAATGAGCATCTGGAGAAGGCAGTGGAAGAAGGACGCTTCCGGAGTGACCTATACCATCGGCTGAAAGAGTTCGTCATTCAAGTACCCCCGTTGCGTGAGTGCAGGGAAGATATTCTTCCACTGGCGGAGTTTTTCCGGGAAATTGCCAACGAGGAGTTGGAACGCCATACGGAGGGATTCGACAAAGATGCTGAAAATACGCTACGTATGCGTACATGGTCCGGTAATGTGAGAGAATTGAAACAGACCATCGGCTCTGCCGTATTACTTACAGAAGGACGACTGGTCACTGCTGATAAACTGGAGAAGCCGAGTACGGAACAGAAGGACTGCACACTGCTACTGAAAAACGACAACGAGGAAAGAGAACGAATTCAACGTGCATTGGTACAAGCTGAGGGAAACCGAGAAACGGCATCCAAACTGTTGGGAATCAGTCGCACGACCTTGTATAACAAGATGAAAGAATACGATATGATGCAGAAAAAGAAGGGAAAATGAGCAAATCTCATCTGAAATTCCTATATTTGCATGAACATAGGACGAAACGGCACAGGCGAACATGTGTTTTTATGTGCTGATGAAAATATAGTATAGAATAAGACCGCAAGGCGTATCTGGTGAAAATCTGGAAAATTTGAACTACGGAAGCGATTGCGTGATGCTTATGCTATGCCTTGGCATAGCGTGCATTCGCGTACATTCCGTAAAGGCATTCCAGAGCCGTCACCAGAAGGTAGCGTGATTTGCACGCTATCTTTTTTTATGGTTTTCGGTTACAACAGAACGACCACTATGGCAAAAGTCCGATTACTCGCCGTCCTGACGATAGACGGTTGCCCGGCTGAAACGACTATGCTGTCCGGGTCATGGCTTGACTCTGACAAGTACGGAATAGGTGCACTGAAAGAAGAGGCTGTCAGTGTACTGGATGAAAACATGTCTTTAATCTCCCTCTCGAACCGGACGGAACATGCCGGTGATTCCCTGATTTATATCATAGAAGCTACTGCAAGTACAGCGGGCATTATCAACGGCATGATGCGTATGCGCCTTGTGGACGAGATTGTCCTCTATCAGCTTCCCGTAATAGCAGGAAATGGCAGGAAGCTGTTTCATTCTTCACTGCCCGAAAGCGAATGGATCTGTACAGAGAACAAACGCTGGAAGGATGGTATGATACGGATAACCTACAAGCGGAAAACACCCCGGAAATCAGTGGTTGTGTTCAAGAATTGAACGTTTTCAAGAGTTTCCAACGTTCAAAATGTGAACGTCCGTTCGGATTTTGAACAAAAAAACGAGGCATGAAAATTTGTTTCAGAAAATATTTTTGTTATTTATTTTATTGAATATCAAATATATACTATTGTTTTAACAGAAAGCAGTTTCGATAGGACCGCAATTTGTCCCATAGTTTTATGTGCGCACACTTTTAACCCAAGTGTAATAACATAAAACTGAAAGAGATATGGAATACCTCATATTGACAGAAACCGAATTTTTCGGTCTTATAAACGGGAGCGATGAAACAGCCGGTCTGAATACCGCATACAGCCGCTTTGTCAAGGAAATCGTGGAACTGATGCACGACAGCGATACGGACGGGGCGAAGATTGCGCTGGCGTATGCCGAAAACGAACTGCAATACCACCACACGCAGTATATTGCGGGTGTGAGAAGCCATACCGCCCTGTTTGTCCGTAAAGCCCTGTCTTTCATACGCAAGATGCAGAAACATATCCCCTCCAACCGCCCGCAGGTGCCGCCACTATCCACAACCATCCACTCCGAATGCGAAAAGAAAAATGAAATGCCTGTCAATGCCCCTTCCATGCGCTGGACGGGCAGTATGGCTGAACTGGTGGAGCTGATTTACGGGCTGGATGCCATGAAGCTGGTAAACGAGGGTGAAACGGGCATCAAGGAACTGCTGGACGGCTTCTGCAAGGTGTTCGGCATGGAAATAAAAGAGAGCCAGTGTTACAATACCTATGCGGACATCAAGCGACGGAAGAACGAGAGCCGCACCTATTTCTTCGACAAGGCTGCGGAGAAATTGAACCGGCGGATGCAGGAGGATGAGGAACGGGAACGGATCCGGAAAAGATAACGAGAAAATGAGGCATGGGTGTCATAGTCTGCGAAAAATTGCTTACCTTTGCAGAAACAATTATAATACAATAGATTATGGCATTAGAAATTAAACCTATTCCGGTACTTCGCGGCAAGGCGGCGGAGCGTTTCGTGGAAGAAGCGGACAGGAACGCCAGGGAAAGGCGCGGTTCCATAGACTTCACGAAGCAGGTGGAAAAGATGCGTGCTATCCTGAAACGCTCCAGACTGTACAATATAGATAAGGAGGGATAGGACGGTATGCTGGAGTATTGTGAGTTCTGTGAGCTGAATGAAGACGTGCTGCGCGAATGCGGCGGCTTCTTGTGCAAGGACAGGGATATAACCGAGTTCTTCACGAGAGAGTATGCGGATTATGCCTACCAGCTTTTGGGAAAGTCCTATTGCTTCGTGGAGCAAGACAAGCATCGCATCGTCGGAGCTTTCACCGTAGCCAATTCGAGTATCCGTGCAGACCTGCTCCCGAACAGCCGGCGTAACAGGCTCAACCGTAACATCCCCAACGAGAAACGCCGTCCCCAATATCCTGCGGTGCTGGTGGGGCAGCTTGCCGTCAGTGACGGCTATATGGGACAGCATATCGGCGATGAGATACTGGATGCCATCAAGTCATGGTTCATCGAGCCATTGAACAAAACCGGATGCCGTTATATAGTGGTGGATGCCCTGAACAATCCGAAGATATTTGATTTTTATCAGCGGAACGGCTTCAAGTTCCTGTTTTCCACAGAGGAAGAGGAATGGACTTTCCTGCACGGCAGGAGAACGGCAGAAGAACAATCAGTCATGCAGCCCATGCACACCCGGCTGATGTATTTCGACTTGATACTGCTGCGAACACAATAAACATAATGATATAGAAAAGAAAATCCGTAATCCGGCTGAATGTTCAACCGTGTTACGGATTTTTCTTTTTTCGTCTGCGACGCGTTACTTGTTCTGCAAGAGGTATTGCAGTTCCGGGTCGGACTGGATGCGCTGCAACTCGTCGGCGACAATCTGCCGCACTTCGGCACGGATGCGGTTGTAGTTCTCCTGAATCATCTCCTTCATGCGGTCGTTGCCGTCGGCATCGGTAAAGTCCGTGATGACGGGTATAGGCTTGTAAGCCTGTTCCTCACGCTTGACCTTTTCGGCATCCACCACAATCTCGCAATGGAAAATCTTCTGCTCGATGCGCTCGCTGAAGTTGTCGGCGACCGCCCCGACGAACATGCCCTGCGTGAGCGTGGAAATCTTGCTCGCCGGGATAAGGCTCTCCATCTGCGTGTTAATGGAGGTGGACTTGTCCTCGCGGTTAATGGTGATGCTCTGCCGCTTCTGCAAGATTTTACCGAAACGTTCGGACAGGGTCTTGGCGGTCTCGCCGACCACCTGCCCGGAGAAGACGTTGCCGACGGTGTTCATCACCACGGCGGCCTCCTTGTCGCCGTAGTCGCGCTTG
>OGQU01001339.1_pt1 | contig 20608 bp, 11 predicted proteins | sample 1553341 | NCBI WGS metagenome assembly OGQU01 (sample SAMEA2579920, study PRJEB22360) | human gut metagenome | biome: human gut; feature: human-associated habitat; material: faeces | place: Denmark | collected 2008/2010 | reverse complement strand
ATCAAAAACAGTGGGCGGAAACGGCGGTAATCGGCTGCAGTTCGCACGATCTGCCGTCGGCCGAAAGCACGCCCTGCAGAGCGGGCGGCGTCTTTTTCCCCCAGATGACGGTGCCGACGGCCGCCGCCGCCAGAATCAGCAGTATGCCGGCAGTCGTTTTCCGATTTGTTCCGCGAGATATGCGGTTGACTTTTACCATGCTTTTTTCCTTTGAATCTATATTTGGCATAGTAAACCAATTTGTTGTCAGGGCAAAGCGCAAAATGTTTTTATGAGCCGTTTTTTTGCCGGGAAAAGAACGTTTTTAACCATGTTACAGATATGTGAAATCTGAAAGGCTTTTTATTAATTGCTTTTTTTTTAAACTGATTTATGTTACACTGACAAAAAATGTGGTAGTTTGTGTAAGGGCTGGCTATGTACTTATGGCTGATTATAGCGACGTTTATCGCCGCGCTTTTTGCGATGAACACGTCAATACGTTCGGATATCAAGGAACTGTATGTCGAGCCGCAGGCGCAGACTGTGGTGACAAAGCTTTACGTGCAGCACCGTGCGGCGATGAACTATATTTCCAAACGGGACCGCAATTCTACGGTGACGGGGCTGAGTTACAAACCGGGCGAGTTGACGGCGGACATGCTGAAGGCCGACCTGCCGTACGGCTTCCGGCAGGACAGCGGTTTTAACAAATTTACCACCTGGGTTTACTGTCTGGACAAAGACAAGCTTGAAAACAGCGGCGCCGCGGCGCTGCCGGCCGTCTGTACGTCCGGGCTGCCGCCGGCGGGCGGGGAAGGCGGAGAGGAAAGCAATCCGGATCTGGGCACCGGCGGCAACTGCTGTGCGGGGTCTTCGACGGTGGTTTATCTGGTGACTTACGGCTGCGTTCCGTCCAAGTGGCGGGACGTGCGTTCCGGAAAACCGGACGGCATTTTGCTGGGGGCGATGAAGACCACCACCGGTTTTACCCACGGTATGGGGTATGCCATTGACCGTTCGGAATTGAACACCGACATTTACGATAAGAACAATTCCATGTATGAGGAAGACATCCAGACGAAAATGGGGGTTTACGGACAGGGCGGACAATTTTACGTGCCGATTCCGAATTATATTTCGGACACTTCCATGGGCAGCGATTCTTTTGCCAACGTTTGCGGCAGTTCGCGCAAGCATAATGAAGACTATGATCCGGACAATCCGCAGAGCGTTACCGATCTGTACAGCAGCTGCGACTATTGTCTGGTATACATGTCTAGGTTTTAGTTAAAAAGGGGGAAAGACCATGAAAAGAATGTTTAATCGAATCAATGAAGCCGGTACCATGCTGGTGGAAGCGATGGCAATGCTGGGGCTGATTGCCATGGTTACTCCTATTTTGTATAAAAAAGCGGCGGAAAGAACGACCGAACTGCAGGACATCAACGCTTCAAACCAGCTGCGTATTCTGGCCAACGCCATGGATTCTTACATCAAAGACAACTTTACCCGTATCAACGACGGCGAAACGGTAGTCAACAGCTGTAACGTCGGCAGCATGGATTACAGCGGCTTTACCGACGCGACTTCGGTCAGTTTCGACATTTCCCACCTTTGCGAATATCTGCCCTACGGTTTCCTGAAAGACGGCAAAACGCAGGACAGCAAGCTGTTTTCCAGCGCGAACCCCTCTTTCCAGGTGGTTTTGCGTAAGACGACGGGTACGGAGCTGGACGAGAACAACCAGCCCGTAGTGGTCGCCGAAACGGTTACCGGCTTTTTGACCGCGGTGCCGAATGAAGGCGAAGATTTTCCGTCGACCCGCGTTTCGCGCATTGCCACCATGGTCGGCAGTAACGGCGGTTATGTCGAAGATGACGGTGAAATCATGGGCGCGCAGGGCATCTGGAGTTTGCCCAACACTTCCGAACTGGGGCTGAATCTGCCGGCCAATACGTTTGTCATTTCCTCTTTGCAGCCGATTTCTTCTCAGGGGTTGGCCAACGAAGACGTTCTGCACCGCAAAACCGAGCGGCAGAACGACTATGTGCTGAACTCGATGGAAACCGACCTGTTTATGAGCTACAACAGCAAAAACCATAACATCCGTCAGGTTAACCAGATTATCATGAGACCGCAGAAAGACTGGATGGTCGGCGGTGACCTGAATACCTTTAAGCGGGAGGGAGCCAACGAAAATGAGCCGACCATGGAGTACGGACAGACTTATGAAGCCGATTTGGACTATACCCTTTACATCGGCGACAAGGGCGGCGCCTATATGGAAGGCAATCTGGCAGCGCTGTCGTCGCTGTTTACGGTCAGAAGCGAGCTTGAAAACGACAAAGGCGACGGCGGTATCAAATATTACGGTACCAATACGACGACGGATACGACCGATCCGAGTAACCCGGTAACTTCCACCAACAAAGGCAATGCCATTTTCAGCGTGACGACTTCTAAAATGGAATACGGCAACATCGACGAAAATACGGCAGGCGCTTTGCTGACGGTGGACAAGGACAACGGTTCCATGGAGTTTGAGTCGAAAACCGGCGGAAACGATCCGTCAACGGGAGCGCCGACCGTCAGCGGAACCCAGAAGCTGATTGCCGCCAATGCCGAACGGGTCAACGTGATTGACGGCGCGTTGAGCGTCCGCAATCCGGGAATCGCTCCGGACGGCGGTAAATATGACAATTATCACAAGGATCAGTGGCCGGAACAAAATGCGGCGCCGGCGGTTATTGTCGGCGGCGGCAACGTTCACAACGCGTCTTATACGACTTACACCTATAATGACGACGGCACGCCGAGTATTGTTAACGGTGAGTTTGAGAGTGCCGACTTGACCGGTGAGCATGCGCTGACCGTCAACGGTCCGGCGTTTGTCAAAGACAGTTTGAAAACGGCCAAGCTGAAAGCTTATAACGTCGATGCGGCCAAACTGCGTGCCGGCGTCCGTCCCGAAGACTTTGACGACGTTACCGAAGACAAGGATTTTTATCTGGTGGCTGAGCAGAAAGGCACGGATGCCGCCAACCCGGAAGGCAGAATGCTGGTCGGTCATCATGATGATCCGGTTTCCGGCGAGCTGGGATACCGGATGCAGATTGCGGAAGTTGACGATACGCTTGATGACGGCACCGAAGTGCAGAGCGGCATTCGCATGAAACACGAAAGCGGCATCAACATGCTGGCCAACGCCACTGCTGCGGACGGTTTTAACGTCGGTCTGATTGAACATGATGTTGACAACTATCGCGACAGTACCGCAAACAACGATACGGCTGACGGACAGATCAAGCTCGGCGCGTTTAACGCCATTTCCCTGTCGACCGTTGATGAGAACGGAAACTTTTTTGATCAGTCCGTTGTTTCCATTCAGGACGACATGCTGCGCGCGTATAATGATAAGACGAAAGTAACGGCTACCCGTGATCGTACGGGGTATATAGATTCGGTTACCGACTATGCGCGCTTTGTGTCGCAGGAGTTTGACGAGGCCGGATATACGCATGATGATCTTTATCAGAGAGAGAGAACTGACGGGGAAGACAACCTCTTCGGGCTGGGCGGTATGGACTTTACTATCAGCGAAGCCCAAATTGACGGCAACAAGGCGCGGCCGGTCGTCGATATTCGCGCTTCCCGCGAGAAAGATTATATAACCTCTCGTTTTGCCGGTGGTTTTGCGATTTATGATCATGACGTCAGCGGCAACAGTGATTATCCCGATGATCCGTCGCTGGATGCGACTGCGACTAATCCTGACGGTACTACAAACAGTGTTGGAAGAGGCAACCCGGCTTTGTACGTCAACAAAGGGGATTTTAGGATCTTGACAACCGTGGGCAATGCCGATACCCAGCTGGATGTCAACAAAGGCGACACCATTTTGCAGGTGGATAACAACTCCGACGAAAGTGTGATACCCGATGACAAAGAGCGTGGCAGCGTTTATATCCGCAAGGGCGCCATTAATCTGGCATCCGCTTCCGTATCCGCAGAGCAGCGGCTGACCAATGCCGAGATTAAAGGAACGGAAACTGCAGCCGGTTATAAAGAAACTTATGCGCCGGTCGGCTATATTGCCGCAGATCGTTTTATTGCCCAAACGATTCCCGACGGTACCATTTTGGAAGGAACCACGAACAGCACTATCAACAGCGGCGATATAAACACCATTAAAGGAACGGACGGCAAAGAGGTAACTCCTTTTAACAAGTTTGAAGTCAATCCGGCCTATACGTCGGTTATGCATGACATCAAACTGACAACCCGCGGCGGCGCCCGTCTGAGCGATATTCTGCCTGATTTTGTCAACAAGGGGATTTACGTGGTCGATAATACGTTTAAAGACGACGTGGTCTGGACCAACGGATCGGATCCTTTGAATGGTGGAAATTTTAGTGAAATAACCAACGGATCGGCTGAAGAGTATACTTCTGCGTACCTTGGCTTCGTACCTTCTCCGACCTGTCCGCCGGGATACTCCAAGGTAATTACCATCAATCCTTCTGGTTGGGCGATGGCGCAGGCTGGTACGCCGGTGTCTAAAAACAGCAAGATAGACATCAGCACGCATAACAATCCGTATTTGTATTGGTATACCCAGGATGGTGAGAGACGTACGGAAACGGAAGAAATCGAACCGGTTAATCCGCTTACCTTTCAGAAAAGCACATGGCTGAAGGCAATGGTTTTGCCCAATTGCAGCGGTTTGAATCTGAAAGGAGAATGCGGGGATTTGAAGAAGTTTACCGGCTGGGGCACGGTGATGGGTTTCATTTATCCGAAAGCTTATTACGAGGATTTTGTTGCAGGAACGCTGGATAAAGACAATAAAGGCGATGCCGATACAACAAATGATCAGGATACCGTTTATTGGAACCTGTATCCGGTTCATTATCGTGAACTGGAAGCTTATGTGACGGTTTATTGTTATTTCCGCCGCGAAGCATTTGACAGTGAGTATGTTGACAAGGCTTACGATCAGTTGAACGGAACGCGTCGTAACTTTTGGGAAAAAACCGGAGCAACAAACCTTGAGCGTCTGAACGATCCGGCTCTGGAGTATAACGATCCGTGGTAAATTTCCGGGTTGTCGGAAAATTCCCCGTTCGCTAAGGACGGGGAATTTTTTTTGCCGATGTGCCGGCGGGGCAAAATAATTTGCAACGGTCCTCTCTTGCGCCGGGAATGACCGGGATTTGCACCTTGACGGGAAAAGGCCGCAACATGGTGCCGGATACGATTGACGGGATGTAGCGTGCCCGGGAAAGTTTGGCCGGCCGAAACAGGGACAGAAAAATGGCCGTTGTCGTTTTTTGTTTGTAACGCGTGTTTTTCCTGGTGTTTCCCGACGAGGAATAATGAGAATCCGTCACCGGAAAAACGTTTGGTTAAAAAAGGGAAAAAATCGCTGTCGGCGCTTAGAAAATACGGGGCGTAAAAATTTAAACGAAACAAGGTAAGCCATTGGTTGTGAGGGGGCGGAGAAGTCTGGACGGGTATTGCAACGGGTTTGCTGCCGTGCCGGTTGATTGCAGGAAAACCGTTTTTTTTCGGAGAGGAAAAGCGGGACGAACTGTCAACCGGATTTTTCGGCTTGCGGAGAGAGGCGCGGAAAAGAAGTCGGGACGGTTATTGAACGGTTTTGCTGCCGTGCCGCGTTGATGACGGAAAATGCCGTTTTTTTCGGAGAGGAAAAGCGGGACGAACTGTCGACCGGATTTTTCGGCTTGCGGAGAGAGGCGCGGAAGAGAAGTCGGGACGGGTATTGCAACGGTTTGTGGCTGTCATACCGCGTTGATGGCGGAAAAGCCGTCTTTTTTCGGATAGGAAAAGCGGGACGAACTGTCGACCGGACCGCATTGCCCGTGATGTAAAAAAGGGGGGACAAATGCAATGCCCTCCGAAACTGTTTCGGAGGGCATTGAGCAGTTTTATCGTCGTCAGCGAGTTACTGTATCTGGCCGAAGGGCTTCATTTTCAGCTTGTTCCAGCCGCTGTTGTTTTTCTTTTCTTCCGCCGCGCGCTTGGCTTCTTCCGCTTTGGTTTTCTCTTCCCACTTGCGGATCGGTTCGCTGCGTTTGTTGACGATTTTACGCTGCTGTTCGTTTTGAATGACACCGATCGGCAGCACCTGGTTTAAGAGCGACGGCGACACGAATTCGGAATGTTTGGGGCCGAGCGCCTTCAGCATGGCGTCGATGATTGCCGCCCCCGGTTTGAAGTTGTATACATGAACGCCCCCGCCGTAGAAAATGGCGAACGAATGGCAGGGCGAAGAGATCAGCATGTCCGTGTAGTCGACGCCGCGGACAAAACGAATGATGATTTTGGGCTGGATAACGCATTGCTCGGCCTGGTCAAACAATACGTTTCCTTCGGTGCCGAGAAAATATTTGGTTACCATGTCGCGTACCGGTTCGCCCATTACGCCGCAGAAACCGCGAATCGGAAAACCGTCCAGTGTGTAACCTTCATATTCGTTGTTTTGCGGAAAAACTTCATAACAGAAGACCTGTTCGGCGTTGACGATGTTATCGATGGCAAACTTGCCGGCTTCGTCGTAAAAACGCTGCTGGGGTTTGACTTCTTCTTCCGTCGCCTGATTTTCCCGTTTCCAGGAGCCTTCCGGCTGGCTGAAAGACTGCACGCCTTCGACGGACTGGGCAAAGCCGGCGGCCGGATAGAACAGCATCAGCCCGGTGATTAACAAAATCGGTAATTTCATGAACGGTCCTCCCAAATAATTTTCTGTAATTATAATAAATCCTCGTTTGTTTCTCAAGCGGTAAATGAAATGAGATTTACTTGTCGCTGATGCGCAAGGCTTCGATAAAGGCAGACTGCGGAATTTCCACTTTGCCGAACTGGCGCATCCGGAGTTTGCCTTTCTTTTGTTTGTCAAGCAGTTTGCGTTTGCGGGTGATGTCGCCGCCGTAGCATTTGGCGGTGACGTCTTTGCGCAGGGCGGAAATGGTTTCGCGGGCGATGACGCGGCCGCCGATTGCCGCCTGGATCGGAATTTTGAACAAATGCCGGGGAATCAGGTCTTTTAAGCGTTCGCAAATCTGCCGGCCGCGGGCTTCCGCTTCCGAACGGTGGCAGAGGAAAGCCAGTGCGTCGACCGGTTCTTCGTTGATGAGAATCTGCACCTTGACCAGGTCGGATTCCTGATGGCCGACAATTTCGTAATCAAAACTGGCGTAGCCGCTGGTGATTGATTTCAACCGGTCGTAAAAGTCGAAAACGATTTCGTTTAAGGGAATTTTGTAGACCACCATTGCCCGGCTGCCGGCATAGGTGAGTTCTTCCTGTACGCCGCGGCGGTCGTTGCAGAGTTTTAAAACCGCGCCGAGATATTCGTCGGGCACCAGAATGGTGGCGCGCACCACCGGTTCTTCGATTGAACGCACGGTCGAAAGATCGGGCATATCGGCCGGGTTGCAGAGAGTGAGCCGTTCGCCGTTGGTCATGTTGAGGTTATAGGCAACCGAGGGCGCGGTGGTAATAAGGTCAAGGTCAAATTCCCGTCCCAGGCGCTCCTGAATGATTTCCATGTGCAGAAGACCGAGAAAGCCGCAGCGGAAGCCGAGCCCGAGCGCGGCTGAGTTTTCGTTCTGATAGTCGATGCTGGCGTCGTTTAATTTCAGTTTGGCGAGAGCATCTTTTAAGTTTTCGTACTGGCTGCTGTCAACCGGGAAAATTGAACAGAAGACCACCGGGACAGACGGTTTGAAACCTGTGAGCGGCGCTTCGCAGGGCGTGCGGTGGTCGGTAATGGTATCGCCGACGCGGCAGTCGCTGACGCTTTTGATGCTTGCGGTGATGAAGCCGATTTCGCAGGGATAAAGCGCGTCGACGTCCTGCATTTTGGGGGTGAAGATGCCGACTTTGTCAATTTGATAAACGGTGCCGGCAGCCATCATGCGGATTTGCTGTTTTTTGCGGATAATGCCGTCTTTGACCCGCACCAGAATGATGACCCCGAGGTAGGAATCGTACCAGCTGTCAATCAAAAGCGCTTTCAAGGGCGCGTTTTCATCACCTGCGGGCGCCGGCAGCCGGGTTACGACCGCTTCCAGCAGGGCAGGTACGCCAAAGCCGGTTTTGCCGGAAGTTTCCACCGCGCCGGAGGCGTCGAGGCCGATGACGTCTTCAATCTGCCGTTTGACTTTTTCCGGTTCGGCCGAAGGCAGGTCAACCTTATTTAGAACAGGGATGATTTCGTGATTGTTGTCAATTGCCAGATAAACGTTTGCCAGCGTTTGCGCTTCTACCCCCTGAGTGGCGTCAACCACCAGGATCGAGCCTTCGCAGGAGGCAAGCGAGCGGCTGACTTCATAGGAAAAGTCAACGTGGCCGGGGGTGTCCATCAGGTTGAGCTGGTAGGTTTTGCCGTCTTCCGCGGTATAGTTGAGGCGGACGGTCTGGGCTTTGATGGTAATGCCGCGTTCGCGCTCAATGTCCATGGAATCGAGCACCTGTTCCTGCATTTCGCGGCTGGAAAGGCCGCCGCAGTATTCGATCAAACGGTCGGCCAGGGTCGATTTTCCGTGGTCGATGTGGGCGATGATGGCAAAGTTGCGAATAAGATTTAAATCGTGAACCATGTCTTTCCTGTCTTGAATTATCCGTATTAATACCCATAAATAGGGCAAAAAAAAAGATTAGGCAATATAATATTGATTACGGCCGCAAAATATGCTAACAATAAATATGTATCCGGACAGGAGGTTTGAGATGAGAAAAATGATTGACGTCGATTTTGGTTCTTCCCGCTATGACGAGCTGGTAGAACTGCGTTACAAGGTCCTGCTTGAACCGCTTGGTTTGAAATTTCTGGATATGTACCGCGAAAAGGAAATGAACTATCTGCATATCGGCTGTGTGGAAAGTCTGGATGACAATCTGGTCGGCGGACTGATGCTGGTGCCGGTCAACGATGAGGAAATCCGGCTGATGCAGGTGGCGGTGGACAGTAAATATCAGCGTGAGGGCGTCGGCCGCGAGATGGTAAAATATGCCGAAAAACGCGCCAGGGAAGCGGGATATTCACGGATTGTCATGCATGCGATGCTGTCAGTCGTTCATTTTTACGAGAAACTCGGCTACCGGCAGGAAGGCGACATTTTCGAGGAAAACGGCATTACCTTTGCGCGGATGGTAAAAGACTTGTAATTTTTTAATAACGGAACTGTCCGATGGCAGAAACTTTTCAAGACCTTAAGGTCAAACTTATCGAACATTATCGGCGGGTGCAAAGTGCCGATGAACTGACGGCGGGTTTTAACCGGCTGGTTGACGGGGAGGAACTGCGGCAGCTGATCGGCGGATTGAAAAAGACTTTTCCGAAAGAGCCTGCTCTCGGTGACGAATATACCATGTATTTTGCCTATGCGATGATGCAGGCAGACCAGCGGACGGCGGAAGATTTGCTTGATTGGCGCAGACATACCAAAAAATTCATTAACAACTGTCCGCAAAACCATAATCTTGCCAATCATTTGCGCAGCGTAATTCATCATTTGCCGGAAATGGGCGGAACCACCGGGGAAACTTATAATTACGGCCTGCGGGCCTTAAATCTGCTGCCGAAAACTTATCCGCAGTATCGGGAATGCGTCAAAGCGGTGGAGAAAATGGCGCGCAGCGATTTCCGCTTTTTGCTGGACAAGGCAAAAAACGAACCGGATTATCAAAAACAGCTGAAAGCTTTTGACCGTGCGCTGGCACGGTTAACCGATATTCCCTCCGGTGAGCGTTATAAGGGGCTGGACGAGTGTATGCAGGCGATGTTCCCGGTTTATAACCGCACCGAATGGGGACGCCTGGAACTGCCGCATAAACGCCGGCTGGCCTCGAAACGGATTTTCAAGAGCCTGCCGCATGAGGCGCAGACGGCAATCCGCAATCGTAAGCATTATAACGACTGGTTAAGCCGGTGAGCTTTTTGACCGATTGACTGATGCCGGCCGAAAGGCCGGTTTTTCGTTGTGTTTGAACGTGCTTTTGCGTCTGTTAATACGTTGAAAAACAATATTTTTTGTTTGATTTTGCCTGTAGTATAAAAAGGTACGATAAAAAGCGGCAGAAATCAAGACGAAAAAACAAAGGAAAGCGGGGAAAAATAATATAACTATCTATCGTACAATATTTTACATCACCTGAACGAAATATATGGATAAAGGGGAAAGGTCATGAAAATATTGTATAAAACCATGGGATTGGGGCTTTTGTCCGCGTGCCTGTGCCTGTTGTGTGCGGCGCCGGCTTCGGCCAAGGTCTGTTTCGTCGGCGACGAAAACTGCGGTGCCGGCGGCAGTTTTGAACCGGCAGAGGAATTGCCCAACGAAGACCTTTGCAGGCAGGAAGGCTATACTTCCCTTGCTTCAACTTGTCTTAATCCTGGCGGAACCTGTCCCTATGACGCCCGATATGTCAAATGCTGCCCTTCGGAATATGCCTATCAGGCCTGCGTTTTTCCTCTGGAAACAGTGAAAATTCAAAATTCGGAGGGCAAAACGGTAGCCGACAAATGCGGCAGCCTTTTCAAATGTAAATGCAACAGCGAATACAAAACCCCGGCCGACTGGAGTTCACAGGCATCAAGCGCCTGTCAGCCGGGCGGCGGGGTGTGCATCATGAGCACCACCGACACGGTTTATTACAATAAATGCGTTTGTGACGTCAACTATTTTCCTTATGAAGGCTCATGTCCGGACAACATGACGCAGATTGAGAGCTGCCGTGACAGCGACGGCAAAACGCGCGTCAGCTGCCAGTGTCCGAGCAACTACCGTACCTGTACGTACGGCGGCGCGCCTGGCGCCAAAAGCTGCAAGCAGGGCGGTCTGACGCTTTACAGTTCGTGCAAGTCGGCGGAAGACGAGTGTGAAAACGCGGGTTATTTCAAAGACTGTTACACGCAAACCTGCTATTACGACACGAACAGTACGATCTATGACAAAGGCCGCTATCCGACCAGCTGCGAAGATTCCTACGAAGCGTGTCCGTATGCGTACGGTTTCTACAAATGCCGCTGGAGTGCGGAGAGTTATTGCGCAAAATGGGATATGACGGAATATTCGAAACAGTTGCCGTCGACCTGTACCAAGGACGGCGTACAGGGAACGGTTATTCCCTGCAACCTCGGCGGCAGCTACAACGGCGGCGGCAGCACCAGCAATTACCTTGGCTATTACCGCTGCAAGCTGACCTGTGAACAACAGGCGAGAGGTGCAATTTCGCAGGGCTATCTGACAGTCAACAACAATATCGTTGACAGCAAGGGCAATTATGGTTTTGTACGCACCGACAGCAAGGGAAAACATTTGTATCTGATCGGCGACATAGAAATTCCCAAGGTCCGTGTTGACAGCGGCGGTTTCGGCTGGGGGCATGCCCAGGTTGCCAATGAGGGGTATGTGTCGGTTAACGGCATCAACGCGCTTTATGATATTGACAGCAAGCGTTACAGCAGCTGCAGCGAAAACCGCACTTCTTCCCATCGTCCGACGGTTTCCTTGAATAATAACCGGATACACAGCAGCAATACGTTGCTTGACGTTAATTTGAGCGATGTCAATATTGCGTTCAAATTCAGCAATGGCGATTCCGATACGTCAGAGTATTATGAACTTAAAAACAGTCATACTTGGAAGAACGTCAAACTGTCGGAAACGGGAAGTATGCCTGAGAGCGGTTATGCTGCCCGCTATCAGGGACAAGTATACATCGGTGATAAGGATCACGGTGGTTCCCGTTATCGCAATAAGATTCATCTGAACGACAAAGTGACGCTGATTTTTACCGGAGATGTCGATTTTTACGCCTCATATTGGTGTTTTGAGAACAGCCATGACAGTTACAACAACAGTCACGGCGGCTGCACTTCGTGGACCCAGTTCCATACGGGCAACAAGGCTATGATTCGTTTTCAGAATGCGGATATTTATACTTCCTATTACTGGGATTGGGACGGTGCCAGCAACTCGACCATGTTGTTTGAAAATTCCAACGGATCAATGGGCAAGGTCTGGTCACATTGGAATCTCGGTTTTTCAAATTCCAACATTACGTTTAAGCTTTTGCGGACATACGGCTGGTTTCCGGAAGGTGCCAAAAGTTCTTTCGGCGGAACGTACAGTGCTTCGGGGGTAAAGGAAACCGCAGGTATTTATCTGACCAACAATTCAACGGTGAAAGTGACCGGGTATTGGACATATCTGACCGGTCAGCGGGCAAAGGTTTACATTGCGCCGGGCAGTACTTTCCAGACGATGTGGCCTTTTTATAATGACGGTGATGACGAGGTTATCTGTATTCCCAATAAGGACACTTCCAAGTTTATTGCTTGCAACGGCAGTTCGTCATCCTGCTATACTAACGGTGCCAATGCTCCACTTTATAGTGATTCCGGTTATCAGCGTTATTTCCTGTACCGGGGCAACAATGGCGGCAATACCTGTTTTCCGGCATACGGGGAAGGACAGAATTACTGCGGCTGGAATACGGTTAGGAACAACCGTTTGAAAGGAGGAAGCGCCAGTTCTGGCAACTGGACCAATATCGGGTCACAAAACGGTTGGCTGATGAGCGGCTGCGGTTATCCGGAAAAACATGGTTTAGGGTATAATTTTTAACCCCGCCCGTTGCCTGACTGAGTTCGGGTGATACAAATCCCCTTTAGGGCGGGGCCCTCTCAATACGGGGCGGGGAGAAAAGCTCGGAGTTTGAAGCTTTTCTCCCCGCGGATCCCGGATCTTTTATTTGATTGTCTGCCGGACGGAAAACGGCAAAGTTTCAAACAAAAATTATTATCTGCAACTATTTGACTTTTCTTATTATCTGAAGAGAGAACCGGCAATGTTTGCAAAAGCCGGTTTGTCGGCTCAGCAAAGTGCGGTTTTCATAAGATAAAAAGCAGTAACAGGAACAAAAACAGTGAACTTAAAATAATTGTTAAACACTTAAACTCCTTTTTTATATGAAAACAAAAAGCTTATGGTTTGCAGTTGCACTGGGTGCGGCTCTTACCGGAATGACGATGATGACTTCCTGCAGCAAGGACGATTATGAACTGCCGGAAGTGATTGAAAGTGAAGTTTACGATGAAGGTTGTGCCGAAGAGGTCAAGGCTGAAGTCGGAACGGAAGGCACTCAACTGAGCTACGAGAGCTGGATCATGGTCCGGGGTATTACCCGCGCCAGCTTCGACAACAAAGTTTCGGTTACTCTCAACAATCGGCTGGAATATGTAACCGGTGAACTGGATGTTGCCGGTTGGGAAGAAGGAACGCCGGAATTGCGCATCTCTTACAAGGAAGGAGAAAGCAGAAAGGACGGTTTTGTTACCGTGACGGATTCTATCATGGTCTGTACGGTTTGTTATCCCGACTTTTCGTTTGATTATGAGCTTGTCTTTCAGACGGCTGTTTATGATGACGGTGCAACCTGCAAGACAATGCCGTATTACCGGTATGAAAACATCCGTGACAACGGCGGCAGATTTACCGCGGCGGAGAAGGTTTCCACCGACGGGAAAGAATATGAACGCCGGATGCTTAATCATTCGATTGATGTGACTTTCAACGGCCGCGTTTATACGCTGGAGGCGGAACTGACGCTTTACAAAGGCAGAAAAAACGATGTTTTGGTTGTCAGTAAAGTTATTGACGGCGGATGCGAGATTGTTTTGTCGGACAATGTGTCAGGCAAGACTGTTTCCTGGGTTGAAGTGGAACAGGAATGGTCAGTCAGCGGTAAGAAAACATTCCGGGTGGAAGTTCAACTTAACGAGCGGATGAGCCACTCCCTGGTCGAGTATGACAAAATTGTCGGCAGCCAGTGGTCAGACATGTATAATCTTGATCACGAACTGACGGCAGACAGTGTTGTTACAGGCAAAAGGACCGATGGCAGCGTGGAAATTACGCAGATTAAAATGACGCATCTGATTTTGTTTACGGATAAGGAACGCGATGCCAAATTGTTTGAAACCTTTACCGCGCTTGATTTTGAAGTTCCCGTTTATCGCGACGAAGTGCTGACTTATGAAATGCCCTATGTCAAATTTACGGAATTTTCTTATGAAATCAGCGCCTTGGGAGACAAATGGGAAAGTTTCGGCGATGGTCTGCGCCATCCGATCAAAGTGATGAATTACGTTTATCTCGGCACTCCCAAATGGGAACCGACGGGAACGGATCTGAACGGAGACGGGCGCGATGATATCACCGGTGAAGAGGTGGATTATGTTTTGACCGGTGCAGTGAAATTCGCCTGGACATATTCCGATTATTTGTATTACAAATAAAATTGCTGCCGATTGTTTTTTTATAACAAAACGCCGTTCTTTCAAGAACGGCGTTTTTTGTTGTCATTTTATTGAAAAACAATGTTTTTTTATCGTTTTTGCCTGTAGCAAAAAAAGGTACGATAAAATTCGGCGGAAATCAAGACGAAAAAACAAGGGAAAGCGGAGAAAAATAATATAACCATTTATCGTACAATATTTTACATCACCTGAACGAAATATTATGGATAAAGGGGAAAGGTCATGAAAATATTGTATAAAACCATGGGATTGGGACTTTTGTCCGCGTGCCTGTGCCTGTTGTGTGCGGCGCCGGCTTCGGCCAAGGTCTGCTTTGTCGGCGAAGAAAACTGTACCGGCGGCGGCAATTTTGATAACTATAAAGATCCGGGCGAAGACGGAGAGCTGTGTACGAACGAAGGGTATATTTTGAAAAGCGAATGTACAGGAGAAAAGCATGTCGTCGCCTATTGTCCTTACAACAGCAGCTATGTTATGTGTTGCGGCAAGGAATATATTTATGATTCCTGCACTTATCCTCATATCATGACCGGGAAATGCGGCAATAAATATTCCTGTTCCTGCGATCCGAACATTTACAAATATACGGAAGAGCAGTGTGAAAGCGACAATGCTTATCCGGCCGGGGCAAGCTGTACCCAGGTGTCTTCGGTTTCTTCCGGCGAGGGGGGAAATTTGCAGGCCAAAACGGTAAAGGCAATTTTATATTCTGCCTGTTTATGTGACCGGGGAACGTATACTCAGCCCAAAGAAAAGTGCGACAAAACGCAAAATCTGTGTAAGGACAGTTCGGGAGCGGAATATACGGACACCTGCGTGTGTGACAAAGGCAAATATAAGGTGCAGGTTGCCGATTGTGATTACGGCGGTGAGGGTAAGACCTGCATCGAGGGCGGCGTCACTTTTGCGGAAGACTGCTGTTCGTGCGAGGCTTATCCGGTGGAATTGAGGGACGGTAAAGCGGTAAGCGGCGGAGAAAATTATGATAAGGCAACAGATTGGAATCCGTGCCCGTGTCCGACCGGTAAAAACCGGGTATTTATTACCCAGTGTAAAAAAGGCTGGCGGCCGACTGATAAGGGTGACGGTTGTGAACGTATCCCCTGCGCGGACGCAGTAAAGCTTTACCTGTCAGAAATGACGGATAAGAATATGGGCGTTTTCAACGGCAAGAACGTTGTTACTTATAAAAAGCTGACGGAAGAAGAAAAGGCGAAACTGCCGGTAGCGGAGCAGACTTATGCCGTCGGTGCCGAGGTCGTGCTGCCGGATGCGGAGGTCGGTATTTTGCTTGATGACGTAACCATAGAAAGCAATGCCAACGCGACCGGGCTGGGAGCGTCAAAAATAACTACTCTGTGGTCCGGATTGTGTTTCGGAAAGAGTGAAGGGCAGGACGGAGAAGGTGTTGTCGCTTCCTGCGAGAAAGAGGATAAACCGACGGGGAATTTTTCCGGGACGAATTTCCCGAGAAACAAAAGCGAAAGCGGGGAGTTGACTTTTGTTGACGTAAATATTGCTTTTGCCAAAGCGATTTCGGTAAGAAGGCCGCTCAGGTTGGAGAATGCCAATCTGACCGGAAGCAATGTTGCTTTTGAAAAAGCAGTTACCTTGGCGGGGAACGAGCCGAAAGTTGTTTTCGGTGACGAAAAGAGCAGTTACACGTTTAAGTCAAAATTGACGGCCGACGGATATAACTTTGAGTATAAAGCGTTGAATTTTGCCGTCCCGATTTCTTCGGTAAGTGACGTTGCCGTAATCAACCTGCCTTCCGGCGGCGAAATGAAGGGCGGAGCAATCAATGTTTATCCGCAGCAAGATGCATCGGCTTCATCATATAAAGCCGTGGTTGCCATCAAGGGGCCTAAATCCGGAGCGGCGGCCAACGTTTACAGCAGTGCCGTCGTAGGCAGTAATGCAGGTGGTACGCAAAGAGCACGGAATATGAAAATTGACTTGTCAGGATATGTTAACTGGAGATTATATGATAAAGTTTCGGGGACAATTTCGTTGACAACGGGCAGTTCTCTCGGTCGGGCTGGCGAATCAGAGCCGTCAAAAATATGGAAAGACGCCGGAAACTCCTGGAATAAATGCAGTATGGCGACGAGCTATCAGACTCCGTATGACAGAAGAAACGCCGGTTCGTGCCGGGTACCCAGAATGGGATGTGTAGGAGACAAATGGTCAGGAAGGAGAGACAAATATTTTGTGTGCAGTGCGTCTTATGAAGCCAAACCGCGTAATTGTATGGGGGGAAAAGTGAATGCTTCTCTTCCTTTAACCTCAACCCTGTTTTATGTCAGATGTTATATTGACGGCAACGGGGTGGTCAGGAAAAATGAGAGCGGGTATCAAAACTTCGGTTATCTTACATATGAAGCAGTAAATTGTAATGAAACCAAAGTAATAGGACCAAAAATAGAAGTAAATAGCAGTTGTGGAATTTACGGAGTAGGAAAAGATGACAGCGGATCCAGTCAACAGAACTGCGGTGGTGCGTTGCTGACCTGCAGTTAAATTGTCCCCGCCCGTTGCCCGGATAAGTTCGGGTGATACAAATCCCCTTTAGGGCGGGGCCCTCTTAAATACGGGGCAGGGAGGAAAGCCCGGAGTTTGAAGCTTTCCTTCCCGCGGATCCCGGATCAACGTCTGCCGTTATTCTCTTTTTCTCTCTGACGGCATCCGGTAAGCGCAAGCAGAGGGCGAGCTTGGGGATCCCGAGGAATGAAAGAGGGAGAGAAAAAGAACAGAGAAGGAAAGCAAAGAGGACAGGGAAAAAGGAAGAGAAAAAAGCGGAGAGGAGGGTGAAGAGGATAGAGAAAAAGGAAGAGAAAAAACGGAGAAGAAGAGCAAAGAGAGTAAGTGAGAAGATGGAGTGAAGGGGCAAGAAAAAGAAGAGAAAAAAGGAAAGGAAGAGAACGGCAGGAGAGCAGAGAGAGGAAAGAAGAGAAAAGGCGAAAAAGGAAAGCACAGAGAAACGGCGAAAGTTGGGCTCAAAAACAAAACCCAGAGCCGAGCCTTAGGGCGTCTGCCGGACGGAAAACGGCGAAGTTTCAAACAAAATTATTATCCGCAACTATTAAGTTTATCATTAAACAGGCCGAGAACGCCGGTATGCGGTTTGTAAAAATGCCATAAAAAAGTTTGAAAGACATAAAAAGTAAAGTTTCACATTTAAATACTTATTATATGAAAGCAAACAGATTTATGCAAATTTTGGCAGCAGCTGCCGTAATTTGCGGAGTGGTATTGATGAGTTCCTGCGAAAAAGAGCCGCTGCTTCCGGAAGTTATAGAAAGCGAAGTCTATGATAACGGCAGTGCGGAAGAAGTTACGGTAACGTCGACTTCGGACGGACAATCATTAAGTTACGAATCGTGGATGATGGTCAGAGGCGTGACAAAAGGCGCTTTTGACAACCGCGTATCGGTCACGTTAAACGCTTCAATGCCGAACGTGACGGAGGTCAGAGACGTTGCCGTCTGGGATTTCGGTACGTCCCGCATTGTTCAGACCCGGGAAGCCGGAGAAAGCAGAACCGAAGGTTTTGTGACCGTAACCGACTCCGTTTTGGTGTATACGGTGATTACGGAAGAATTTGAGTTTTCGTATCGTCTGCATTATGAAGTCGGCGTTTATGACGATGGCGTAACCCGTCAGGTGATGCCTTATCATTATTTCGGCAACATCCGTGACAACGGCGGCGTGACGGAAGCGGCGGATTCTTATGTTGACGGAGATTATGCGTATGCGCGCAGGATCTTCAGGCATTCGATTTCCGTCGAGTTCGGCGGCGAAACTTACGAGGTGAAAGCCGAAGTGACGCTGAAGCGGGCTTTGGGATCTGCCGGCGCGCCTTATGTCGTCAGGAGCAAAGTGACGGAAAAATCGGTGACGGCCAAAAGCGAAGGCGACGGTTTTCTGTCGACGATTACGGTCAGGTCGCTGATGTCGACGGGAGAAGAACGGGAGGAAACTTATTCCGCGGAACTTCCCGTCGGCGGCGAATCGAACTATGCCCGTGCGTGCGAACCGGACTGTGCGTATGCGGACGTTCGTCGTCTGAATATGACGCTGGAACCGGTTTCCGAATCCTGGGAGGAATATGGCAAGCATATAACGCTGAAACGCATAAGCGAAAACTGCGTTGTTCATTATAACGCGTTTGATCTGGAGATTCCGTTTTATCGTTACGGCGCTTTGTTTGACAACGGCGTGCTGATTGAAGAAATGGCATGCTGTGAATATGACCCCGCTTCGGCATTGATTGCGGCCGAAGACTGGAACCTTGAGAACGAAACGGCAAGTTATGAGAGTTATCGTCTGAATCTTGAAGTTTCGCTTCCGATCGGCAGTTTGACGGCGAAAGGAAAATACAGCGGCAAGTTTTATTTTTACGAATAAACGCGTTTGTCTTTTCCTGTTTTCAAAAAAAAACACCTTCCGTAAAGGGAAGGTGTTTTTTTTGTTTGTCGGAAACTTCCGCCTTATCTTTCCAGAGGTTTGTATTTCATGGCGTGCGGGTTGCAGGCGTCTTCGCCCAGACGGCGGATTTTGTCCTTTTCGTATTCCTCGAAGTTGCCTTCAAACCATTCGACGCGGCCGTTGCCCTCGTAGGCAAGGATATGAGTGGCCAGACGGTCCAGGAACCAGCGGTCGTGCGAAGTGACCAGCACGCAGCCGGGGTAGTTCATGATGCCTTCTTCCAGCGAGCGCAGGGTATCGACGTCAAGGTCGTTGGTCGGTTCGTCGAGCAGAATGACGTTGGCGCCCTTGCGCAGCATTTTCGCCAGATGAACGCGGTTGCGTTCGCCGCCCGACAGCTGGCCGACCTTTTTCTGCTGGTCGCCGCCTTTGAAATTGAACTGGCCGACGTAGGCGCGGGACGGAAACTCTTTTTTGCCCAGGGTGATCATGTCCAGACCGTCGGAAATTTCTTCCCAGACGTTTTTGTCGGGGTTAAGCTCGTCGCGGCTTTGGTCAACGTAACCGAGGTCAACGGTGTCGCCGATGCGGATAGTGCCGGAATCCGGTTTTTCCTGCCCGGTGATCATGCGGAAGAGGGTGGTTTTGCCGGCGCCGTTGGGGCCGATGATGCCGACGATGGCACCCTTCGGAATCTTAAACGACAGGTCGTCAATCAAAATGCGGTCGCCGTAGCCTTTGGTGATGTGTTCGGCTTCAATAACCAGGTTGCCCAGCCGCTCGGTCATCGGAATATTGATGTTGGCGGTGGTAATTTTGTCTTTGGCAGCCGCCTGCAGCAATTCGTCATAGGCGTTAATGCGGGCCTTGGACTTGGCCTGCCGGGCTTTCGGATTTTTTCTGATCCATTCCAGTTCGCTGGCCAGCGTGCGCTGACGGGCGGTTTCCTCTTTTTCTTCCTGCTCCAGGCGTTTGCGTTTCTGTTCCAGCCAGGAGGAGTAGTTGCCTTCATAAGGAATGCCCTGTCCGCGGTCGAGTTCCAGGATCCAGCCGGTAACGTTGTCGAGGAAATAGCGGTCGTGGGTGACCATTACCACCGTGCCGGCATAGCTTTGCAGATGTTTCTCCAGCCAGGCGACCGATTCGGCGTCCAAATGGTTGGTCGGTTCATCCAACAGCAGCATGTCGGGCTTTTGCAGCAGCAGACGGCAGAGGGCGACCCGGCGTTTTTCTCCGCCCGAAAGCTTGGTAACGTCGGCGTCGGCCGGCGGACAGCGCAGGGCGTCCATCGCGATCTGGATGCCGCGTTCAAAGTCCCAGCCGTTGCAGGCGTCGATTTTTTCCTGCAGCTCGGCCTGTTCAATGATCAGGTTGTTCATTTCCTCGTCGCTCATCGGTTCGGCAAAACGGGCGGAGACTTCTTCGAATCTTTTCAGCAGGTCGCGAGTTTCGCCGAGGCCGTCCATGATGTTTTCGATCACGTTTTTGGCGGGGTCCAGTTTCGGTTCCTGTTCAAGATAGCCGACCCTGACGCCGTCGGCCGCCCAGGCTTCGCCGTTAAATTCCCTGTCGACGCCGGCCATGATTTTCAGCAGGGTGGATTTGCCGGCGCCGTTAACGCCCAGCACGCCGATTTTGGCACCGGGCAAAAAGGAAAGCGTGATGCCTTTAAACAGTTCTCTGCCTCCCGGAAAAACCTTGCTTAAATTCTGCATGACGTAAACATACTGGTAAGATGCCATTTAAATATTCTCCTTATTTCTCTCTTTATTGTCGTTTGCTTTATCAGTTGTTTTTTTATTGACGCCGGATGTGTCCGATCGCGGCTTCGGCCGGTGCCGGCGGCTG
>OGQU01001332.1_pt1 | contig 20675 bp, 17 predicted proteins | sample 1553341 | NCBI WGS metagenome assembly OGQU01 (sample SAMEA2579920, study PRJEB22360) | human gut metagenome | biome: human gut; feature: human-associated habitat; material: faeces | place: Denmark | collected 2008/2010 | reverse complement strand
CTAAAATCCCTGAATTCCGGATCGTCCGGGTTTTCGACTGCGCAGTAATTGCCGATGGAGAAGTCACAGCTGTCCATGTGAATCCGGCCGATCGTATAGCCAATGCCGTCTTTTCCATAATACGCTTCTACTACTTTCTTACGGTTTTCCTCACTCATGCGGGACAGTGCATAGCCTGCGGACTCGGTGAGTGCGGCGCCAAATCCCTCAATTTTCTGATACGTCTTGTCCGGGTACAGGTTGATGACCTGCATTTCCTGATTTTTCGCGTCCGGGATCAGTGCAGTTTCATAGTCTCTTGTTTTGATGCCATCTTCCCCAAAGATGGTTGCGTGTAATGTTACTTTTGCCATAAGTTTTCTTCTCCTTTTCTCTGCTTTTTGCAGATCATTTTATCGCTCCGGATCCTTTTCCAGGCAGTCCGGGTAATAACTGAGTCTTGCGGTTCCGTGTTCGGCATAGAGCATGCCTTCCCGCGGTGCGGTTTTTCCTTCTGCTTCGCCGGACAGAATCTGCTCGGCGGTTTTGATGCAGTCATCGAGAATCGTCTCTGGCTGGCTGAAATAGCCCTGCATGCCGCCGAAACCGATGTGCCCGCTGTAGGATCTCTCATAGCGGGTTTCGTATGTTTTCAGGTGATACAGCCCTTCCAGCGTTTTTCTCACGCTGCAGCCGAGGACAAGAAGATTCTGGTTGCAGGCATCGCCGGAGAACAGGATTTTCGTCGCTTCATCAAGAAAACAGATGCCGCCCGGCGTGTGGCCGGCCACCTCGATGCACTCGACGCGGCGGTTTCCCAGTTCGAAAACATCGCCCTCGTGCAGGGCATGGAATGTCGGCATTTCGAACGGCTGAATTTTGTTGAGATCATACTCATATGCCTGATAGCCGCCGTTTCTTCCAATTTCATCAGCAAAGCCGCGCAGCTGTTCTGCGTTCAGGTTCCGTGTCATAGCAAAATCTGCCTCGCCAAGATAGACATCCGTAAACGCACCGATTCCGCCGACATGATCGAGATGGCCGTGCGTCAGGACAATGTCGTACGGCTTGTCCGTCAAGCTTGCCGCGATGCCTTTCAGATCAGAAAGGCCGCATGCGGTGTCAATCAAAAGCGCACGCTCCTCTCCGACCAGAAAATAACACGCGGACAGACCGAATTCGTTGATGGCGTAGGTGTTTTTCGCAATTTCCATTACCATTGGTTCTTTTATCATAGTTTTGTTCCCTCCCATACATGATGGCTGTTTTCGGAAAAAGCAGGCACCGCACGCATACCCCCACGATATGTTCTGCTCCAGTACCTGCTTTTTGTCCGTCTGTTCTGCCTGCGGCAGAAGTTATATAGTCTTTGCGTTTCCCTTTCGGAAATTCGTTTTATTTCAGGCTTGCTACGTAAGCGTCAAGCTGTTTCTGAGCTGCCTCTTTCATGGTCTCGATTCCTGCTGCTTCCATCTGGGACTGATAATCAGCCAAACCAGATTCTGCATCTGTGTATCCGAGCTCAAGCGGCCACCAGTACTGCTGCTGTACATTGTTGCATGCAGCAAGCTGGGTCTCGAAGGAAGAGGTATCCAGTACAAATCCTGTGAATTTCTCATTTCCCTGTCCAGAAACGATGTGGGACTCAAACTCATCAATGTTAGTCTTATAATCGTCCGGAGTACCGATCGCCTGACGGTTCAGAGCATCACTTCTTGCAGACCACATTGCGCTCGTTCCATAGTTGTCCGTATCCAGAACCTTGAACTGTCCTTCATCGTTCAGCTCATAAGAAGTTCCTTCAATGCCGTAGTAGAATGCATCGTATACTTCCTGATCATTGGTGATCAGATCCCACAGTGCCATTGCTCTCTCCGGATTCTTGGAAGTATTGGAGATTACCATACAGTCCTGCGTATATGGAAGATGTGCAACATCTTTTACCATGTTAGAATAGTGAATATCGTATTCCGGATGAAGAATTGCCTGTCCCACATAGGAATCAATGTTATGGATCTTCAGAGCTGCTTTACCATTCTGAAATTTCGTGCTGTCCGTGTCTGACAGAGCAGATTTTGAATAAAATCCTTTCTCATTCCATCTTGCCATCATTTCCAGGAATTCCGGTGTTTTCTCCAGCTCATAGGAAGTCATAACAGTTGGATTTTCTGCATTTGGATCATACCACAGATAACGGATTCCGTTGAAGGCTGCCAGTCCCTGATTTTCCATATACATGAAGAAGATTTCCGGTGCTGTAGAGTACAGATCGATGCACTCCATTTCCGGATGCGTTTCTTTGATGATATCGCAGTACTCTTCAATATCTTCAAAGGTCTCCATCTTTCCGTCCCATTCGGTTCCCTCTACCAGGTCACCACGATAGATAGGACCATATGAATTGTAGGTAGACAGCAGGGAAGGAACACAATAATAGCTTCCATTTACTGTTGCCTGCTGTTTTGCTTCCTCAGACTGTGCTGCAAAGTTCTTCGGTGCGTAGGTTGGCCAGAGCTCATCAAGGCTCTTGAAGGCACCCTTCTGCGCCAGAGATGCAAAGTTCAGCCAGGATGCACTGTATGCCATATCAAACTCTTCTCCCGAAGAGAACAGCAGCGGATATTTGTTTGCGTACTCCGCCCAGCCGATCCAGTTGATTTTCAAAGAGCAGTTCAGTTTCTCTTTTAAGAGTTTGTTCAGATTCTCGTCGATTGCATCCTGTCCTGCCGGACGGTCACTGATGACATACATGGAAAGCTCCACAAACTCGGATGTGTCAAGCTCACCGCTTGCGGATGATGTAGATCCGCTCTTTGCAGCTCCACCATTGGAAGAGCTGGAATTGTTGCTTCCGCAGCCTGCAAGCAGGCCTCCGGTCATGGCGATTGCCATGGATACAGCAAGTGCTTTTCTTAATTTTTTGTTTTGCATTTCTTTTTCCTCCTTTTTCGTTGCCTTTATCTAATCGTTCCATCAGCCTTTGACGGAACCGATTGTAACACCTTTTACAAAATATTTCTGTATAAACGGGTAAACCAGAATGATCGGGCCGGTTGCCACAACTGCCATGGCCAGCTTCAGGGAGTTGGATGGCATATCCTGCAGCGGAATGTTTGCAGAGCTTGCCATCTGGGACATTGCCTGCGTTTTCTGCATCAGGGCATACAGCATGTACTGCAGCGGATATTTTGTTTCTGTATTCATATACAGCATTGCATTGTACCAGTCATTCCAGTAACCAAGCGCAAGGAACAGACCGATGGTTGCCATTCCGGATTTCAGAAGCGGAAGGATGATGCTGAAAAATGTTTTAAACTCGCCTGCGCCGTCAATCTTCGCAGATTCGATCAGTGCGGTCGGAATTGCGGATACGAAGGTTCTCATGATCAACAGGTAGAAGACATTGAACACACCCGGTAAGATCAGGGCAAGGTAGCTGTCTTTTAAGTGCAGATACTGGATGTAGAAAATATAGGAGCAAACCATACCGCCGTTAAACAGGGTCGTAAAGTAGAAGAAGAAGGACAGAGCATTTCTGTACTTGAAATCTTTACGGCTGATCACGTAAGCGGTCATTGTCGTAAGCAGAAGTCCTACTGCAGTTCCGGCGAGGGTGATAAAAATAGATACCCCGTAAGCACGGACAACGGTCATCGGGCTCTTGAAGATCAGTGCGTAAGCGGCTGTGGTAAATTCTCTTGGGAGAATGCCATAACCCTGAAACCGAATCGCCTGCTCAGATGAAAACGAACCGGAAACCACCATAATAAACGGCAGTAAACATACCAGAGCCATCAGCGCAACAAAGGTGTAACAGATGACATAAAATACTTTTGTAGAAGTACTTTTCTTGATTTTCTGTGATTTTGCAACAGCTTGCATAACTAATTCCTCCTTTTTTCTGTCTTAGAACAGTGCAAGATCTTCTTCTACATGTTTTACGATTGCGTTTACGATCAGAATAGTCGCAAAGCAGATGACGGACTGATAGAAAGATGCTGCCGCTGTCATACCGAGGTTGGAGTTCTGAATCAGGGAACGGAATACATAGGTATCAATAACATCGGTCTTGTTGAAGAGCTGTCCGTTGTTTCCAACGATCTGATAGAACATCTCGAAATCACCACGGAGAATTCGGCCAACCTGCAGAAGAAGCATGGTGATAATGGTCGGAAGAATGCTCGGAAGAGTGATGAAACGGATTCTCTCAAAAATATTTGCACCGTCGATGGAAGCTGCTTCGTGAATCTCAGCATCGACACCGGTAATTGCTGCGATGTAAATAACGGAGTTATATCCACACCATTTCCATGAGTTGAACAGACAGATGATCCATGGCCATATACCGGCTTTGGATGCATCGTACATATTGATCTTCTCCCCTCCAAAGAAGGTTACGATACTGTTCAGGATACCGGTTTCATAGTTGAAGATATTGTAAACAAAAACTCCAACGATAACCCAGGAGATGAAGTACGGTAAGAAAATGATTGACTGTGTCACTTTTTTAAAGATTTTTTTGTTGATCTCAGAAATAAAAATTGCGATCAATACCGCAAGAAGCTGTGAAGTAACCAGGTTTAACAGGTTGTACACAACTGTGTTTCTCGTAATCAGCCATCCGGTTCCGGATGAGAACAGGTATTCGAAGTTTGCAAATCCATTCCATTCACTTCCGAATACGCCAAGATCATATCGATAGTTCTTAAATGCAAGCACCAGTCCGGACATCGGAAGGTACTGCATAATCAATACCAGCAAAAATGCAGGCATCGCCATAACAAAAAGGGCTCTGTTTTTCTTTACTTCTGCTACAAAACTTTTCACATGCTTTCCCATTTGTTGACTTCCTTTCTTTTTCATCGTTCCTGCACTGTATGCAACTGCCGGCCTGTACAAGAGTGCTCCCAAGACCCTCCACGCATCGCTTTGTCTTGGGCTTGTTCTCAACTGATGACCCTATTATACCGAAGGATTTAGCTATTTTGTACCCAACAAAACTTCGATTTCTAGTAATTTCTTATGATTTTTGTGATCTTGCACAGGAAAAATCTTGTTTTTCTTCCTGTTTCTTGTCAATTTGTCAGCGTACTTTCCACATCTCTCCGCTCATTTTCACAATTTTTATGCAAAAAGAAAGAGAGTTTTTCCTCTCTCTTTCTTTTCAGATCTTCTCTTCCGCTTCTGCCATTGTCATAACCGGAATTTTGATCTCAACATGCGTTCCTTTTTCACTTTCCAGATACGTAACACCATACTTTTCACCGAAGCAGAGCTTCAGGCGAAAGTTGATGTTCCGCACACCATAGCCATGCTGTGCTGTCCGGATGTCCTGCTGTGTCTCTTTCTGCATCTCTTTCACATCGACACCGGGTCCGTCATCCTGCACAGAAAAAACAATATCCTGTTCCTCTCTTCTCGCGCAGATCCGGATCTCACAGCTTTCAATATCCGGTTTCTCCGCAATCCCATGGACGATCGCATTTTCCACAAATGGCTGGAGAATAATATTGAGACATGCATAGCTCTTCAGTTCTTCCGGTACATCTACCTCGAGAGAAATGGCGTTATCAAAGTGATAATTTTCGATATTGACATAAACCTCAACATGCTCGACTTCTTCCCCGATGGAAATCAGGCTCTTTCCATGATTCAGACTCAACCGATAGAACCGGGCCAGATTCCACGTCAGCGTTCCGATCTCCTCTGCACCGTAGTCCATGGAAATCCAGTTAATCAGATCCAGCGTATTGTAGAGAAAATGCGGGTTGATCTGCGCCTGCAGTGCCCGTACCTCTGCCATTTTAACTTCCTTACCAAGTTGATAATGCTCCTGCATCAGCCGCTGGACTTCCTGCACCATACCGTTAAAATTGTGATAAATTTCCTCAATTTCATCTTCCTCGGTTGTGATTGGCAGATTTGCGTTCAGATTTCCGCTTTCCAGACCCGTCATTTCCACATTCAGCTTTTTCAGTCTTCCAACGTAGTAACCGGAAAGAAGATATGACATCAATACAATAACGGCAATCATACTTCCAAGCATCAGAGCCGCTGAGAGCCACAGAAACCTGTACTGATCCTCATATTCATTTTCGGGAATTATCAAGATCATCTGCCAGGATGCACCGTCCACATTTTGCCGGGTAATGTAATATTCCTTCTGTCCCTCCTTCTTTTTTTCCATAAAAAGCTCCGCGCCATAGTTTAAAAGTATTCCTTTTTTCTGCATTTTTTGAAGAATACTGCTGTTAGAGCTGGTAATCATCCTGCCGTTTTCACTCATCAGATAAACAAGACCTTCTGATGTGATATTGGCATTTTTCATAATATCCTGGAAATATTTCGCAGAAACACTGATGCTGCAGATACCAAGTTCCTCTTCTTTTTCTTTTTTGGATGCAATCCGGTGATACAGGGTAACCATCTGCGAGGTATCCTGCTGATCCACACCGTCTCTCTCACGACTGATTGCAACGTAATCTTCTCCCGTGTTCAGAGCATACCGCAGATCAACGTAATCGCTGCGTTCCTTAAGCCTTGATACTCCATCGAAATAATATTGATTTCCCGCATACATCACCTCATCCGGCACGTACAGGCAGAAACGATAGATCGAGTTCGAAATCTCGTAGGAATTAAATTCTTTATTCAGCTCATAGTATTCCAGCCACTGCTCCATGTATGGTCTTTCTTCTCCAAAGCCATCCGCTGACAGTGTATTCTGAATTACCCCATTGTCCTCCACCATATTCGCCAGATACGTCATATTCCGCAGATAACTCTCCGTAAAAGAAATCGCCTGGCTTACCGACTGTTCCATTGAGTAATCTGTTTTTTCACGATAATGGCGCACCACCTGCGGATAACATAAAAAGCAGAGTAAAATCTGCACCAGAATCAGCGGAACGGAGAAATACAACATCATTCTCTTATGCATTGACAATTTCTGTAATGGATTTTTCATCGCATCTGCAGGCTCTCCTTATACTCTGTCGGGGTAACCCCCGTCTTCTTTTTAAAGATTTTCGCAAAATAATTGGCATCCTCATAACCCACCATTTCAGATACCTGATAGAATTTCAGCTGCGGATCACGCATTTTCTGTTTCGCATTCTCTACACGCACTTCCAGCAGGTACTGTCCAATTGTAAGCCCCGTTTGTTTTTTAAACACGGTAGAAAGATACGTCGGTGTCAGATAAACAAGCTCAGCGAGTGTTCCAATAGAAAGATCCTGATCTGCATAATGTTCCTGAATATATTCCGTGATACGGCTCACATTATAACGGTTCTCCGTTTTATGCGTATTCGTTTTTCCATTCTGTTTTTCAAAAAGCTGCTCGATTCTGCGTATCATCTCCTCTTTCATTTCCGCAAACGTTTCTGCCTGCATAAAGAAATCGGTTCCTCTCTGTTCCCACGGCTTTTCCAGCATACCGGGATATCGATATTCTGCTGCTTTTTCCAGCATATCACGCATCACACAATAATGGTACCGTATGTCAGAACTCATACACAGATGATGGCTAACCAGTTTTTCATACAATTCTTCCTGAAAAAGGCAGGCACCTTTTTCATTGTTGTCTATAAGGAGTTGATAAAATTCATCCCTCTGTTTCTTGGCGTCATCCATCCACGGCTTCTCTGGCGGAATGTCATCGTAGCAGACACTTTTTCCCCATCCAAGCCACGAAAGAGCTTTTCCCGCTTCCTTTGCCTGACGATAAGACAATAAGATGTCTTTCTGACAGCTGCCTCTTCTTCCATGCGATAAAAAGCAGCCCGAAATCGAACCGTCCTGTGTACAGCTCTTCAACGTCTCAACTAAAATCGGTTCCATTTCTTTCCAACGTTTTTCTTTTTCACTTCCAAGGAGCAAAATCAGACAGAATGGATCAAAAAGTGTCATTGTTATCGAAATCTGATATGGTCGCAGTGCTTCCTTGGCCATTTTTTCAAATTCCGGTAAGAATCCGGCTCCACAGCCTTCACTGTCAAAATGGATCATGACAATGCGAAAATAGGCTCCCTCCGCCTGTTCCAGTGAAACATCGGTATCCACCTCCAAAAGATAGTTTCGAAGTTTCGCGCGTTCGCTTTTTCTGCGCTCTCTCACACGCTGCACTGCTTCCTCGACGTTTTCCGAGAGCAGCTTCACATTAACCGGTTTTTCCACGTATCCGACTGCATGCAAATCGATTGCTGCTTTCAGATATTCTTTATCTGCATAGCCCGTCGAAAAGATAATCTCGATCTCCGGGAATTTTTCTCTTAATTTTCGGCACAGATCCACACCGCTCATGCCCGGCATGCGAATATCCGAAAGAACGATATCCGGCCGGAAATTTTCCGTTTTCGCCAATGCTTCCTCTCCGTTCGCGGCCGCTTCAACTTCCGAAACACCAAGGCGCTGCCACGGAACGTGCTTTAAAAGGCCAGTTCGAATAATCTTTTCATCTTCTACCACAATCAGTTTCATGTTGTGATACCCCTTTGCTTATATCATACTTAAATGTAAAACCTGTTTTTCAGTATAACACAGATTTTGTAGCTTGTGAATCAAAACTGCTGTTTCCTGGCACATTCTAATCTGCATAATCTCAAAAAATTAAGCGTATTTGGCAAATCTTTTCATTCAAGTTTTGCCAAATACGCTTTTTCCATTTCTTTTTTTTGTTCAATCTGCTACTTTCTCGGATGTGCCTTCCGGTACACATCCCGGATCTTATTCACACCAAGGTGGAGATACATCTGCGTCGTCGAAATATCGGCGTGTCCCATCATCTCCTGGACACTCTTTAAGTCCGCACCGTTTTGCAGCAGATGGGTTGCAAACGAATGGCGCAGGGTATGCGGCGTAATATCCGCCGTAATGCCTGCGGATTTCGCATAGGATTTCAGAATTTTCCAGAATCCCTGACGACTCATCGGACCTCCGGAGCAGTTGACAAACAATACATCATCATCCCGTCCATGCATCAGGGCTGCGCGCGCACTCCCCAGATACTGCTCCAACGCCTTTTTCGCCGGTCCGCCGAACGGAACGATCCGCTCCTTTTCATCGCGGCAGGTGATGTAGCCCATCATAAGATTGACATCCTGTGTTTTCAAATGGATCAACTCACTGACACGGATACCGGTCGCATACAGCATTTCCAGCATTGCTTTATCGCGGATACCCTTTGGCGTGTCGGTTTTGGGCTGGCGAAGCAGCAGATCGACCTCTGCGATGGAAAGGATCTCCGGCATTTTCCGCTCAACCCTCGGTGGCTGCAGTGCTTTCGACGGGTCAGATACCATTTTTCCCTCCTGACATGCATATTGGCAAAACATATGAATCGCCGCAATGCTGCGCGAGATCGTTGCCGGGGAGAAGTGTTCCCGCTCCAGATATAATAAATAAGAATTTAAAACCGTTGCATTCATCTGCTCCGGTTTTTCTATTCCGTGCTCCTTCAAAAAAACTGCCAGCTTTCGAAGATCGCGCTGATAGGAGACTTCTGTATTTTTTGACGCTTTCTTTTCCGTCTGTAGATAGTCCGTAAATGACTGTATCGTTTCCTGCATAGCTTTTTTCCTTTTTGCTTTTTTCTCCCTCTCACTGCCCGATAAAGAGTAACAATGCTTTTAATTATATACACGTTTTTTCAAAAATGCAATTCCCTTTTCAGACCGTTTTTACAGGATTTTCGCAAGAAACCACGGATTGACATAACTCTCAAGCAGAATACCCCACAGAAGCAGGATCAGTGCAAAGAAGTAGCGCACGCCGAAGCAAAAATATTCCTTTTTCTGTATGCCGCCGGCAAGGTGATTCGTCTCTGCCATCCGGCTGCACGCAGCAGCCATCAGAAATAACGCGGCAAGGTAGAGGAAAATCTGCGGAAAAAGAGCCAGAAAAAAGAATAAAAGACCTGCCATTCCGTTCTGCAGATAGGCAGCCGAGAGAAAGACGCCACACAGAAAACCATATGCCCAAACGGCAGCAGTGGCAAAATACGCACCGATTGCCGTCAATCCAAAGAGAAGTCCCGCAAATGCCGGTGCTAACCGTACCTTTAGAAGATAGGAAAAGCAGGCCTTTGCGGAAATTTTTCTTCCCAAAAACGCCTCCGCCTGAAAGAGGCGGACGCTATTTCCCTCCTTCATTCCCATGTGGGATGCCGTAAGCAGCAGCAGTACACCGAGGGTCATACCGGCCGCAAACCAGAGGGCAAAAAAACGAATATATGCATTCTCATCCCGTTCTCTCATTTGCTTTTTGCGCCTCCTTATTTTCTGCCTTACTGTCAATGTATTCACGGTTCATAGACGATATACGTAAAAGAAGTGCCTGCTCCGCAGACCCCCATCTGCGAATGGCACTTCTTTCCTCTTATCAGGGTCCCCCAATGTCTCACGCACCGAAATGTCCGTTCATTTCAAACCCTGCTTTTTGTATATCCCCATAAGATATTTTTCACTTCTTTTATTTCACGACAAGATAGGTATCCAGATCATCGAACTGATCAAGGTAGCTGACTGCGCCCTCGTACATATTGGACTGCAGTACGATATTTACCGTGTTATAGATGCAGCGTTTCAGTTCTGCCATCGTCAGAGTTCCATCTGCAAGTTCTTTTTTGATGTTCTCGTGATCCTCCGGCAGACCCGGCATTACCATGTCATTTCCGGCTCTCATGCAGCCCGCTGCCGTACACTCGCCCTGGATCTGTACGTTGGTGGTTGTCCAGTCGGTCATGATAGCTCCTGCAAATCCCCACTCATCTCTCGCTGCTTTCGTGCAGGTATCGTAGCAGTTTGCAGCGTGCACACCATTGATCAGGTTGTAAGATGTCATAATGGACATCGGCTGTGCATCTTTGACTGCGATTTCAAAGCCTTTCAGATAGATCTCACGCAGTGCACGCTCGGACAGGATGGAATCGGAGCCCATACGGTTATCCTCCTGATTGTTGCATGCGAAGTGTTTGATCGTGGTTCCGCAGCCCGGTACCTTCTGTACACCGAGCGTCATAGCAGCCGCCATCATACCGGCAAGCAGCGGATCCTCGGAATAATATTCAAAGTTTCTTCCGCAGAGCGGATTTCTGTGGATGTTCATGCCAGGTGCCAGCCACAGTGTTACGTTGAACAGCTCCATCTCATGGCCGATCATCTCGCCGACTCTCTTGATCAGTTCTACATCCCAGCTCTGTGCCAGAAGTGTTCCAACCGGAATTGCGGTACAGAACTGATAATAGGTTGTTCCGCGTTTTTCCTGCGGTTTGCTGAAGAATCCGCCTTCCAGTGCCGCCAGGAAATCGCTCGCTACGATCTCTCCGTTGTCTACCTGGTATTCTCTCTTCAGACGAAGACCTGCAGGTCCGTCGACCAGAGCAATCGTGGTTACATTCCACGGCTCCTCCGAAGCACACGGGGATGTCTCCGCTGCTGCTCCCGGAACAGAAATTCCTGCGGAGCCAAGCGCGTTGCCCTGTGCTCTTCCCGGATCACCGGTTGCAATGAGTGCCAGCTGATCCACAGAAAGGGATTCCACAATCTTTCCTGCTTTTCCAGGAAGCTCTTCCGGTACCGGCTGGTAATCTACTTTCTCAGTTGGGATCTCAGATGCTTTAAGCTCGATCACGCTCATTCTCTTTTCTTTTACTTCCTTCTGCCATGCAGCCTCTCTTGCCTGAACTTTTTCTGCATCAGGAACAATCTCATTCAATTCCTCTTTCAGCGGGCAGATATTTTCACACGCTGTCATGACTGCTTTCTCGTCCAGCTCCAGCGCGCCGGAGAGAACAGATGTATTCAGATCATTTCCAATCCAGATACCATACATGCCCGGCTCCAGAATCCAGGATGCGCTTTCCTCCTCATAGGAAGTCAGCTGATACAGCGGGAAGGTGATGGTCATGGTCTGGGATTCCTTCGGAGCCAGCAGTTTTGTTTTTCCAAAGCCTGCCAGACGGCGGAACTCTTTCACCAGTCTGCCCTGCGGGCAGGAAGCGTAGATCTGTACAACTTCTTTTCCTGCATAAGTATCGCCGGTGTTGGTGACGGTAACAGTCACGCTTACTTTCGGATTCATCATACCGCGGCCGCTTACTTTGATGTCATCGGTTCTGATCTCGAAATCGGTGTAGGACATACCGTAACCGAAGGAGTAACGGACTGGTACTTCAAAGGTATCGAAGTAACGGTATCCAACGAAGATACCCTCTTCGTATTTTTCTTTCATGAGGTCGCCGCTCTTGTAGCTGTAAACCTCTGCACCCGGATAATCATAGTAATCTTTTGCCCAGGTATCTGTCATTTTTCCGGATGGGGTTACATCGCCGCTTACAACATCAGCAAATGCATTTCCGCCTTCCTGGCCTGCCTGTACGTACTGTAAAATAGAGCGGATATTGTCAAATTCTTCTACGAATGCCAGATCCATCAGGCCGCCGGTGTTGATAACAAGAACAACGTTTTTATAGCATCTGGAAACCTGTGCCAGAATAGCTTTCTCTTCTTTGGAGATGAAGTAGTCACCCTCCGTATCAAAACGGTCTTTGTTCTCTCCTGCGATACGTGCCAGAACGAAGAATGCGGTGTCTGCACCGTCGGCTGCTGCTTTCTCTTCATCGATTGGGTTTCCGGATGGCATAAAGAACGGGGTTGCAGAGTACGCATCAAAGAATTTTGTGTCGTCTCCGTTCAATTTTGTGAAAATCTCATTTTTCCAGTCCAGTCTTGCCTGTACGTAGAGTTTATCGTAATCCTCCAGCCATTCACTGCTTGTTACGTCGTAGCCTGCATTTTTCATGCCCTGGAAAATATTAACGCTGTCACGCTCATTGACATCGCCGGAACCGGTGCCTCCTTTGATGGTGCGGATCGCACCTGCTCCGTAAAGACCTACCTTGCTGCCCTTTGCCAGCGGCAGGAAATGATCTTTGTTTTCCAGAAGAACGAATCCCTCTGCTGCTGCCTCGCGGGCAAGTTTGCGGTGATCTGTTTCACGCTGGGTTACTTCCGGAGATGTAGTTCCGTTAAAGGTTCTTACCTTTGCTTTCATGTCTTTGTTCCTCCCAAACTTTGTTTCGTGCTAATGTCTCCATTATCTTCCCTTTTTCGTGTAACTTCTAGTTCCTTTCTTGTCCTTTCTCTGGTTGATATTGATATTTCGCCCAATTTCTGGTACAATATTCTTATCTTTTTTGATTATAATTGACGTATATTTCTATCACATCCTGGAGGTACTTATGGAATCCTGCTTTTACGAAACAATACACGAAACCGATCTGCTGCACGTCCGTTTTGAGCTGCAGGATGCGCCCGCTTTTGTTTTTCCGGCGCACTGGCACGAATATGTGGAAATTCTCTATCTGATCAGGGGACAGTTTTCCGCGATTGTCCAGGCAACGGAGTATCGGTTAAACGAGGGCGATCTGATTATCATCAACTCCGGCGACCTCCATATGACGCGCTCCAACACCTGTACATATCTTCTGCTGCAGATTTCCGCAAGCCAGATGCGCCAATATCTGCCGGACTTTGATACGATGCGTTTCGACACGATTATTCCCTGCTCGGAACAGCCGGCTCCGCTCCGCGCACTGCTCTCGGAGATGAACGAGATCCGGCAGAATCCTTCCGATTCATACCAGCTTCTCTTTACCTCACGACTGTACGAATTTCTGTACCATCTCTGCCGGTCGTATTCCCACCAGATCCCTTCGGCATCCCTCACGGGTTCACAGCGCGATCTGCAGCGCGTGACACACGTTATGAACTGGGTAAAAGTGCATTACCCGGAACCGTTAAGCCTCGAAACAGCCGCGGATTCCCTGGCGCTCTCGAAGGAGTATTTCTGCCGGCTCTTTAAAAAGTATACCGGACAGACCTTTCTCGAATATCTGAACGATGTGCGCACGATGCACCTGTACGAAGATTTACAGAATTCCGACGAAACGATCACGGTACTGATGGAGAAAAACGGGCTGTCAAATTACAAAATTTTTATGCGGACCTTCAAAAAGCTGTATGGCTCTACGCCTCAGAAAATGCGCTCGAACCGGATACGGCACATATAAATTCTTTTGAAACTTACTGTTCTTATACACACTGAAAAGGCTGTGGAACATGATTGCTCATGTCCACAGCCTCTTTTTGATTTCGTTATTAAATTGTTTCGTAGAAAGTCTTTTATTTCGCGTAATCCGTTACACGGCTCTCGCGGATAACATTAACCTTGATCTGTCCCGGGTATTCCAGTTCAGCTTCGATCTGTTTCGAGATATCCCTTGCGAGCAGTACCATTTCAGAATCGGATACCTGCTCAGGAACAACCATGATGCGGACTTCTCTACCAGCCTGAATAGCAAAAGATTTTTCGACACCCTTGAACGAATTCGTGATGTCTTCCAACTGTTTTAATCTGTTGGTATATGTTTCGAGTGTTTCTCTTCTTGCACCCGGTCTTGCTGCGGAAATTGCATCCGCTGCCTGAACGATACATGCAATCAGAGACTGGGGCTCTACATCCCCGTGATGTGATTCTACTGTGTTGATCACAATCTGAGATTCTTTGTACTTTTTGCAGAGATCTGCACCGATCTGAATGTGAGATCCTTCTACCTCATGGTCGATGGATTTACCGATATCATGAAGCAGTCCGGCACGTTTTGCCATGCGGACATCGCATCCTACCTCTCCTGCGAGGAGACCGGAAAGCTGTGCTACCTCGATCGAATGCTTTAATGCATTCTGTCCGTAGCTGGAACGGAATTTCATTCTTCCAAGGAGACGGATCAGCTCCGGATGAAGTCCGTGTACACCGACTTCCAGTGCGGCTGCCTCGCCTTCCTCGCGAATATTCTGTTCTACTTCTTTGCGGGCCTTTTCTACCATCTCTTCGATGCGGGCCGGATGGATTCTTCCGTCTACGATCAGTTTTTCCAGAGCAATTCTTGCCACCTCACGGCGAATCGGATCGAATGAGGAAAGAACGACTGCTTCCGGTGTATCGTCGATGATCAGGTCAACGCCTGTCATGGTTTCGAGTGTACGGATGTTTCGTCCTTCACGGCCGATGATGCGGCCTTTCATTTCATCGCTCGGAAGCTGTACCACGGAGATGGTACTCTCGGATACGTGATCGACAGCACATTTCTGAATAGCTGTTACCACATACTCTTTTGCCTTACGGCCTGCTTCCTCTTTTGCTCTGCTCTCCAGCTCTTTGTAGAGCTTTGCTGTGTCGATTTTTACTTCGTCTTCCACAGATTTTAACAGATACTCTTTTGCTTCCTCGGAGGTAAAACCGGAAATTCTTTCCAGTTCCTGTACTCCTTTTTCGTGTAGACCGTCTACTTCCTTTTCTTTCTTTCTGACGCTTGCCTCTTTTGCTGCAATTTCGTTTTCACGACGCTCCAATACGTCCGCTTTTTTATCTACAGATTCTTCTTTCGATAAAACGCGCTTCTCATATTTCTGCAGTTCCGCTCTGCGCTCTCGGGTCTCTTTTTCTACTTCATTCTTCGTACGAAGAGACTCCTCCTTCGCCTCCAGCAGGGCTTCCCGTTTCTTAGTTTCGGCAGTTTTCAGTGCTTCATCTATGATGTTTCTCGCCTTTTCTTCCGCTGTGCCAATTTTTTCAGCATCCTGCTTGATTTTATTGTCCACAGCAATTTTCCTGGTAACAGGAACCGCAATAAGCAGCGTGACTACTACAGCAATGAATACCAGCAGAATTGTAATACCTGTACCCATTACCGGAGCACCTCCTTATTTAGTTTTCATTGCACATTTACAACACTACAATTTTATACTGTTTTCACAAATTTGTCAATGTTTTAAAAATATTCATGTAATTTATTGCACATAATTTCACGGCATGTGGCGGAATCGCCGGGAATATTCAGGATTCTTCGTCAGCGGAATCTTGGTATTCTTCCAGTGCCCGACGGATTTCGGAACTGCCGAATCCCTTCCGCGTCAGAAAACCGGCGGCACGGCGGTACTCTTTTTCATCCAGCCGGTGCGGCGTGCCGAGCTTTGCGAAGGCGGCACTTTTTGCAAGTTCATACTCATCGCGGGCATCCTCCTGCTCTTCCAGGACGGATTCCACCAGTTCCCGGTCCACGCCTTTCTGTGCCAGCGCATAGAGGACTGCCTTTTTCCCTTTTTTCGCACCGCTGCCCGCAAGATACTGCTCCACGTATGCGCGGTCGTCGATATAGTGAAAGCTCTCCACGTACGAGACAGCCTCTTCAATGGCTCTCTCGGGATAGCCGTCTTTTCGTAACTTATCTTCCAGCTCTTTTTTCGTCCGCATCTGTCCGAGCAGCAGATACATCGCGCGGTGTTTGGCCCTTTTAGTCAGCACTTCCCCTGCCAGCTTTTCGTAAACCTCATCGGGAAGCTCCTCCTGCTCTTTGATGCGGGAAGCGCGGATTTCCCCGTTATAAAGAACCAGATCCTCTCCGTCATCGAAGAGGATCCGTGATTTCTTTTTATTCAGAGGACGAATCTCTGTCACAAACATTTATTCGTCGTCTCCTTCGGTTTCCGGAACTGCTGCTGTTTCTTCTGTGCCTTCCGGCGCTTCTTCCTTGATCAGGCCGTAAGCCACGCGCACTTTGTGCTCGATCTCATCCATGATTTCCGGATGCTCGCGCAGGTATGCTTTCGCATTTTCGCGTCCCTGGCCGATCTTGTCGCCGCCGTATGCGAACCATGCGCCGCTCTTCTGTACGATGCCGACGGAAGCTGCCAGATCCAGAACGTCTCCTTCTTTGGAGATTCCTTTTCCGAACATGATATCAAATTCTGCCTCGCGAAACGGCGGAGCTACTTTGTTTTTCACGACTTTGATTCTGGTACGGTTTCCGACCATCTCTCCGCCCTGCTTTAAGGCTTCGATTCTTCTGACATCGAGACGGATGGAAGAATAGAATTTCAGTGCACGGCCGCCGGTTGTGGTCTCCGGATTTCCGAACATGACACCGACTTTTTCACGCAGCTGGTTGATAAAGATAACAATACAATTGGATTTGCTGATCGCTGCAGTCAGTTTCCGGAGTGCCTGAGACATCAGACGCGCCTGAAGTCCGACGTGGGAATCTCCCATGTCGCCGTCGATCTCGGCTTTTGGAACGAGTGCTGCAACAGAGTCCACGATGATGATGTCTACCGCACCGGAACGGACCATCGTCTCGGTGATCTCAAGTGCCTGCTCGCCGTTGTCCGGCTGTGAGATATAGAGGTTTTCAATATCAACACCGATGTTTTTGGCATAGGCCGGATCGAGCGCATGCTCTGCATCGATGAAGCCGGCGATTCCGCCGCGTTTCTGTACTTCGGCTACCATGTGGAGCGCTACGGTTGTTTTACCGGAAGACTCCGGTCCGTATACCTCGATGATTCTTCCCTTCGGCACACCGCCAAGACCGAGTGCGATATCCAGGCTTAAAGAGCCGGTCGGGATGGTTTCCACGTTCATGTTTGCTGCGGAATCTCCGAGCTTCATGACAGCTCCTTTTCCGTACTGTTTTTCAATCTGTCCAAGTGCGGCATCGAGTGCACGCAGTTTATCTTCGTTATTATTTCCCATACTGAATATTCTCCTTACCATGCGAACGTCCGTTCGCTTCTGTATCCATACTATTACAAATCTGCTTTGTTGTCAACTGTTTTTCTTTTTTTCCTGTGTCTTTTTTCAGCCCCCAAATCCTCTGCACCGGAGCTGCTTCGAATATATCCTTATGCACAAGTGTAGCATATTCCACTCTCCTGCCGCAACCCAAAAATACTGCAAAAAATCCCGAAATGGCTTTTCTTTCCTCTTCTGCCATTTCGGGATTTTTTTCTTATTTTTCAGAATGCAGACCAGCTTATCCGATCAGCCAGTTGTACATTTCCTCGTACTGTTTTGCGGAATTCGCCCAGGAGAAATCCTGTGCCATTGCGCGGTCGATCATCTTGTTCCACTCGCGTTTTTTGTCGTAATAGATGCGCTCTGCGTACCGCACGGTACCCATCATCTCATGCGCATTGTAGTTTGTGAAGCTGAATCCAGTTCCTGTTCCCTCGTACTCATTGTACGGCTCTACGGTGTCTTTGAGGCCGCCGGTCTCGCGGACAATCGGAAGGGTTCCGTAGCGGAGGCTCATGAGCTGGGAGAGTCCGCATGGCTCAAACAGGGACGGCATCAGGAAGGCATCGCAGGATGCATAGATCTTGTGTGACATTGCATCGGAATAGTAGATGTTTGCCGAAACCTTCTTGTCGTATTTCCATGCGAAGTGGCGGAACATGTTCTCGTAGCGCTCCTCGCCGGTTCCAAGGATCACAAACTGTACGGCATCCTGGCACATCTCATCCATCATATAGCTGATGAGGTCGAAGCCCTTCTGATCGGTCAGACGGGATACGATACCGATCATCATCGTCTTCGGATTGACCTCGAGTCCTAACTCCTCCTGCAGTGCCAGTTTATTTTTCACTTTCTCTTTACGGAAGTTCTTTACATTGAAATTCTTTGCAATCTGAGCGTCTGTCTCCGGGTTCCACTCATTGTAGTCGAGTCCGTTTACAATACCGCGCAGATCGTTTGCTCTTGCACACATCAGACCGTCGAGTCCTTCGCCATAGAACGGGGTCTGAATCTCCTGCGCGTATGTATTGCTGACGGTGGTGATCGCATCTGCGTAAACCAGACCGCCCTTCAAGTAGCTGGCATCGTGTTTGAACTCCAGCTTATCCGGTGTGAAGTAGTAGTCGGAAAGGCCGGTAATGCTCTGAATCGTCTTGCGGTCCCAGATGCCCTGGAATTTCAGGTTGTGGATCGTCATGACTGTTTTGATTCCCCGATAGAATTCATCTGCCTGGAAACGCTCGTGCAGGTAAACCGGAACGAGACCGGTCTGCCAGTCGTGGCAGTGGATGACATCCGGCTTGAAGCCGATCACCGGCAGGGATGAGAGAGCCGCCTTGCAGAAGAAAGAAAACTTCTCCAGATCGTAATACCAGTCCCCATACGGGCGATCACCCCAGAAATAACTCTCATTATCAATAAAATAGAAGGTCACGCCCTCATATTCATATTCCAGGATGCCCACATACCGGTTCTGTCCCAGATAATCCATATAAAAATGGTTCACATACTTCATTTCATTGCGGAATGACTCTTTGATGCACAGATACTTCGGGATCATGACACGCACATCAAAATACTGCTTATCAAAACATTTTGGAAGGGATCCGACAACGTCTGCCAAACCTCCTGTTTTGATAAATGGAACCGCCTCCGATGCAATAAACAGAATATTCTTCATAGCTACTACCTCCCAACCGTGCCCGCTCGCGATCTGGCACCCTATTAAAATTATTATACAATAGAATCAGGGAATTAGAAAGTAGGCGACAGAGAAAAAAATCGGGAAATATATGACAAATAGTTCCGATTTGCAGACTGTATTTTCTGAATTGGATATTTTGCATAGTACCGGATGAATTATAAATTTTACCGCATGAAAAAGAATGTGCCTTGGCACATTCTCGCGCCGAGCGCGGTCGCTTGCGACATGTTTCTGCTTCGCGCGAGTGCGCATCATTGGCACGTTAGTGCCTTTTTGTGTAATAGGGAATTCCAAGGAATTTCCTATTACATAAAAAAGGGCTCTCACCGAGTCCTTTTTTATCCCTCACACTTTTTCACGTTTTGTCAAAACTTTTGTTTTTGTTTAAAATGTCTTATATGTTTTTATACATTGGATGACGGACGGTTGTTCTGCGCTTTTAACGCTTTCAACTCGTCAAATACAACATCGTTCAGAACCTTAATGTAGGTTCCCTTCATACCGGACGAACGGGACTCAATAACGCCTGCACTCTCAAACTTGCGGAGTGCATTGACGATAACGGAACGGGTAATGCCGACTCTGTCTGCAATCTTGCTGGCTACCAGAATGCCCTCGTTGCCTTCCAGCTCATCGAAGATGTGGGTAATTGCTTCCAGTTCGGAGAAGGACAAGGTGCTGATCGCTGATTTAACGATCTGGATCTTTCTTGTCTCCTCTGCATTCTCCTCGTTGACAGAACGCATCATCTCAAGTCCGACAACAGTGGTTCCGTACTCACTCAGGATGATATCGTCGATGTCGTACTGTGCATCTGATTTGTAGATGAACAGAGTACCCAGTCTCTCACCGGATATATCAATAGGCGTGATGATCGCCTGATACTTCTTCACGTTCTCCTCGGCGAATCCCAATGTGGCAAGGTTGACATTTTCCTTCGTTGACAAAACGCTTAAAAGGCGTTCATTCAACATACGGTCAACAAAACCGCCGACCTGATCCTTGATCAACTCTTCGATCTCATCCACACCCTCATGAATCGCAACTCCGAGTACTTTACCTTTCTTGCTGATTACGAGAATATTGGATTCCAGTATGTCACTGAGGACTTCACAAATGTCATTGAACACAACCTTATGAGAATGGTTGTTGTGCAATAACTTATTAATTTTTCTAGTTTTGTCCAGTAATTGAACGCTCATTTTACCAGTTACCTCCTTTGCCTTTATCGTAAATTAGAATTCGATCCTAACCTGTAAGAATTGTAACACGATTTTCGTATAATAGCAAGAGTTTTTCTGTATTTTTCATTTTTTTTAATAATTAATATCTATTTCAAGAGTTTTTATGAGTTTTT
>OGQU01001325.1_pt1 | contig 20867 bp, 18 predicted proteins | sample 1553341 | NCBI WGS metagenome assembly OGQU01 (sample SAMEA2579920, study PRJEB22360) | human gut metagenome | biome: human gut; feature: human-associated habitat; material: faeces | place: Denmark | collected 2008/2010 | reverse complement strand
CCTATGGAGAACAGTTGGTGGGAACCATCACGGCAATCGATACGTTTCTCGGTGTGATTCTAGGAATCAGCAAATCAAAATATAACAAATGCAGTCACTAACAACTTCATACTAAAGCGTGTCTGAAAACACGGGAACTCTTGCAGGCGAACAGAGCTGGCAGGAGTTCTTTTTATGCTGCGATGTATCTGAAAAAGCTGGCAGTCACTGGTTTCTCAGTCAATCAACGATCTTCATATTCCTTTTCGTGCAGGTTTGTAGTAAAATATAAGAACGATTGTCGATGCAAACTGGTATATTTGCGACTACAGGAAAAGAACAGACAAGGAGTATAAAGAATGATACAGGCAGTAATTTTTGATATGGATGGAACACTGATTGACACAGAAAAATATTACAATGTGTGTTGGTGTGAAGCAATTGCAAAATTTGGTTATACCATTACAAAAGAAGAGGCACTTGACCTTAGAAGTCTTGGCCGGCCGCATGTGTATCGCTTTTTTGAAGAAAAATATGGAAAAGGTTTTCCGTATGATGAAATGCGCGCATATAGAAAAAAGATCATGGAAGAAATGCTTAAACGAGATGGCATTACTGTAAAGCCCGGTGCAAAAGAAATTCTTTTATGGCTAAAAAGCCGTCAGATACGCTGCATGATCGCAACGGCAACTGATCTTGAGCGCACAAACCGTTACCTTGAAATGGCAGGATTGTCATCTTATTTTGACGAAATAATAAGTGCTGTTATGGTAAAAAACGGAAAGCCGTCACCAGATATTTATCAGCTTGCATGTGAAAAAGCAGGCCGTATACCGTCAGATTGTATTGCAATCGAGGATTCGCCAAATGGTGTACGTGCTGCGGCCGCAGCAGGATGCCGTGTTTTCATGATTCCTGACTTAGATGAGCCAGATGAGGCAACGCGCGCGCTGTGCGAAGGAGTTTTTCCTAGTTTGTCAGAGCTTCGCACGCACTTTGTAAAAATTTTGTAAGTTGCAAGTAACCGTTTTCTGCGGTATGATAGAATAATGTAAGGGCAAAAAGCTCTAAAATTTTTTGAAGGGAAGCATATATGGAAGTAAAAGATAGAAAAGATATTGATGTAAAAGATACATGGAACCTTGAAAGCATTTATGCAAACAATGAATTGTGGGAAGAGGATTACGCCGCTCTTGAAAAGGACGCAGCAGAATTTGCAAAGTTAAAGGGGGCAATTGAAGCAGACGTTAGTAAGATCCCGGCAGTTCTCGATGCTTACTATGGACTGCATCGCCGTTTAAGCAAATTGAGTGTTTACGCAAGAATGCGCTTTGATCAGGACACGACAGACAGCACCTACCAGACAATGTCAGCAAAGATCGGCAGCCTTGGCGTAAAGATTGGCGCAGCTAGTGCCTTTGTAGAGCCGGAGATTCTTTCTTACAGCAAGGAGCAGTTAGAAGCTGCAGAAAAAGAAAATGAGCGCACTGCTTATTATGGAAGAAAGATTGAAGAGATGCTTCGCGGACAGGAGCACACATTAGATGCAGAAAAAGAAGAGCTTTTAGCTGCAGCAGGAGACATGGCAGAGGCACCAGATGATATTTTCAGCGTGTTAATGAATGCTGATATGAAGTATCCTGATATCGTGCTTGAGGACGGCACACATCTGCCGCTGACAAACAGCACATATATTTCCTACATGGAGTCACCAGACCGTGCAGTAAGAGAAGGTGCATTTAAGACACTTTACGGTCAGATTGCAAGCTTAAAGAATACATTTGCAGCAATATACCGCGGCAACTTAAAGCAGGCAAAATTTTATGCACAGTCAAGAAAATATTCATCAGCACGTGCTATGTATTTGGCAGATTCAAATGTGCCAGAGAGCGTTTATGACAACTTATTAAGTGCTGTTCACGAGGCACTTCCTATGATGTACCGCTACGTTGCTGTTAGAAAGAAAGTGCTTGGCGTAGACAAGCTTCACATGTATGATGTTTACACACCAATCGTTGCCGCACAGAATCAGACATACGAGTTTGAGCAGGCAAAGCAGATGGTGCTTGAGGCATTAAAGCCGATGGGAGAGGATTATCTTTCTCATGCGCGTGAGGGTCTTGAAAACCGCTGGATTGATATTTATCCAAACAAGGGAAAGAAAGGCGGCGCATACTCTTGGGGCTGCTACGACTCACAGCCATTCATACTGCTAAACTACACAAAAAATCTTGACAGCGTATTTACACTGATTCATGAGATGGGTCATTCCATTCATTCCTACTATTCAATAACTGCACAGGATTACGCATACTCTGATTACAAGATCTTTGTAGCAGAGGTCGCTTCTACATGCAATGAGTGCTTATTGATGCATGATCTTTTGGAAAAGACAACAGATAAGGAGCAGAGAAAATATCTGTTAAATCATTATCTGGACAGCTTTAAGGGAACATTGTTCCGTCAGACGATGTTTGCTGAGTTTGAGAAGACTGCACATGATTACTGTGCACAGGGAAAGCCTCTGACAGCAGAAGCATTAAGTCAGATGTATCTGGAATTAAATCAGAAGTATTTTGGACCAGATATGGAAAAGGATGAGGAGATTGCATACGAGTGGATGCGTATTCCTCATTTCTACACACCATTCTACGTATATCAGTATGCAACAGGATATTCCGCAGCAGTTGCGTTGTCTGCAAAGATCTTAAAGGAAGGAAAGCCGGCAGTAGATGCCTACATGAGCTTCTTAAAGGGCGGTGAGAGCAAAGATCCGATTGATCTTTTAAAGATGGCTGGTGTAGATATGACAACAGAAAAGCCGGTAGCCGATGCACTGGCATTATTTGGAGAGTTAGTAGCAGAGTTGGAAGCACTTGTCTGAAAGGCTGGTGAAACATGACACAATACGAATCAATAGGCAGACGCCATTCCGTCAGGCGTTTTCAGATGACGGCAATTGATCCGCATATTATGAAGCAGATTAATTGCTTTATTCAGACACTTGCACCGCTGCATCCGCAGGCAGCGTACAGGATCGCCGTTGTGGAGGCATACAATACACAAAAGCATGTTTTTAAAGGCATGTTTTTGGTGCAGGCACCATATTATCTGGTGCTTTCAGCAAAGGATCATCCATTTGCGGCAGTCAATGCCGGATATGTGATGGAGCAGCTGGTTTTATATCTGGTATCAAAGGGCTTTGCTACATGTTATCTTGGAGATGCAAAGTCAAAACCAGATCTTGACCAGTATCAGCCGATGATTGTTGTGGCATTTGGAAAGGCGGCGGCCACGGCAGTAAAAAAGCCGGCTAGCCGCAAGAAGTTAACAGAGCTTGTGAATCAGCCGCCGGTAGCGCAGCAAAATGTCCGAAAGATTATCGAGGCAGCAAGGATTGCGCCATCTGCATTCAATCTCCAGCCTTGGCGTTTTATGCCGCAGGATGGAAAAATTCATATCTTTATGAAAAAAGAAAGTCTTATGCAGACAAAGCGAATGAAAGAGCTGACGCTTCTTGACATGGGTATTGCTATGTGTCATATGGCGCTTGCGGCAGAAGAACTTTGGCTTGATTGGCGTCTGTCAAGAGAAGATACGTCAAATGAGCCGATATGGAAGGGCTGCCAATATGTGGCAACACTTTACTATGAGATAAAAAGCTTTTGATTTTGTTTGTTCATAAAATTTTAGCACCGCGCATAAAGTATGTTAGAAAATGCAAAGCGGTGGGTGAATCCTATAAACACAAGTAATAAAGCAAAGAAAATAAGACGAAGCATGATGGCAGGACTGGCAGCATTTGCTGTGGCAATCCTGCTGTTTGCACAGATCGTGTTGTCTGCGGATGAAGCAAAAATGCCAGCGCAGGAATCACTCTATGCCAGATCAGCTGCATTAATTGATGGAGATACTGGCAGACTGCTTTACGGTAAGGAGGAAGATGTGATCCTGCCTATGGCAAGCACGACAAAGATTATGACATGTATTCTTGTGCTTGAGATGATGGAGCCAGAAGAAATATGCACAGCATCTGCCTATGCTGCCTCACAGCCGCAGGTGCATCTTGGCGTGCAAAAAGGCTGGTCATTTCGCTGCGAGGATCTCTTATATTCATTGATGTTAGAAAGCCATAACGATACGGCTGTTATCTTAGCAGAGGCAGCTGCAGGAAGTGTAGAGGGCTTTGCTACATGGATGAATAAAAAGGCAAAAGAGATCGGGCTTAGCCAGACACATTTTGTAACACCAAACGGGTTAGATAATGAGGCACATTATACAACGGCAAGAGAGCTTGCGCTTCTTCTTCGTTATTGCATTCGTACATCGCCAAAAAGCAAAGAATTTTTAAAGATCACGCGTACAGCGCAGTATGAATTTACCGATACGACAGGTGCTTATTCATTTTCAGTGTATAATCATAACGCATTTTTGCAGATGATGGACGGTGCACTGACAGGGAAGACAGGATTTACAGGAAAAGCAGGGTATTGTTATGTCGGTGCCCTAGAAAGAGATGGGCGTCTTTATATAGTATCACTTCTTGCATGCGGTTGGCCGGGAAATAAAAGCTATAAATGGGCTGATACAAAAAAGCTTATGAACTATGGGCTGTCAGCTTATGAAACCAAAAAGCTTGAGACACCGACAGTACCCAAAATGAGCGCATCAGTTATTGATGGTGTATATGACTGGACTAAGCAGACAAAGTCACAGGTAAAGTTAATCTGTCCCGATGCACCAGATAAATATCAGGTGCTTGCAAAAGATGGAGAGAAAATTGAAATTCAAATCAGAGCCAGAAAAGAGCTTGCATCGCCCGTATTAGAAGATGAAGTTTGCGGTGAAGTCTCCTTTTGGCTTAGTGAGGTATGTTTAGGTACATATCCAATTTATCCGGAACAGGCAGTAGACAGACGCGCATTTGTCTGGTATATTATGCGTGTACTTTCTTTGCTGCTGTAATTTGTAGAAAAATCAGGCGGTATAAGATGAGTAGATTAGACAGAGAAAAAAAGTTGATGGTTGTATTTCCGACAACGACAGATGCCATGCATATGCAGCAGGCAGCCACAAAGTATAAGCTTCCAGGTCGCATGATACCGCTTCCGGGCGGACTAGAGGCTGGATGTGGGCTTGCATGGTGCACATTGCCAGAACAAAAAAATATGCTTGAGGCATTGACAGAAGAGCTTGGAATTAACACACAAGGTTTTTTTGAAAAGGAATGGTGAAAGGAACAATGATGAGAAATTGGAAATTGAGAAGCAGTGTAATTGTACTTGCAGCAGTAATGATGGCTTCGTCAGGCTGCGGCAAAAAAAATAATGATACAGCAAGTCTTCCGCAGCTGCCAAGCCAGACACAAACACAAGAGCAGACACAAGAACAAACAATTGAGCAGACTATACCTGTAACGACAGAGGAAGAAGCAATTCCAGTTCCGGTAGCGCCAGGAGAAGTGAATGTATCGTCATCTTCGTCAGCAAGCGCGTCAAGTCTGGCAGCTGCATCGTCACAGGCTGTACAGGCAGAAGATAGCTACGAGCCGCGAGATGAAGAAGTTTATGCGACACAAAAGGTTAATATTCGCGAGGCAGCTTCAACAGACGCAGCAAAGGCAGGATCTCTTGAGGCAGGTGCATCCATTCACAGAATAGGCTACACTGCAGAGTGGAGTAAGGTAGAATATAACGGTACAACATGTTACATTGCAAGTGAATATCTTTCAGATAAGGCACCAGAAACTGTAAATCAGCAGGTACAGGCACCAAGCGCAGCTACAGAGCTTTGGAGTGGTGATTTAAGTACACTCAGTACAAATGAGTTCAGCGGAATTGCAGACTATAGGGATCGCGATGCGTTAAATGTTCCGAATGGATGCTATTACTTAAAGAAGCTGTATGGAAAGTATAATGCAAAGTTTATTGAAGATACATCAAAGAAAGTAATTTATCTTACTATGGACGAGGGATATGAGGCAGGCTTTACACCTCAGATTCTTCAGACACTTCGCGAGAAGAACGTAAAAGCAACCTTCTTTGTCACAAAAGAATTTTATGACAGCAATCCAGAGTACATTAAACAGATGATTGATGAAGGTCACACTGTAGGAAATCACACCTGCAACCACAAGAATATGCCATCGCTTTCACTTGAGGAGCAGACAAACGAGATCATGGTTCTTCACAACCTGGTTAAAGACAACTTTGGTTACGAGATGAAGCTGTTTAGATTCCCAGAGGGTTCTACAAGTGAGCAGTCATTAGGTCTTGTAGAAAGCCTCGGCTACCAGAGCGTATTCTGGAGCTTCCACTATTTAGATTACAACTCCGATGCTCAGAAAGATCCGGCAGAGGCATTGCAGCTTTGCATGGACAGCATTCATCCTGGTGCAATCTATCTGCTTCATGCAAAGTCAGCGACAAACACACAGATCCTTGGAGAATGGATAGATGCAGTGCGCGCCGCAGGCTATGAATTTGGAGGTGGACTGCCGACTACGTGGTAACCATAAAAAAATCCCCTGATAGAGGAGAAATCCTCTACCGGGGGATTTTTTGTGTGTTTAAAATTTGAGTAATTTTATTTACTTCTCTGCGCGAAGGAATGCCTCGTATCCGCGACATGTCTCGTAAACGTCGATCTTACTTACAACTTCCCACGGTGCGTGCATGTTAAGAACCGGAACGCCACAGTCGATAACTTCCATGTTCAGGTTTGCAAGGATATAAGCGATAGTTCCGCCACCTCCCTGGTCAACCTTTCCAAGCTCGCTAGTCTGGAAGAATACGCCTGCATCGTCCATTACCTTTCTAAGGTAAGCGATATACTCTGCATTAGCATCATTGCAGCCGCTCTTTCCGCGAGCACCGGTATACTTATTGAATGTGAAGCCTCTTCCACAGAAAGCACTGTTCTTTCTCTCATTTACCTCTGGGTAATTTGGATCAAATGCAGCACTTACGTCAGATGAGAGCATCTTGGAGTTTTTCAGACAGCGGCGAAGAATAAGATCGCTGTATGATGCGTTAGTCAGTGCAATAAGCTCAGCAACGATATTCTCGAAGAAACGGGAATGCATACCAGTAGCACCGTTGCTTCCAACCTCTTCCTTATCAACAAGCAGACAGCAGCTTGTATGTACAGGATTCTCTACCTTAAGCATAGCAGCAAGAGAAGTGTAGGAGCATACACGGTCATCATGGCCATAGCCCATGATCATGCTGCGGTCAAGTCCGTAATCTCTTGCAGGACCAGCCGGAACGATCTCAAGCTCAGAAGACAGGAAATCTTCTTCCTCAATGTCATACTTTTCCTTTAACATAGAAAGGATCAGCTCCTTAACAGGCTCCTTGCAGTCATCAGCAGCATTCATAACAGGACGGCTTCCAACAGTCAGATTTAACTTCTCGCCCTCGATTGCCTTAGAGAGAGTCTTTGCCATCTGATCACCAGATAAGTGAATCAAAAGATCAGAGATACCAAGTACCGGATCAGACGGGTCCTCACCGATTACAACATTGACAACAGTACCGTCTTTCTTTGCAACAACGCCGTGAAGAGCAAGCGGAAGAGCAACCCACTGATACTTTTTGATTCCGCCATAGTAGTGTGTATCAAGAAGAGCAAAATCCTCATCCTGATAAAGCGGATTCTGCTTAACATCAATACGAGGAGAGTCAATGTGTGCACCAAGGATATGCATACCCTTTTCCATAGGCTCAGTACCAACTACAAATAAAGCAATTGTCTTGCCCATGTTGTTAGCATAAACCTTATCGCCAGCCTTTAATGGTGTACCAGCCTCGATACAGTCATTTAAGTTCTTGTATCCAGCAGCCTCAGCCAGACGAATACTTTCCTCTACGCACTCACGCTCTGTCTTGCAGTCGGAGATGAATTTGATATAATCAGCGCAGAGTGCATTTACCTGTGCGAGCTTTGCTTCATCGCAGGATTTCCATGCATTTTTACGTTCCATAACAAATACTTCCTTTCTTTTTTGGGAAAAATAGAGTATCCCTTATCATTCTTATTCATTATACCATAGGAAATGAAGTTTGTCTTATTAAAAGTACAAAAAATTGCAAATTCTTGTTGAATTATTTGCTCAAAAACGATACAATGTTAAATGGCAGAAGATGGTTTTAACCATTAGAATAAAAAATTAAACGGAGGACGAATATGAGTACAACATCACAGAATTCAGCAAGCAGCCGTATAAGTGCTTTGCTTGATGACAACAGTTTTGTTGAGATCGGCGGATCAGTTACTGCCAGAAATACCGATTTCAATTTGCAGAACAAAGAAACACCTGCAGATGGAGTATTAACAGGATATGGTACTATTGATGGTGCCCTTGTCTATGTTTACAGCCAGGACGCAACTGTTCTGGGCGGTTCCATCGGAGAAATGCACGCAAAGAAGATTGTAAAGCTTTACAGCCTTGCAATGAAGGTAGGTGCACCGGTAATCGGTCTGGTAGACTGTGCAGGAATGAGATTAGAGGAGGCTACCGATGCATTAGAGGCATTTGGTAAGCTGTATGAGTGCCAGGCACTTGCATCTGGCGTAGTTCCACAGATCACAGCAGTTTTCGGAACCTGCGGCGGCGGTATGGCAGTAGTTCCGGCTCTGACTGATTTCACATTTATGGAGGCAAAGAACGCAAAGCTGTTCGTTAATTCTCCAAATGCATTAGAGGGCAACAAGACTGAGAATACAGCAAACGCAGCATTCCAGAGCAGCGAGGCTGGTATGGTAGATGTAGTTGCACAGGAAGATGAGCTGTTAGAGAGCATCCGCACCTTAGTAAGCATTCTGCCGGCAAACAACGAGGATGACATGTCCTACAGCGAGTGCACAGATGACTTAAATCGTGCATGTACAGATCTTGAAGCATCAGCAGCAGATCCGGCACTTAGCCTGCCAATGATCTCTGATGATAACTTCTTCTTCGAGGTAAAGAAGGATTACGCAAAGGATATGGTAACTGGCTTTATCCGCTTAAACGGAAACACCATCGGCGCAATTGCAAACCGTACTGCTTTATATGACGAAGAGGGCAAGGAGGCTGAGACCTTCGACGGTACCTTAAGCGCAGAGGGTGCTGAGAAGGCAGCAGAGTTCGTAAACTTCTGTGACGCATTCTCCATCCCAGTTTTAACACTGACAAATGTTACCGGATACAAGGCAACAAAGTGCCAGGAGAAGAGAATCGCAAAGGCAGCTGCAAAGCTGATTTATGCATTCCATGATATGACTGCTCCAAAGGTAAATGTAATCGTAGGCGCAGCAAACGGAACAGCATCCTTAGCAATGAACAACAGTGCAGATATGACATATGCATGGCCGCAGGCTACCATCGGCATGATGGATCCAGTAAGTGCAGCAAAGATCATGTATGCAGATGAGATTGCAAAGGCAGATGATAAGAATGCTCTTATAAGCGAGAAGGCAGCAGCTTACGCTAAGCTTCAGGCAAGTGCAGAGTCTGCAGCTAAGAGAGGTTATGTAGACAGCATTATCGCTCCGGAAACTACAAGACAGATCGCTGCAGCAGCATTTGAGATGCTGTTCACAAAGAGAGAGGACCGTCCGGCAAAGAAGCACGGTACCGTTTAATCCAGAAACACAGTACCGTGTGAACACATCGCGGATTAATGATCCCCTATGTGTGTACGGGGTGGAATGAGAGGTAGATATGAAAAGAAAGTTAGCAGTATTATTAAGTGTGCTGCTGTGTGCGTTTGGGCTGACTGCCTGCTCCTCATCCAGTGCTTCTGATACAGCAAGTGAGGACATGGCTGTCTACAAGACAGAGGCAGTTGCACTCATTGATACACTTGTAAATGAGCAGAAAACACTTGACGAGTTAAAGGCTGAGGCAAATGACGAGGATGAGGCCGCTGCATTTGAGGCTGGTTTTTCAGCGTGGGAAGATGCAAAGGAAGAACTCGGCGCAGTTAGCGAGATCAAAGAGGATTCTGCTGATGTCAGCTACGAAAACCAGAACAAGCTTTATGTTGTCAGTGTAGACGGAACCTTTGACAAGCGTGATGCAGTTGTCACTGTTACCTTTGATAAGAAGGGAAATTTAAGTTCTGTTGCATTCAACGGTGTTTATACACTGGGTGAGAAGATGTCAAAGGCAGCCTTAAATACCATTATGGGTCTGGCAGTCGTATTCGTTATGCTGATCTTCATCAGCTTGATCATCTACTGCTTCAAGTTTATCCATGAGGCAGAGGAAAGAGCAGCTGCAAAGAAGAAGGCTTCAGAGCCTGCTCCGGCACCTGCACCAGTAGTAGAAGAAACAGTAGAAGAAGAGGACGATCTTGAGCTTGTAGCTGTTATTGCAGCAGCAATCGCAGCTTCAGAAGGAACTTCTACAGATGGTTTTGTAGTTCGTTCTATCAAGAGAAGAAAATCAAATAAATGGAATTAATCAGGAGGATATGAAAATGAAGAATTATACAATTACAGTAAACGGAAATGTATATGATGTAACAGTTGAAGAAAATGGTGCAGGTGCAGTTCAGACAGCAGCACCAGTTGCAGCTCCTAAGGCTGTTGCTCCAAAAGCAGCTCCGGCAGCAGGTGCAGGAAGTATCCAGGTAAAAGCCGGTGCAGCCGGAAAAGTATTCCAGATTCCTACATCCGTTGGTCAGAGTGTACAGGCTGGAGATACTGTAATCGTGATCGAGGCCATGAAGATGGAGATCCCGGTTGTTGCCCCGGAAGCAGGAACTATTGCCAGCATTGATGTTGCAGTAGGTGATGCTGTTGAATCAGGAGCCGTACTCGCTACATTAAACTAGTTACTGAACCAGGAGGTTTTACAAATGGAATATATTTCAAATACGCTGGGAAACCTCGTAGATCAGACCGCGTTCATGAATCTGACTTTTGGTAACCTGATCATGATCGCTGTTGCCTGCGTGTTTCTCTATCTGGCAATCCACCATGGCTTTGAGCCATTGCTTCTTGTTCCGATTGCCTTTGGTATGTTGCTTGTAAATATCTATCCGGATATTATGCTTCATGCTGAAGATGCAGCAAACGGTACAGGTGGACTTCTGTATTACTTTTATCAGCTTGACGAGTGGTCGATCCTTCCTTCTCTGATTTTCCTCGGAGTCGGAGCTATGACAGACTTTGGTCCGCTGATTGCGAATCCGAAGAGTTTTCTTCTCGGAGCAGCAGCACAGTTTGGTATCTTTGCCGCTTATCTTGGAGCGATGGCTCTTGGATTTTCCGACAAGGCAGCAGCAGCTATCTCTATTATCGGAGGTGCAGATGGTCCGACATCTATCTTCCTTGCAGGTAAACTGCAGCAGACAGCTATCATGGGACCAATCGCTGTAGCGGCATATTCTTATATGTCACTTGTGCCGATCATCCAGCCACCGATCATGAAACTTCTTACAACAGAGAAGGAAAGAAAGATCAAAATGGATCAGCTTCGTCCGGTTTCCAAACTGGAGAGAATCCTGTTCCCGATCATTGTTACGATCGTTGTCTGCGTGATCCTTCCTACAACAGCTCCACTGGTTGGTATGCTGATGCTTGGTAACCTGTTCAAAGAGTGTGGCGTAGTAAGACAGTTGACAGAGACAGCTTCTAATGCTCTGATGTATATCGTAGTTATCCTTCTTGGTACGTCTGTAGGTGCTACAACAAGTGCGGAAGCATTCCTGAACCTTGATACGATCAAGATCGTTATCCTCGGTCTCATAGCATTTGCATTCGGTACTGCGGCAGGTGTACTGTTCGGTAAACTGATGTGCTGGATTACTAAGGGAAAAGTAAATCCGTTGATCGGTTCTGCAGGTGTATCTGCGGTTCCTATGGCAGCACGTGTATCCCAGAAAGTTGGTGCTGAGGCAGATCCTACAAACTTCCTGCTTATGCATGCAATGGGACCAAACGTTGCCGGAGTTATCGGTACTGCAGTAGCAGCCGGAACATTTATGGCCATCTTCGGCGTTAAGTAAATTTGGAGGACAAATAAATGGCAGAAATTGAAAAGAAACCAGTTAAAATAGTAGAAACCATTCTGCGTGATGCACATCAGTCCCTGATTGCAACCAGAATGACAACAGATCAGATGATGCCGATCGTCGACAAGATGGATAAAGTCGGATATCATGCTGTAGAGTGCTGGGGTGGAGCAACATTTGATGCTTCCCTCCGTTTCCTTAAAGAAGATCCATGGGAAAGACTTAGAAAGTTCCGTGATGGATTCAAGAATACAAAGCTTCAGATGCTGTTCCGTGGACAGAATATCCTTGGATACCGTCCTTATGCAGATGATGTTGTAGAATATTTTGTACAGAAATCTGTAGCAAATGGAATCGATATTATCCGTATTTTTGACTGTCTCAATGATATGAGAAACCTTCAGACAGCCGTTACAGCAGCCAACAAGGAAAAAGCACATGCACAGGTTGCAATGTCTTATACTCTTGGAGATGCTTATACATTGGAATACTGGGTTGACCTTGCAAAGAGAATCGAAGATATGGGTGCAAGCTCTATCTGTGTAAAAGATATGGCAGGACTTCTTGTTCCATATCAGGCAACAGAGCTTGTTACAGCACTGAAAGAAGCTGTAAGTATCCCGATCGAAATGCATACACATTATACTTCCGGTGTAGCTTCCATGACTTATCTAAAGTCTGTAGAAGCAGGTGCTGACATCATTGATACAGCTATGTCACCATTCGCACTTGGAACATCCCAGCCGGCAACAGAAGTTATGGTTGAGACATTCAAGGGAACACCTTACGATACAGGACTGGATCAGAATCTTCTTGCTGAGATTGCTGATTACTTCCGTCCAATCCGTGACGATGCTCTTGAGAGCGGGCTTCTGAATCCTAAGAACCTTGGTGTAAATATCAAAACTCTTCTGTACCAGGTACCGGGAGGAATGCTTTCCAACCTTACATCCCAGTTAAAAGAGCAGGGTGCTGAAGACAAGTTCTATGAAGTTCTTGAGGAAGTACCGCGTGTCCGTAAAGATCTTGGTGAGCCGCCACTGGTTACACCTTCTTCACAGATCGTTGGAACTCAGGCAGTATTTAACGTATTGATGGGGGAACGTTATAAGATGGTTACAAAAGAAACAAAAGATGTTCTCGCAGGAAAATACGGAAAGACAACAAAACCGGTTGATCCGGAACTTCAGAAGAAAGCTCTCGGTGATGTAGAACCTATCACGTGTCGTCCGGCAGATCTGATCCCGGATGAGCTTGATACACTCCGTGAAGAGTGCAAGCAGTGGATTCAGCAGGATGAGGATGTGCTGACATATGCATTATTCCCACAGGTTGCTGTTGATTTCTTCAAATACAGACAGGCTCAGCAGACAAAAGTTGATGCTACAGTAGCTGACACAGAGAATGGAGCTTATCCAGTCTAATTATAAAATCTGAATTAACACAGAGAACAGAGAACCTGCCGATGGCAGGTTCTCTTGCATATTCAGACATACAAAGAAGAGATACAAAACGGGAATACCGTTTTGCATCTCTTCTTTGTACTGCTCTGTATCTTTTCTTTTTTATTTGTAAGCATTTCTTTTTGGTGGTATCATATAGTTATATGCATATCGGGAGGTAATTAACATGAATATTCAAAAGAGGATCAATGCCCTTCGCAGTGCGATGATACAAAAAGGGATTGATATTTATATTATTCCTACGGCGGATTTTCATCATAGTGAGTATGTAGGAGATTATTTCAAATTCCGTGAATATATGACCGGATTCACCGGTTCTGCAGGAACAGCCGTTTTTACCAGTAAAAAGGCCGGACTTTGGACAGACGGACGTTATTTTATCCAGGCAGAGCAGCAGTTAGCAGGCAGTGGGATTGATCTTTACAGATCCGGTGAACCCGGAGTTCCCTCGATTGAAGAATTTCTTGAGAAAGAGCTTCAGGAAGGACAGATTCTCGGTTTTGACGGAAGAACTATCAGCTATGAAGAAGGAACGTCCTACCGTCAGCTCGCAGAGCAGAAGCATGCATCTGTAAACTTTTTGCAGGATCTTGCATCTGAAATTTGGACAGATCGACCGGATCTTCCTTCTGAACCGGCATTTTTGCTTGAAGATCAGTATACCGGAGAGGGTATTGAATCCAAACTGACCCGTGTACGCTTGAAAATGAAAGAATATGGATGTGATACGCATATCCTTTCAAGTCTTGATGATATTGCCTGGCTTTTTAATATCCGGGGAAATGATATTGCCTATTGTCCTCTTGTTCTTTCTTATGCAATCGTTTATAATGATTCAGTTGAACTTTTTGCTGATACATCTAAATTTTCAGATACACTTTTGCAGCTTTTTGTTCAACAGCAGATTATTCTGCATCCTTATGAAGAAATTTATGATACTGTGTCCCAATTTAACGAAAATCAGACCGTTCTGCTTGATTCCCGGATCATGAACTACAGCCTGTACCGTAAGATACCTGAAGTTGTGACTGTTGTGGACAGACCGAATCCGGAGATCCTTATGAAATGCATAAAAAATGATGTCCAGATAGAAAATCTGAAAGCAGCTCATTTAAAAGACGGAATTGCTCATACCAGATTCATGTACTGGCTCAAGACGAATAGCGGAGAATTTCCTGTCACAGAACTGTCCGCCTCTCAGAAACTGGAAGAATTTCGTGCAATGCAGGACGGATTTATCGGTCCCAGTTTTGCACCGATCAGTGCTTATGGGGAGCATGGTGCGATCGTTCATTACAGTGCCGATGAAGAAAGTAATGTAGAACTTAAGCCAGGAAAGCTGTTTATGACAGATACCGGCGGCCACTACCTTCAGGGATCTACCGATATTACCAGAACCGTTGCCATTGGTGAAGCAGGACAGGTAGAAAAAGAGCATTTTACCCTTGTTGTACGTGCTATGCTGCGGCTTGCGAGCACTATATTTCTTCATGGATGCAGCGGAACTAATCTGGACTGTATCGCAAGAGAAGTATTTTGGAAGAAAGGACTGAACTTTAACCACGGAACCGGCCATGGGGTCGGATATCTGCTCAACATCCATGAAGGACCGATCAGTTTCCGCTGGAAAGAAGGGACGACACCTTCACAGACCTTTGAAAAAAATATGGTGATCACAGATGAACCGGGGCTTTATATTAAAAATTCTCATGGGATCCGAATTGAAAATGAACTTCTTGTTACCGAAGCAGACCACAATGAATATGGACAGTTTATGAAGTTTGAAGTTCTCACCCTAGTACCCATTGATCTGGATGCATTGCTTCCTGAGCAGATGACTTTCGAAGAGCGGGAGCAGTTAAATAACTATCATCAGCTGGTCTATAAAAAGATCAGTCCTTATCTGCCTGAAGCAGAAAAAGAATGGTTAAAGCATTATACCAGAGCTGTATAACGCAAAAAGCAGAAGAAAATAAAATAGGAAAATAATCAAATGGAAATAGAAACTACAGAAAATAATATCAATGAATTAATCTCAAGAATTGATGCCCGGTATGGGAAAATGAGCAAAGGGCAGAAACGTCTGGCTGATTACGTGAAGGGCAATTATGATAAGGCAGTTTTCCTGACCGCCGCAAAGCTTGGTGAGATTGTCGGTGTCAGTGAATCTACTGTCGTCCGGTTTGCCACGCAGCTTGGATACAGCGGATACCCAGGATTTCAAAAAGCACTGGAAGAGCTTGTCCGCAATAAGCTCAATTCGATCCAGAGAATGGAAGTCACTTACGGGCGTATCAGTCAGAGTGAGATCCTTGAAACGGTACTGCAGTCTGATATAGAAAAGATCAAGCTTACACTCGGTGCGATTGATCATGCAGCTTTTAATCTTGCCATAGATACCATCCTCAATGCGAGACGCATCTATGTGGTTGGAATCCGCAGTTGTGCACCTTTGGCTTCTTTTATGGGATTTTATCTGAATCTTGTATGTGAGGATGTTGTAACTGTAAATACCAACAGCTCCAGTGAGATTTTTGAACAGCTTATCCGCATCGGTGAAAAAGATGTAATCATCGGGATCAGCTTTCCCCGTTATTCTATGCGTACTCTGAAAGCACTGGAATTTGCCAGCAACCGGAAAGCAAAAGTGATTACCCTGACAGACAGTATCCATTCTCCTATGAATCTGTATTCTTCCTGTAATCTGATCGCAAGAAGTGATATGGCTTCTATTGTAGATTCTCTTGTTGCACCACTCAGCGTTGTAAATGCACTGATTGTTGCCTTATGTATGAAGAAACAGAAAGAAGTAGTTTCGACGCTTGAAACTTTAGAAGAAATCTGGGGAGAATATCAGGTCTACAGCAGTGATGAATTAAATCATGTCAGTGATACTGTGACCGTGGAAGGAGAAAAAAGCCATGAGTAACGTAATCGTAGTCGGAGGTGGTGCAGCCGGGATGATGGCAGCCATCTTTGCAGCCAGGAACGGACAGAACGTGACTCTGTTGGAAAAAAATGAAAAACTTGGCAAAAAAATCTTCATCACAGGAAAAGGACGCTGCAATATAACGAATGCATCTGAGATTGAAGACTTATTTTCCGCCGTCATCAGCAATCCCAAATTCCTTTACAGTGGTTTTTACAGCTTTACAAATGATCAGGTTATTCATTTTTTTGAAGAACTAGGTGTAGCAACTAAAATTGAACGGGGCAACCGGGTCTTTCCGGTTTCTGATCATTCTTCAGATGTAATTGCAGCATTAGCAAGAGAGATGCAGCATTTAAAAGTAAAAGTGCAGCTTCACTGCGAAGTAAAAGAATTGTTGATCAATAATGAAAGGGAAATAAAAGGAGTACGGCTTGTCAACGGGAAAAAAATGACTGCAGATGCAGTCGTCGTTGCAACCGGAGGAATTTCATATCCTTCTACCGGTTCTACCGGTGACGGATATCGTTTTGCCAGAAATTGCGGCCATAAAGTAACAGAACTTTTCCCCTCTCTTGTTCCAATGGAAGTAAAAGAATGGTATGCAAAAGAACTGCAGGGACTTTCCCTCAAAAATATCGAAATCCATATTACAGATGGGAAAAAAAAGCTTTATGATGAATTTGGCGAAATGCTGTTCACGCATTACGGAGTAACCGGTCCGGTTATCTTAAGTGCAAGCAGTATCGTCGGAAAGACGCTTGAAAAAAAAGAACTGGTACTGCATATTGATCTTAAGCCGGCACTGACAGAAGAGCAGTTGGATAAACGTCTGCTTCGGGAATTTGAAGCCAACCATAATAAGCAGTTTAAAAATGCTATTGACAGTTTACTTCCAGCAAAATTACGTCCCGTGATCATTGAACTTTCGGGAATCGAAGAAGAAAAGAAGGTTCATGAAATCACAAAGGAAGAACGCCTGAATCTGCTCCGGCTGATCAAAGACTTTCATATGACACTGACCGGACTGCGTGGATATAATGAAGCCATCATTACAAAAGGTGGAATTTCCGTAAAAGAGATCGATCCGGGTACGATGGAATCAAAATTGATAAAAAATCTCTATTTTGCCGGAGAAGTTCTGGATCTTGACGCAGTAACCGGTGGTTATAATTTACAGATTGCCTGGTCTACCGGTTATCTTGCCGGGATCAGTGCCGGACAAGATAAATTATTTGAATAAATATTAAAAATCGGAGGATACTTATACTATGGGATACAATGTAGCGATTGATGGACCTGCCGGTGCAGGAAAAAGTACCATTGCAAAGCTGGTTGCAAAAGAAAAAGGATACATTTATGTTGATACTGGTGCCATGTACCGCGGGCTTGCAGTACATTTTCTGAAAAAAGGACTTTCCGGTGATGATAAAAAAGCTGTGATTGATGCCTGTGATGATGCTAAAGTTACGATTGGATACGAAAATGGTATACAGCAGATCTACCTGAACGGAGAAAATATCACCGAACAGCTTCGCACTGAGAAGGTTGGAAATATGGCCTCTAAAACTTCTGTAATCCCGGAAGTCCGTGCAAAGCTTCTTGAACTCCAGCGTTCTCTTGCCAGAGAAAAAGACGTAATTATGGATGGCAGGGACATTGGAACAAATATTCTGCCGGATGCTGATGTAAAGATTTACCTGACTGCCAGTGTTGAAACCCGTGCAAAACGCAGATATGAAGAACTGTCGGCAAAGGGAGAGCATATCACTCTTGAAAAGATCATGACGGATATTAAGGAGAGGGATCATCGGGATATGACAAGAGAGGTCGCTCCTTTGAAACAGGCAGAAGATGCCATCCTCGTTGACAGTTCCAACATGACGATCGACGAAGTAGTGCGTACGATCTGTGATCATTGTAGATAAGAAAGGATCGGGAGAATCTGATGAAAATTATCAAAGCAGAATCTGCTGGATTTTGTTTCGGAGTAAAAAGAGCTGTTGATACAGTTTACAAATGTACTGAAACCGGAACCGATGAAAAAATTTATACCTACGGACCGATCATCCACAATGAAGAAGTAGTCAAAGATATGGAAAAAAGAGGTGTCCGTGTCATTAGAAGTGAAGAGGATCTTGCTGCACTGAAAGAAGGAACCGTTATTATCCGTTCCCACGGTGTAGAAAAAAGAGTTTACGAGGAACTTGAAAAAAAAGGGATCCATATTGTTGATGCAACCTGCCCGTTTGTCAAGAAAATCCATAAGATCGTAGAAAAGCACAGTGAACAGGGGGATCGTATCATTATCATCGGGAATCCCGATCACCCGGAAGTCCAGGGAATCCGGGGATGGGCAAAATCCCCGGTCAGCGTGATCCGAAACGTAGAAGAAGCAGAAAGTTTTTCCTGCCCTGCAGACCAGAAAATATGCATTGTGGCACAAACGACATTTAATTACAATAAATTTAAAGAATTAGTTGAAATTATTGAAAAAAAGAGTTATGATGTAAGTGTTTTAAATACAATCTGTAATGCTACAAAGGAGCGTCAGACTGAAGCCCGGAGCATAGCAGAGACGGTGGATGCTATGATCGTTATTGGTGACAAACATAGTTCCAATACCCAGAAGTTATTTGAAATATGCAGAAAAGCATGTAACAATACGTACTATATACAGACACTTGGCGATTTGGATTTGAATCAATTAGGGTCAGTGGAAACAGTAGGTATTACAGCAGGGGCATCCACGCCCAACAATATAATTGAGGAGGTTCAAAATAATGTCAGAATTAACTTTTGAACAAATGTTAGACGAGTCATTTAAAACAATTCATAATGGAGAGGTCGTAGATGGTACTGTAATTGATGTTAAGCCAGATGAAATCATCTTAAATATAGGATACAAAGCAGACGGTATCATCACCAGAAGTGAATATACCAATGATAACAGTGTAGATCTTACAACTGTTGTTTCTGTTGGTGATCCGATGACTGTTAAAGTACTGAAAGTCAATGATGGAGAAGGACAGGTTCTTCTTACATACAAGAGACTTGTTGCAGAAAAAGGTAACGAAAGATTAAAAGAAGCATTCGAGAACAAAGAAGTCCTGAAAGCACCGGTTACTCAGATTCTTGGCGGTGGATTAAGCGTTGTTGTAGATGAAGCAAGAGTATTCATCCCGGCAAGTCTTGTATCAGATACTTACGAAAAAGACCTTTCTAAGTACAAAGATCAGGAAATCGAATTTGTTATCAGCGAATTCAATCCAAGAAGAAACCGTATCATCGGTGACAGAAGACAGCTTCTTGTTGCTGAAAGAGCAGAGAAGCAGAAAGAACTCTTCGCTAAACTTAAAGTCGGTGATGTGATCGAAGGAACAGTTAAGAACGTAACAGATTTCGGTGCATTTATCGATCTCGGCGGAGTAGACGGACTTCTTCATATCTCAGAGATGTCATGGGGAAGAGTTGACAATCCGAAGAAAGTATTCACAGTTGGTGAAACTCTTAAAGTGCTTGTTAAAGATATCCATGATACAAAAGTTGCACTCAGCTTAAAATTCCCGGAGACAAATCCATGGGCTAACGCAGCTGAGAAGTACGCTGTAGGTACAGTTGTAACAGGAAAAGTTGCAAGAATGACAGACTTTGGTGCATTCGTTGAACTTGAACCAGGCGTAGATGCACTTCTTCATGTATCTCAGATTTCCAGAGAGCACGTTGCAAAACCATCTGATGTGCTTACAATCGGACAGGAAATCCAGGCTAAAGTTGTTGATTTCAATGGCGAAGACAAGAAGATCAGCCTTAGCATGAAAGCTCTTGAGGCTCCGGCTGAGGAAGAGTCTGTAGAGGAATAATTTAACCAAGAGGGAAGTGTTGTGCATTTCTCTTATCCCATGTAACTAACCGCCATTCACAGGATTTGTGAATGGCGGTTAGTTTTGATATCATGAATATGATGTTGATAAAAAGACATTGTCTGTTAGAGCGTGTCTGGAAAAGGCTTTCTGCAAGATGTGCGTCACAATTTGCGGGAGATTTTGTCCGGATGAAGGCGCCGTAGCGAGCTACGACAACCGAATTCGGGTGAATCTCCCGCAAGTGGGGTGTTCAGATTGTGGGAATGATTTTTCAGATACGCTCTGGGGATGATGTCTTTTTTACGTGAGATTTTATATGCTTTGGAAGTTAGAGTATGTTTGAAAAAGGTTTTGGGAATTTTGAAATATAGGTTGAAAGTTTATTTTAATTTCCAAAATAAATATTCCAGGGTATGTATTAAATATTGCTTTTGCTTTTCTTCATTTTCCAGAAATTCCTCTGTGCATGGAAACCAGGTATAACAGGTCTCTCTTGTAGCAGATTTTTTCAGTCCTTTTTCCATAAATTTGCTAATAGATTTAGGGACTGCCATGTCCTCTCCGGGCAGATAATCATAACTTTTGTAATCACTGTAATATTGGCGGATACGGCCATTTAAAGGCT
>OGQU01001314.1_pt1 | contig 20943 bp, 12 predicted proteins | sample 1553341 | NCBI WGS metagenome assembly OGQU01 (sample SAMEA2579920, study PRJEB22360) | human gut metagenome | biome: human gut; feature: human-associated habitat; material: faeces | place: Denmark | collected 2008/2010 | reverse complement strand
TACGTGCGCTGCAAGGCGTGCGGCGGCCACCGCTACAACCGCGAGACGCTCGAAGTGAGATACAAGGGCAAGAATATCGACGACGTGCTGAACATGACGGTCAACATGGCCGTGGAGTTTTTCGAGAACATTCCCAATATCCATCAGAAACTCAAGGCGATTCAGGAGGTGGGCCTCGGCTACCTGACGCTCGGGCAGCCCTGCACGACGCTGTCGGGCGGTGAGAGCCAGCGCATCAAACTCTCCTCGGAGCTGTCGAAGCGCGACACGGGACGCACGCTCTACATTTTGGACGAGCCCACGACAGGGCTTCATTTCGAGGACATCCGTCTGCTGCTGGAGGTGTTGAACAAACTCGTCGATCGCGGCAACACGGTGATCGTCATCGAGCACAACCTCGATGTCGTGAAGGTCGCCGACCATATTATAGATATAGGTCCCGAGGGCGGGGCCGCCGGCGGTGAGATCATCGCCGCGGGGACGCCGCACGAGATCGCGCAGTGCGAACGCAGCTACACGGGGCAGTTCCTTAAAAAGATCGGGTTATAATTTGATGATATCGTTAAAAATATTACTTTTGTAAGACGTGATTGTATAATTTATTCGCTTATGATATAGCACAATAGATACGTACATTTAATTCGGAAAAGCGTTTAGTTTTTATTCTTGCTTTTGAAACTTCGACACTTTCAATCTACCAAGGAATAAAGCGATGACGCTCACGCCGTATGGCGTGGGCTTTACTCGTTTATTTGGTAGATAGGTAGTCGAAGACCTCAAAAGCAAATAGAGAGTTTTGTCCGCGCTTTTTTTGTGCGTATATCAATACATTATGAAGGACAAACGTAAAAATCAAACAAAAAACATGAAAAATGATGGAACGTTTTTGGAGATTAGTACTTATCTCTTGTTTGGCAATTTTCGGATCAGCTTGCAGTAAAGATGACGAAAATACCGAGAATGATGTTGAAAGCCCGGCTGCAACCTATTATGTAAAATACGAAGCGTCAAATACATTACATTATTTGGAATCGGTCTGCGTTACGACGGAAAAGGGTACGCAGAATTTCTCGGTAAGAAATAAAAGTTGGACGCAGACTTTTGGCCCGGTTTCTAAAGGGTTTAGGGCTTCTATTTCCGTAGGCGTGAGTGGCGGATATACTACCCTCCAGATTTATGTCTCAAAAAATAACGGCCCGTTTGTTTATAAAGGATCGCCTTCGTATGTGATAGACTTTTGATAGCGGCCAGGCGGATCTGTTGATTCTGTCTTCTGGTATGGTTCTTGCTTTCATAGCCGTAACAAACCTTATGTGCTATGAAAAAAACAGTCATTATCGTCTTGGGGCTGCTGCTTGCCGCAACGGCCTTCACCGTGATCGGACAGAAGAAGATCCTGTCGCCCAAAGAGGAGCGCCGCGAGGTGCGCGAGAAACGCCGTGCGGAACGCATCGCCAACTACGAGAAGTTCATGGACTCGCTCGTGCTGTCGCGCAACTTCCAGTTCAATCCCTCGACCATGCAGCGTCAGCCGGCAGGTCCCATGCGCCAGATCATGAACCCCGCGTTCAACGTCGGCGTCTGGGACGGCACGATCGACATCTGCCTGCCCTATATCAAGGGATACGTGCCGCCTTACTACGTGACGGTCATCAACTATACGGTGCCCGACGTGCAGGGCTACACCACCGAGCAGACCCACGAAGGATGGATGGTGACCTTCTCGACATCGTTGTTCTCGGCTTCGACCTACACCTTCACCTTCGAGATATTCTCCCGTACGGGCGGCGCCAACCTAACGATCACCAATCCGTGGTACAGCCCCGTGCAGTATTCGGGTTCGATTTCGCAGTTGTATTGACCCGCCGTTTTCGGCCGGATTGAGAAAGGGTGCCCGCAGGCACCCTTTGTCGTTCGTGCGGGCTCTCGCAGTCTATTTTTTGTAGATCAGCGCCACGGCGGAGACGGAGATACCCTCCTCCCGTCCCTCGAAGCCCAGCTGTTCCGTGGTCGTGGCTTTGACCGACACCCGGTCGCCGTCTACGCCCATCGCTTCGGCCATCGCGGCGCGCATGGCGTCGATATGCGGCCTCAGTTTGGGCCGCTGCGCGCGGATCGTGCAGTCCGCGTTTCCGATCTCGTAGCCTTTTTCGCGCAGCAGCGCCGCGACCTTCCGCAGCAGGATTTTCGAGTCGATTCCTTTGAACTCGTCCGACGTGTCGGGGAAGTGCATCCCGATGTCGCCCAGCGCCGCAGCCCCCAGCAGGGCGTCGCACAGGGCGTGGATCACCACGTCGCCGTCCGAATGGGCGACGCACCCCTTCGTGTGGGCGATCTCGACGCCGCCGAGCACCAGCGGCAGACCCTCGGCCAGGGCGTGTACGTCGTATCCATGTCCTATTCTGAAATCCATCGGTTTCCGTATTTTATATTGCCAAAGTTACGGATTTTTCCTAACTTTGCAAAAACGCAAATACCTATGTCAGAAATTACCTCGCTGGAGCCCCGCCTCGTGTGGGAGCAGTTCGACGCCATCACGCGCGTTCCGCGTCCTTCGAAAAAGGAGGGCAAGATCATCGACTTTCTGGTCGGTTTCGCCAAAAAACACAATATCGAGTATAAAAAGGATGCCGTCGGCAATGTCGTGATGCGCAAGCCCGCGACGCCGGGCTTCGAAGGACGCCCTGCGGTGATCCTCCAGTCGCATATGGACATGGTCTGCGAGAAGAATTCCGACGTGGAGTTCGATTTCGACAACGATCCCATCCGCACGCGCATCGACGGCGGGTGGGTCCGGGCCGAGGGCACGACGCTGGGCGCCGACTGCGGTATCGGCATGGCCGCTGCGCTGGCCGTGCTGCTCGACGAATCGGTGGAGCACGGGCCTCTCGAAGCGCTGTTCACCGTCGATGAGGAGACGGGCCTCACGGGCGCGTTCGAGCTGGGCGAGGGGATGCTTACGGGCAAATACCTCCTCAATCTCGATTCGGAGGACGAGGGCGAGATCTTCATCGGCTGTGCCGGCGGCATCGACACCATCGCCACGTTCCGCTACACGATGGAGCCTGCGCCGAAGAATTACGCTTTCTTCCGCGTTGACGTTTCGGATTTGCAGGGAGGGCACTCGGGCGACGACATCGACAAGGGCCGCGTCAACTCGAACAAGACCGTGGCGCGCCTGCTGTGGGACGGCATGCAGTCGTGCGAACTGAAACTGAGCTACTTCAACGGCGGAAACCTCCGCAACGCCATTCCCCGCGAAGCCTACGCCATTTTCGGCGTGCCGGAGCGGCTCAAAGGCGAGTTCGTTAAACGCTATAATTTGTTCGCCGCCGACCTGAAGGCCGAATTCCAATTCCGCGAACCCGATTTCCGCATCACGCTCAACGAGATGCCGCAGGTCGAGGAGGTGCTCGACGCGCGGACGCAGTTCGCGCTGGTCTACTCGATCGTGGGCGTGTCCAACGGCGTCATCGCCATGTCGTTCGCCGTTCCGGGGCTGGTCGAAACCTCCACGAACCTCGCGTCGGTGAAGTTCGCCGACGGCAACCGCATCGTCGTCACCTCGTCGCAGCGGTCGTCGGTCGAGAGCGCCAAGACCTATGTGATGCAGATGGTCGAGTCGGTCTTCGCGCTGGCGGGCGCCGACGTGGCCCATTCCGACGGCTATCCCGGCTGGAATCCCAATCCGCAGTCGCGGCTGCTGGAGGTTACGGTCGATGCCTACGAACGGCTGTTCGGAACCGAGCCCAAAGTCCGCGCGATCCACGCCGGACTGGAATGCGGCCTGTTCCTTGAAAAATACCCCGACCTGGAGATGGTTTCCTTCGGCCCGACGCTCCGCGGCGTACATTCGCCCGACGAACGGCTGGAGATCGCCACGGTCCCCAAGTTCTGGAATCTGCTGTGCGAAACGCTGAAAAGTCTGTAACCGCCGCTTCATTTTTTGCAATGGGGTGTTTCCCGACACGGACCGGATGGTTGTTGACTGCGTTTTTCAGCGTGGTCGTATCGTCGATTTCCCCCCCCCTCTGCGCTGCGCTGAACATCTATGACTACCGGTTCCACACCATGCCCGAAACCTCCTATTACGGAGGTATTCACAGCATCGCCAAGGACAGTATAGGACGAATCTGGTTCAGCGGATACGATGCGCTGTTCATGTATAACGGCAGTGCGTTCGTCCGGATGGACGATTTGGTCACGGGCCTCTCGCCGAGTTCCTATTGGAATTACGGACAGGTGGTCACGGACCGCCGCGGCGGTCTGTACGTCGGAACCAACCACGGACTGCTGCGCTTCGACTACGGCTCCCGGAGTTTCGAATCCGTACTGGACGGAAACATCGGTTCGGTCATGGTCAACGGCGACGGTACGGTGTGGCTGATCCGCAACAACGACATCGAATCGTTCGATCCGGAGCGTCTGCCCGAGGTGGTGCGTTACGAGCGGCCTCCGGACTGCTCGGTTTCGTCTTTGGCGCTGATATGCACCCGCGAATACGTTTATGCCGCGACGAAGGGAAACCTCTACCGGCTCAACCGCGAGACCGGACAGTACACGTTTTTCACGACCGTGGGCGGCGACGGCTGCGTGATCCGCGATGTCGTGGAGTGCGGCGGGTCGGTCTATGTCCTTACGCTCATGGACGGCCTGTACGAATGTGACGGGGACGGCCGTGTCACGCAGTATTTCAAGCTGCCGGTCGAATACGAAAAATCCGCCGGAGCCAAGGAGCTGTTTCTCGATGCGTCGGGCGTTATCTGGGTGGCCACGCAGTCGGGGCTTCTCCTCCTGGACCCTGCGACCGGCAGTACGCACCTCCTGCGTTCGAACCTCCATTATCCCTATTCGCTGCCCAACAATTCGGTGTGGTCGATCTTTCCCGATCCCGACGGCGGGGTATGGGTCGGCACCTACGGGGGCAAACTGGCCTACATGACGCTGGCGGACAACGGCGTGAACTATTTCAAGGCCACGCCGGGCGGGCTGAACCATCCCATCGTCAGCTGTTTCGAGGAGGACGACGCGGGCAACCTGTGGATCGGTACGGAGGGCGGAGGTCTGAACTACTGGGACCGGAAGAACGACCGCTTCGTCTACTATACGCAGGAGAGCCGCAGCGGCATTACGTCGAACATGATCAAGCGGCTGCGCTACGACGGGGACGGAAGGCTGCTGATTTCGGCTTTCAACGGCGGCATCAAGTCGTTCGACGCGCGGCGGGGGCGTTTTTCCGACCTGCGCATGTATTATCCGGCCTCGCCGCAGCCGCTGAGCGTTTACGATTTTTTGCAGGAGGGCGATTCGGGAATCTGGCTGACGAATCCCGATGCTGCGTTGATGTACGGAGATGCCGGGAGCGGCATCGTCGGGGCCGTGCACCTGACGGACGACCGCGGAAACGAGGTCCGGCCGCACGTCGAAACGCTCTTCCACGACGGACAGGGCCGTCTGTGGCTGGTGACGCACAACGGAGCGTATGTCGTGGATGCCGCTTCGCGGCGGATTTTGGCGCATTATTACCTCGAAGACGCTCCCTATTCGGAGAACAACCTCTGTTCGTATTGCGTCACGTCCGGTTCCGAAATCTGGTTCGGGACGCGCGGCGGGGGAGTCAACCTGCTGAGCCGCGACGGGGAGTATGCGAATTTCAAGGACCGGACCGGCGAAGGACTGTCGGGAAAGACGGTTTTCGGTATTCTGGAAGACACGGTTTCGAAAAACGTCTGGTTCAGCACCAACAGCGGACTCTATTATTACGACTATGTGAGCCGGATGATCCGCAAGTCGCAGATCGACAGCCCGAACCTTTGCGGGGCCTACTACGTGCGGGCCTGCTATAAGACTTCGCGTGGGGAGATGCTCTTCGGGGGAACCGACGGATTTATCCTGTTCAATCCGGGAAAGATCGGGCACAACGAGCAGAAACCGAAGGTTTTTTTCACCGACCTGCTGATCAACAGCGAACCTGTGAGGCCCGGTGCCAAAGACTCGCCCCTGCGGAGGTCCATAACCACGATGGCCTGCGACGGGGACGACGGCAGCGCCATCGAACTGTCGCACCGGCAGTCGAATCTCGAAATCTGCTTTTCGGCGAACAGCTACCTGGACGCCGGGAAAAATCAGTATGCCTACCGGATGCTGGGGCTTTCCGAACGCTGGTCCCTGCTCCCGCGGGGTCAGAAGGCGGTGCAGTTCTTCAACCTGCCTGCCGGGAGTTATGTCTTCGAGGTCAAGGCCGCCAATAACGACGGATTGTGGGGCGACGAGGTTTCCTCCCTGCGCTTCGAGGTGAGCCCCTCGCCCTTTCTTTCCCGCTGGGCCTATGCCGTTTACGCGATGCTCCTGCTGGCTGTCGCCAGCTTTATCTGGCGCTATTTCACCGACAAGAAGATCTTCCAACAGCGGCTCGAACTGGAACGGATCAAGGAGCAGAACATGAAAGAACTGACCCAGGCCCGGATCAATTTCTTCACGAACATCTCCCACGACCTCAAAACACCGCTTACGCTGGTCATCGATCCGCTGAAACAGCTGAAACAGCATTTGCCCGGGGACGCCCCGTGCAACGACTATGTCCGCCTGATCGAAAAGAACGTGGGGCGTATCCAGCGAATGATCAGCCAGCTGCTTCAATTCCGGGAGATCGAGAGCCAGAAAATGACCCTGAACCGGCAGCCGGGCGACCTGATCCGGTTTATCGACAGCATTTTTTCGTTGTTCGAGTTCTATGCCAGCAAAAAGGGCATCGAAACCGATTTCAGTTCCCGGTACGAGAGTTTCTACACCAGTTTCGACCACGACGTGATTGAGAAAATCTTCACCAACCTGTTCTCCAACGCGATCAAATACACCTCTGAAAACGGCTACGTAGGGGTGAAGATCGGCCGGGCTCCCCGGGAGCGGTTGCCGGTTCAGCGGGGGGGGGGGCCGAAAGGGGCGGTGCCGGCCGCCGATACCGAATACCTTTCGTTTACGGTCACCAATACCGGGGCGGAGATTCCCGAGGACAAGAAGGATATTATTTTCGAATCGTTCAACCGCCTCTCCGCGCGCCGTCCCGAGTTCGAGAGCAGCACCGGCCTGGGCCTCGCCATCGTCCGGGAGCTGGTCGGCAATCTGGCGGGGAGCATAACCCTGCATTCGGGAAATTCGAAGGTCGCCTTCACGGTGGTGCTTCCCTTCTCGCGGAGCGCCGAAAAGACCAACAGCGCCGCCGAATCGTACGACTACACGGTTTCCGAGATCGACAACCTGCTGAAAGAGTCCGATGCCGCGGACCGGAACGACCGGCGTGTCCGCAAGGCATACGACATCGTGGTCATCGAGGACGATCCGGATCTGAGAAGCTACCTGGAACGGCGGCTGTCGGAATATTATAATGTATATACGGCGGACGACGGCCGGGAAGGCATTGCCAAGGTGGAGAAGATCTATCCCCAGATGGTCATCACCGACCTGATGATGCCGGAAGCCGACGGTTTCGATGTCTGCCGTTCCCTGCGGTCGAACATCAAGACCAGCCATATCCCGGTCATCATGTTGTCGGGGCAGGGCAAAGATGCCGACAACAAGATCAAGGCGCTGGAGTGCGGCGCCAGCGTGTTCATCGACAAGCCCTTCGACATGGATTACCTGCTCGGGCAGGTGGCCAACCTTATCAAGACCCAGAACGAGCTGAAACAGCGTTACAGCCGGAAATACATCGCCGAACCCTCGAAGATCACGATCTCCTCCGTGGACGAAGAACTGCTGAAAAAGGCGATGAACTACATCGAGCGGAACATCGACAACAACGACTACGACGTGGAGTCGTTCGTGTCGGACATGGCCATCGGGCGGACGCTCCTCTACCAGAAGCTGAACGACATTACGGGCATGTCGATCAAGGAGTTCATCATGGACATACGGCTGAAACGCGCCGCCCAGCTGCTCCGGGAGTCCGACCTGACGATCTCCGAGATTTCGATCATGACGGGCTTCGCCAATCCGAAATATTTCAGCATCTGTTTCAAGCGCCACTTCGAGCTGACCCCTTCCGAATTCAAGAAAAAGGCGTAACGTCTGCCGGCCGGCCGCGCTGTTTTCGCCCTGCGCGACAAGGGGGAGGCCGTGTTCGGCCGGGAATGGTTCCATTTTGTGCGATTCGTACAAAATGGAACCATTTCTGAATAAATGGCTACCATGTTATGAACTCATTTTCTGGATATTTGCATTGCCGGGAGCTGAAACGGACTCTCCGGAAAAACTAACCGAAAATGCGAATTAAAACCGAATGCTTATGGGAAAATGACCTGAAAACCGCCCAGGGACGACCGGGTTCTCCTGCCGTCCGCACAATCTTTTGAAGATGCAATTTTAACCCAAACGGAACCTTTTATGATAAGAATGTACAAAATGCTTAAAGGCACTCTGGCGATGACCGTTTTGCTGCTGTTGTCGGCCGGACCTTTGTTTGCACAGAATGCGATTAACGTGACCGGAAAGGTCACCGATGAAAACGGAGCGCCCCTGGCGGGTGTCGTCGTACTCGTAAAGGACGGCGGGAACAACAATGCCACCGTCACCAATACGCAGGGTGTTTATGAGATCAAGGCCCCCGCGGCCTCGACGCTGGTTTTCTCGTGCCTGGGTTATTCCAGCCGGGAGATCGGGATCGGCACGTCCAACGTCGTGGACGTGAAGATGGCGCAGGATGCGCAGTCCCTCGACGAAGTGGTCGTCGTGGGTTACGGTACGCAGAAGAAGAAGGACCTTACGGGAGGTCTTGCCGTGGTCGGCAAACAGACGCTGGAGATGGTTTCGACCAACAACCTGATGGACCGTCTGGTCGGACAGGTCGCCGGTCTGAACATCACCACCGGCAACGAGGCTCCGGGCAGCAACCAGACGCTGCTGATCCGCGGCCAGAACTCGCTGACGGCCAGCAATGACCCGCTGATCATCCTGGACGGCATTCCCTATTCGGGCGGCCTGGCCGACCTCGATCCGAACATCATCGAGAGCCTGTCGGTGCTGAAAGACGCTTCGGCGGTTGCGATCTACGGTTCACGCGGATCGAACGGCGTCATTCTGATCCAGACCAAGCGCGGATCGAAGGGCAGTTTCCATGTGACCTACAAGACGAAACTCTCCGTCGCCGAACCGATGCAGCGCATCGAGACGATGGGTCCCAACGAGTTCATCCGTTTCAAGCAGGACATGGGCCGACTCAAAAACAATTACAGCGGCGAGCAGCTCGATCCGCTGGTGGGTTCGATCATCAGCGCCAGCGAGAAGGTCAACTACGCCAAAGGCGTCACCAACGACTGGCAGGACTATGTTTTCCGCACGGTCTTCACGATGGACCACCAGCTGAGCTTCCAGGGCGGCAGCGAAAAGACGACCTACATGGCCGCCGTTTCCTACCTGGACAATCCCGGCGTCGTCTACAACTCGAATTATCAGCGTACGACCGTTTACGCCAGCATCAACCAGACGATGAACGACTGGTTGTCGGTGGGCCTCACCACGCAGTTCGTCAACCGCGAGAGCGGCGGTGCGACGCCGAACCTCGAACACGCCATCAAGCAGAGCCCGTGGGGCATCTACAAGGACGAGACGGGCGGTTATTACGAGGAGCCGATGGACTATTCGAACCTGCCCAACCCGATGAAGGATGTCAACGCCGATCAGAAACGCACGGGCCGCAACTTCATGGCCAACGGTTTTCTCGACATCAAACTTCCCGTCGAGGGTCTCTCGTTCCGCTCGCAGTTCGGCTACAACTACCGCAGCCAGCTGAACGGCACCTACTACGGCCGCAACACCGTGACCGGTAAGAAGGTGGACGGCCGCGCCGAACTGGATAACAACCACACGACGGACTGGACGTGGGAGAACGTGCTGAAATTCGACCGCAATTTCAAAAAGCACCATATCGACTTCACGGGATTGTTCTCCATGCAGGAAACCCAGTATACGGGCGCTTCGCAGAGCGGCGAAGGCTTCGTGAACGACGATTCGAGCTTCTACCGGATGGACGGCGCCGAAAACAAGATCACTATCGGTTCGTCCTATTGGAAGGAGAATTTCGTTTCGGGCATGTTCCGCGTGAACTACGGATTCGACAGCAAGTATCTGCTGACGCTGACCGGACGCGCCGACTCGTTCTCGGGATTCGCCGAAAATCACAAATGGGCCTTCTTCCCTTCGGCCGCCGTAGCCTGGCATCTGGGCGAAGAGAGTTTCATCAAGGACAACGCTTCGTGGATCGACATGCTGAAAATCCGCTTGTCGTACGGCGCTAACGGCAACAACGCCATTTCGCGCTACCAGTCGCTCGACCGTCTTTACGCAACCAACGGCGTCAAGTACATTTGGGGCGACGGCGGCAGCGCCGCCAACTCGGCCTATCTGCCGAGCGATGGCATCGGCAACCCCGACCTGAAGTGGGAGACGACCTATACGGCCAACCTCGGTATCGACTTCCAGTTTTTCAACGGACGCTTGGGCGGTACGATCGACATGTATCTTTCCAATACGCACGATCTGCTGATGTCGCGCTCTGTGCCTATCATGAACGGTTACAGCAAGATTCTCTACAACGTTGGACAAACCCGCAACAAGGGTATCGAGTTGACGCTCCATTCGCAGAATATCCGCAAGACGAATTTCCGCTGGGAGACCGATTTCACCTTCTCGCTCAACCGCGACGAGATCGTCGAACTGCGCGGCGACGGCAACGACGACATCAACAACAAGTGGTTCATCGGCAAGCCGCTGTCGGTCTACTACGACTGGAACATGATCGGCATCTGGCAGCAGGGCGACGAGTTCACCTTCACCGACAAGGACGGCAAGGAGGTGGCCCATCAGACGGGAGCCACGCCCGGCGCCGCCAAATTGGAGGATGTTGACGGCAACGGCGTGATCGACTCCAATGACCGGAAAGTCATCGGAAGCAAACAGCCGAGTTTCACGATGTCGATGGGTAACCGTTTTACCTACAAGGATTTCTACTTCTCGTTCCTGTTCAACGGCGTCTTCGGCAAATGGATGACCGACAACGTGGCCAACATCGGTTCGTATACGTTCGGTTCGGGCAACTACATCCACGGCGTGAGATACTGGACGCCGGAGACTCCCGATGCGGAGGTCGTTTCGCCGGGCTACCAGGCCTCTTTCGACCACGGCTACTACAAGAAGCTCAATTACGTGCAGCTGCGCAACATCACGCTGGGCTACCGCGTCAACCAGAAATTCGTCCGCAAGATCGGCCTGAGCGCCATCGATGTCAATTTCAGCGTGAACAACGTGTGCGCCTTCTCTAACATGCGGCAGATGCTGAACTACGACAACACCTGGTTCGCATCGTTCCCGACCGCCCGTTCCTATGTGTTGGGATTATCCTTAACCTTTTAAGTAAGAACTGATTATGAAAACGATGAATTATATCAAACTCAGCGCCGCATGCTCGGTTCTGGCAATCGTTGCGGGTTGTACCTCCTTTCTGGAAGAGGATTTGAAAAGTTCGTTGGCTCCCGACAACACCTATACCAGTTCGCTGGGCTTCGAGGTCGGCTCCACGGGACTCTATGCCATCGCCCGTTCGGAGTACAACACTTGGGGCGAGCAGGGTGCCTTCATGCACAACGGTGCCTGCGCCTACGAAGTGTTGCAGATTTCGACCGATCTCTGCCGGATGGGCACCGTCCGCGACGGTTCGCTCGTTCCGTTCGCCGAGCTGACGCTCAATCCCTCGACGCTTTTCGTCGGATCGTACTGGAACTGGGCCTATAACCTGATCGGTTCGGCCAACGAGCTGCTGATCTATTCCGAGAAGAACGACAACTGGGATTATCCGACCGACAAACAGCTCTATCAGGCCGAGGCGCGGTTCTTCCGTGCATACGCCTATCGCACGCTGGTCTATCTCTACGGCGACGTGCCCTGGGTCGAGACCATCCAGAAACCCTTCCTGCTTTCGTTCTCGCGGGACCCCAAGATCGAGGTGCTGGGACACATCATCGACGACCTGAAATTCGCCAAGGAGCATCTTCCCGAAGATCCCGATGCGGTGAAGGAGGGCAAGCTCACGACGTGGGCCGCACGCCACCTGCTGAGCGAAATGTACCTGCTGCGCGGCGCTGAGGGCGATTACAAGCTGGCCGAGGAGAATGCCCAGGAGGTGATCGACAGCAAGCATTACAGCCTGGTGAAGAGCCGTTACGGTGCCGACAAGAGCAAGCCCGGCGACTATTTCAGCGATATGTTCCTCGAAAACAACCAGAACCGTTCGGCCGGCAATACCGAGAGCATTTGGGTCATGCAGTTCCAGTACAACACCGTCGGCGGCGGCACGAACTCCGATGATTGGACCCGCCGCGCCTGGAATCCCCAGTACCATGCCATCGACGGTTTTGCGCTGGCCGATTCGCTCGGCGGCCGCGGTCTGGCGCAGATCTATCCGCTGAAATGGTGGATCGGCGTCAAGGGCACGAACGCCACGACCGCCGGCGAAAAGGAGGGTTTCCCCGAAATCAAAGAGAACGGTATCTTCGACGACGGCGACATCCGCAATTCGGAGTACAACATCAAGCGCAACTGGTACTACAACAACCCGCTGACGCCCAACAAACTCGGCCAGAAATGCCCCATCGACGACAAATCGTGGTCGCAGGCCCAGCTTTTCCCGGCGCTGAAAAAGTTCTTTTTCGGAAAAGAGGAGAATTTGCAGCTCACCGGTTCGTACAAGGACCGCACGAAATTCCGCCTGGCTGAAACCTATCTGCTGCTGGCTGAAGCCTACCTGCGTCAGAACATGCCCGACAAGGCTGCCGATGCCGTGAACGAGGTGCGCCGCCGTGCCAAGGTGGCCGACGTTTCCGACGACGAGATGACGATGGACTACCTGCTCGACGAGCGTATCCGCGAATTGTACGGCGAGGAGAGCCGCCGCTTTACGCTGGTGCGCACGGGCAAACTGATCGAGCGTGTGAAGAAGTACAATCCTGAGGCGCGCGACCTCATCCAGGATTTTCATGTGCTGTGGCCCATTCCGCAGGCTGTCCGCGACGCCAACACCGGAGAATTCCCGCAGAACCCCGGTTACGAAGGCTACGAGGGCTGATGACCGGTCCGACCGGTTTTCGGCCCCGCCTCCGGGCGAACAAGAAAAGCAATGTGTCCGGACGCTTCCGGACCCTATCAGCAAACACGAAAAAAACAGCTATGAAAAAGATGAAATTTGCATGTAACATATCGCTGCTGACCCTTGTGGCACTCGGCCAGTGGGCTTGTGCGTGGGACCCGTACGAGCATGACAGCGACCCGGTCAGGGAGACCCTCGAACTGACCGCCTCCGCCTCCCAGATCGCTTTGGACGAAAACGACCTGACGGCTACGGTCCTCACTTTCGACTGGACGCCGGCGCGTCCGATGTCCGACGAGTATCTGGTCTCCTACAAGACCAAACTGGACCTGCTGACCAACAACTTCGGTTCGGCCACGACCATCGAGACGAGCGAGGACGACGGAATATTCAGCCGGAGCTACACCTCCGAGCAGCTCAACAACTGGGCCAACGAGCGCTGGAAAGTGCCCGTGAACAAGACCTTTACGCTGGCGTTCCGCGTCATCGCGGAGTATGCGGGCGGTCCCACTTATGAAATGCCCGAGGTGCGGACCGTCGAGGTGACCGTAACCCCGATCAAGGTCGATGTCTTCGACGCCGACAAGGTGTCGCTCTCCGGTACGGCTCTCAGCAGCGTCACGGAGATCGAAAAGACGGTCGAGAATGCGAACCTCTATGCGTGGTACGGTGCGCTGAGCATCGGCGAGCTCCAAATTCCCGTCGAATTGGAGGGCCAGACCTATTATATCGTTCCGAGCGACGGCAACGGTGCGCTCCGCGACGGCGAACTCGTTGACGTGAAGATGCAGGACGATCCCGTTTCGTGGACCATTCCGGCCGCCGGCAACTACCGTCTGCTGATCGACATGGAGAACAAGCAGGTGCGCATCTATTCGCCGGCGACCGACCTGAAACCACTCTCCGTGACGTTCCGTCCGAACGGGGCCGAGGCCAATCCCGAGACGACGATCGAGGTGCTCGACCTTTGGGCCTACGGAGCCGGTACGGGCTGGGGCGTCCGCAAACTCAACCTGAAACAGAGCCTTGCCGATCCTCAGGTGCTGATCTACGATGCCGAGGAGCATGACGGCACCAAATTGTCCAGCGGCTTGAAGTTCTGTGTGGCCCAGAATTTCACGGTGGACGAAGTGGGTTACAACCAGAACAACGCCTACTGCTTCACCTGTCCGCTGACGGCAGAAGGCAAGAGGCAGAACCTCACGCTGGTGCTCGATAAGGAGAGCGAACTGCACGGCGGTGCCGACGGCGAGACGCGTAACTCGTATTACACGATTCCCGCTTCCGACCTGCTGATCTTCGATCTGCGGCACAATACGATCCTTGCGCGGAACAAATAGGACCGCGGCCATCTGAAACAGCGCCGTATCGGACTGGATACTGGGTTCCGGCCGACAGAACGATACGGCGCTGTTTTTCCGACATGTTGTCCATCAATTCAAAAACGATATGACTGCTATGAAAAATCTGATGACGGCCTGCCTTTTGGCCGCGTTTCTGTGCTCTGCCTCCTGCGGATGTTCGAAAGACAGCGGCGGAGGGGAGGATGACGGCGGCAAGATCGCCGGCGTGACCGTGAAACCCGCATACAACAAATCGCAGGTGCTGCACAATCCGCTGAATGGCTGGGTGATGTATGTGAGTGCCGACTACGATCCTTCGTATTTCGACAAGGAGATCTACGTGCCTCTGCTGGGCAAGAACGTGAAGGTGGCGGACTATGCCTCCGCCTGCTACATCCGCACGAAATGGTCCGTGCTGAATCCCGCCGACGGCGAGTATGCCTGGAAGAATCCCGATTCGAAGATTTACAAGCTGGTTCAGGCGGCCCGCGAACGGAAACTTCCCATTGCGTTCCGCGTCGTGGTGGACGGCCGCGATCAGGGAGCGAACACGCCCCAGTTCGTTTACGACGCCGGGGCCGAATATGCGATGTCGGAGCCGAAGTACCCCGACCGCAAGACTCCCATGCCGCAGGACCCGGTTTTCCAGCGTTACTACGAGAAGTTCGTCGAGGCTTTCGCCGCGGAATTCAACGATCCGGAGAACACCTCGTTCATCGACGGCTACGGCCTCGGGAAATGGGGCGAGGGTCACAGCGTGGCCTACAACAAGGACGACGTGTCGGCCGTTGACGCGAATACGGAGACGGTCAAGCGCGAGGTGCTCGACTGGATCACGAAGCTCTATGCCAAGTATTTCACGCAGGTTCCCCTCGTTATCAACTACCACCGCGTGCTGGGACATCCCACGAGCGAGGGCACGGCCAATCCGAACAGCGAGAGTTTGGTCGCCTTGTCCGTGGCCAACGGCTATTGCCTGCGTCACGACGCCTTCGGCATGAACAACGCCAGCTGGGGTTACAGCACCTGGGAGAAGGCCATCGCCGCGCAGTGGCGCTATAAGGTCCCCATCATCATGGAGGGCGGTTACATCGTCAGCAGCCACAGCTATTGGAACGATCCGGCGGGCTATCGCCAGGGCCATCCCGAAGATGTCCGCCAGGGTGAATTCGACTCTTCGGCCGAGGCGCACGTCAATATGATGGACTTCCGCGTGGGGCAGGAGACCGAGTCGTGGTTCGGCGACGCTTTCAACCTCGTGCAGCGTTTTGTTTCCGAGGGCGGTTACCGCCTTTATCCCGACCAGGTGACCCTTCCCGACCAGGTGAACGCCGGCAGCCGCGTCAAGGTCGCTTCGCGCTGGCGCAACATGGGTTGGGGCTATTTCCCGAACAACCTTCCGCAGTGGAACTACAAATACAAGGTGGCCTATGCGCTGCTCGACGCTTCGGGCAAGGCGCAGCGGGTCTTCGTTGACGGGGAGTGCGAGCCTTCGACGTGGGTCGAGAGCAAACCTTTCTCCTATACGTTCGAGACGCCTGCCGTCGATCTCCCCGCCGGAAAATATACGTGGGGCATCGCCATCGTCGATACGACGAAGGAGAACGTTCCGGCCATCGAACTGGCGGTGAACGACGAAAAGACCGCCGAAGGTTGGGTCAAACTGCTCGACGTTCAGATCCATTAGTGCCGGGTAAGTTATGAAACGGGTTGTTTTGCTTGCCGCCGCGTTGCTGCTCTCCTCGACGACGGCTTTCGGGACCGGCGTTTGGGTCGAGGCCGAGAGTTTCCGCGACAAGGGCGGCTGGTCCGTCGATCAGCAGTTCATGGATCTGATGGGATCGCCGTATCTCATCGCACACGGCATGGGCAAACCCGTGGCGGATGCCGTTACGACCGTCGAATTCCCCGAATCCGGGACTTATCACGCCTACGTGCGGACGTTCAACTGGGTCGCTCCCTGGTACGACGGCGAGGGCCCCGGGAGATTCTCCCTCCGGGTGGGGAAACGGACGCTGCCCGAGGTGCTGGGAAACCGGGGCCGGGAGTGGATGTGGCAGTATGCCGGACGGGTCGCTGTCCGGAAGGGGCCGGTCGAAGTTTCGCTGACCGACCTTTCCGGCTTCGACGGCCGCTGCGACGCCGTCTATTTCACCCGGGATCAGGGGGATGTGCCTCCTGCCGGTTCCGGAGAGCTGGCGGCTTTCCGCCGCAGGATGCTGCATATTCCCGATACGCCGCAGCGCGTGGAGTCGTTCGATTTCGTCGTGGTGGGCGGAGGCATCGCCGGGATGTGTGCCGCGGTGTCGGCTTCGCGGCTGGGATGCCGGGTCGCGCTGGTCAACGACCGTCCGGTGCTGGGCGGCAACAACAGCTCCGAAGTCCGCGTACATCTGGGCGGTGTCATCGAGGTTGGCCCGAACAAGGGGCTCGGGCGCATGATCCGCGAATTCGGCCACTCGCGCGGCGGCAACGCCCAGCCGGCCGGGAATTACGAGGATGCGAAAAAGGAGGAGTTCATCGCCGCCGAAAAGAACGTCGCCCTGTTCGCCGGCTGTCGGCCGTGAACACGACCGGCGGCCGGATCGCTTCGGTGGTCGTCCGTCACATCGAAACCGGGGAAGAAACGCTTCTCGAAGCGCCGCTTTTCGCCGACTGTACGGGCGACGGCACGGTCGGGTTTCTGGCCGGGGCCGATTTCCGGATGGGCCGCGAGAGCCGGGACGAATTCGGCGAGGAGCTGGCCCCTGCGGCCGCCGACAGGATGACGATGGGTTCGTCGGTGCAGTGGTACTCGGTCGATGCGGGTAAAAAGACGGATTTTCCGGTGTTCAGCTATGGCCTGAGGTTCGACGAAACGAACTGCGAGAAGGTGACGATGGGCGAGTGGAAATGGGAAACCGGCATGAATCTCGACCAGATCGCCGATTTCGAACGCATCCGCGACTACGGTCTGCTGGTGGTCTATTCGAATTGGAGTTTCCTGAAAAACGGACTCCGTGACAACGGCGAATTTCGCAACCGCGAACTGGGCTGGGTGGCCTATGTCGCCGGCAAACGCGAATCGCGCAGGCTGCTGGGCGACTACGTGCTGAAACAGGACGACATCGACAAGCACGTTTTCCACGAAGACGCCTCTTTCGCCACGACCTGGGACCTTGACCTGCATTTCCCCGATTCGCTCAATTCCGTGCGCTTCCCGGGCCGGGAGTTCAAGGCGGCCACGAAGCACGTCCATATCTATCCCTATGCCGTGCCTTACCGGTGCCTCTATTCCCGCAACGTGGACAATCTGTTCATGGCCGGGAGAAATATCAGCGTGACGCACGTGGCGCTGGGCTCCGTGCGCGTGATGCGCACGACGGGCATGATGGGCGAAGTGGTCGGCATGGCGGCTTCGCTGTGCCGGAAATACGAAACCTCGCCCCGCGGGGTCTATCAGCGGCATCTGGACGAACTGCGGTCGCTGATGCGCGAAGGCGTCGGCAGAAAGGACGTTCCCGACAACCAGCGATTCAACCAGGGGGCTTCGCTGAAGGCTCCCCGCGCATTGCGCAACGATTGAAAACGACGACGAAACGGATTTTTCAGAAACGATGAAACACACATTCCCGATACTTGCCGCGGCGCTGTTGTGCGGCGCCTGTGCATTTGCACAGGACGATTGTTACAGCCGTCTGCGAAACGACACCCTGACGATCGGCAACTCCCGGATCGAGCGGAAATTCGTCTGGAACGGCGGAAACCTCGTGACGTACAGCCTGACCGACAAGTCGTCGGGGCAGGTGTGGCTGAACCGCACTCCGGCGCCCGATTTCGAGATTCCCGGCGATGCCGAAGTCTCTGCCGGAACGTATTCGTCGGCCCGGGTCGGCGAGACCGGAATCCATCCGGAATACCTGGAAACGACCGTGGAATTTTCGCTGGGCGCGCTTGCCGTCCGGCGGGTCTACCGGGTTTACGGGGATACTCCGGCCATTGCCTGCGACACCTACCTGAAAGGACGCGCCGCCGGAGCGCTTGCCGGCGACCGTGCCGCGAACCTCGGCGACCGGAAGAACATCGAGTCGAAAGAGGATATGCGTGCGCTCGGGAGTTCGAGCGTGCTCGACCGGTTCAATCCCGGCGGGTTTCATTGGCAGACGCGGATCGTCGAGTTTCAGGACGTTACGGACTGGAACAACAATCTGGTCTTCGAGACCGACGTGATCCCTTACCGGAAGAACCACTACCGGGGCAATCTGCTGTTCGCCCGCAGCGGGGAGAACGACCGCGGCTTCTTTTTCCTGAAAGAGGCTCCCTGTTCGAACGTGCAGCCGGCCTATCAGGGTTACGATTTCACGGCCGAATTCGGGAATTTCACGGTTTCGGGGCTCGGTCTTACGGAGCGGGACCTCGACGGCGGGGAGTGGATGAGGGCCTACGGATGCGTCGTCGGCGTCTGGTCGGGCGGGGAGCTGGAGCAGCTGACCGCTTTGCGGAGCTATCAGAAACAGCTGCGGAAACAGCTCCCGGGGCGCGACGAGATGGTGATGATGAACACGTGGGGCGACCGCAGTCAGGATACGAAGGTCAACGAACGCTTTTGTCTGGAGGAGGTCCGGCGGGCCGCACGCCTCGGCATCACGCATTTTCAGATCGACGACGGCTGGCAGGTCGGCAAAAGCCCCAATTCGGCGGTGGCGAAAGGCTCGTTCCGGAACATCTGGGACAATCCCGACTATTGGAAACCCGATCCGGAGAAGTATCCGAACGGTCTGCATTCCGTCGTGGAACTGGGCCGGGAGCTGGGAGTGGAGATCTGCCTCTGGTTCAATCCGAGCGTGCAGGACGGCTATGCCGACTGGGAGAAGGACGCCCGGGCGATGATCGACCTGCATGACGAATACGGCATCCGCACCTTCAAGATCGACGGACTTGCGATTCCCGACAAACGCGCCGAGGCCAACCTGCGGCGGTTGTTCGACCGGGTGCTGGCCGAAACGGACGGCAGGGTGGTGTTCAACCTCGACGCCACGGCCGGCCGTCGCGGAGGTTACCACATGTTCAACGAGTACGGCAACGTTTTCCTCGAAAACCGCTATACCGACTGGCAGAACTATTACCCTTACTGGACGCTGCGCAACCTGTGGATGCTGTCGAAATACGTCCCTGCCGAGCGGTTGCAGATCGAATTCCTGAACAAGTGGCGCAATGCCGGAAAATATGCCGGCGACCGCTTCGCCCCGGCGAACTACGGTTTCGGATACCTTTTCGCCGTGACGATGGCCGGGCAACCGCTGGCCTGGATGGAGGCGGGAGGGCTTCCCGACGAGGCGCTGGCCCTCGGCCGGGAGATCGGACGTTACAAGGAGGTGCAGCACGATTTCCACCGCGGGGTGATCCTGCCCGTGGGCGACGAACCGTCGGGACGGTCGTGGACTGGATTCCAGTCGCTGAACGGCGACCGGGGCTATTTCATCTTCTTCCGCGAGCAGCATCCCGACCGGCGGACCCGTATCGGAACGTGGCTGCCGGAGGGGGCTACGGTGCGGCTGACGCCCGTGCTGGGCAGCGGGAAAGCCGCCGTGCGGAAGGCCGGCCGCCGCGGAGAGCTGGAAGTGGAACTGCCGTCGCCCGACGACTATGCGATGTACCGCTATGAGATAATCCGTAAACCGAAACCCTGAATTTACGAATCTGAAACGAACATGAAAACGCTGACAAAATTTGCAATAACGTTCGCCCTGTCGTTCCTCGCGGTGACGGGAGTTCGGGCGCAGGACCTTATCGCCAACGTTTACGGACGCGAGATGCAGTCGCTGAACGGGAAATGGGACGCCGTCGTCGATCTCTACGATCAGGGACGCAAGAACAAGATTTACCTGAACCGCAAACCCGAGGGAAAGACCGATTTTTACGAATATGCGTTCGAAAACGGGCTGCGGCTGGATGTTCCCTCGGACTGGAATTCCCAGACGCCCGAACTGAAATACTACGAAGGTACGGTCTGGTACGCCCGGCGGTTCGACGCTCCGCGGCAGGACGGACGGCGGCTGTTCCTCCATTTCGGGGCCGTAAGCTACCGTTGCCGGGTCTATCTCAACGGCGAGGAGATCGGGAGCCACGAGGGCGGTTTCACGCCCTTCCAGATCGAGGTGACCGGCAGACTGAAACCGGCGGATAATTTCCTCGCCGTGGAGGTGAACAACACGCGCACGCCCGATGCCATTCCGGCGATGGCTTTCGACTGGTGGAATTACGGCGGCATCACGCGCGACGTGTCGCTCGTCAGCGTTCCCGAAGCCTTCGTCGAGGATTATTTCATTCGTCTCGACAAGGATTCCGCCGACCGGATCAGCGCCGATGTCCGGTTGTCGGGGGCTCCTGCCGGAACCTCCGTGCTGGTCGAGATTCCCGAACTGAAAGTCCGGGAGACGGCTTCCGCCGACGAACGGGGTGCGGCGGCGCTTTCGTTCCGGGTGA
>OGQU01001287.1_pt1 | contig 21409 bp, 18 predicted proteins | sample 1553341 | NCBI WGS metagenome assembly OGQU01 (sample SAMEA2579920, study PRJEB22360) | human gut metagenome | biome: human gut; feature: human-associated habitat; material: faeces | place: Denmark | collected 2008/2010 | reverse complement strand
TAAAAGAAAATAAGGAAACTCATACGAAAAAGCTAAAAAAAATAGAAAATAGTTTAAGTGATGAATTAACTGAAAAACAAAGGCTTTTTTGTATTTACTATATAGAAAATTTTAATGCTACAAAAGCTTATCAAAAGGCTTATGATTGTGACTATCAAACTGCAATGTCAAATGCCTCTAGAATGCTAAGAAATGCTAAGGTAAAACAAGAAATAGATAGATTAACTAATGAATGCTTAGAAGAGCAAGAAATAAATTCTAAGCTTCTTAGTAAAAGGATATTTCAAAAGTATATAGATATAGCTTTCGCTGACATAACTGATTATATTACTTTTGGCAAACAGGAACGAGAGGGCGAGTTCGGACCATATACAGTTAACTATGTGGATTTAAAAGATAGTAATAATGTAGATGGCGGTTTGATAAGTGAAGTTTCGCAAGGTAAAGATGGCATTAAAATAAAATTACAAGATAAAATGAAAGCATTACAATGGCTATCTGATAGAACAGATATGTTATCTGATAAAGATAGATACAAACTTGATTTAGAAATAACAAAAACTGAATTAGCTATGTTAAAACAAGGTGGCGATGAAGGTGAAGTCGAAGATGATGGATTTATAGAAGCTTTAAATGCACAAGTTGACGAGGTATGGAACGATGATTAATATCAAGGAACATATTTCAGATCTAAAAAATAAAGTTAGTAAAATGAAATCATCTAGAAACTTAGGTATTAAAAAAGCAGTTATAAAATTTAGTCCTTTCTCTAAAAAACAAAAAAAAGTACTAACTTGGTGGCTACCAGCTTCACCTGTACACGATAAAGACGGAATTATAGCTGATGGAGCGATAAGAAGTGGTAAAACTATTTCGATGTCATTAAGCTTTTCTTTATGGGCTATGGAAAACTTCAACGGTCAAAATTTTGGCATGTGTGGTAAAACAATAGGATCATTTAGGAGAAATGTTTTATTCTGGCTGAAGCTAATGTTGAAATCAAGAGGATATAAAACAGAAGATAAAAGAGCCGATAACTTACTAATCGTAACCAAAGGGAATGTAACAAATTATTTTTATATCTTTGGTGGTAAGGATGAACGAAGTCAAGACCTTATACAAGGTATTACTCTAGCCGGTGTATTCTTTGATGAAGTTGCTTTAATGCCTGAGAGTTTTGTAAATCAAGCAACAGGTCGTTGTTCAGTTGAAGGCAGTAAATTCTGGTTTAACTGCAATCCCGATGGACCATATCACTGGTTTAAACTTAATTGGATAGATAAAAAAGAAGAAAAGAACATTTTATATCTACATTTTACAATGGATGATAATTTATCCTTGTCTGAAAAAATTAAAAATAGATATAAATCAATGTATTCTGGAGTATTCTTCAAACGCTATATTTTAGGTTTGTGGGTAGTTGCAGAAGGTATTATATATTCAATGTTTAACGAAGAAAAACACATCTGTGATGCTTCTGATTTTTCATATAAAGAATATTATATATCATGCGACTACGGTACTCAAAATGCTACTGTATTTGGATTATGGGGCAAAGCTACAAATAATAAACATGTATTAATTAAGGAATATTACTACAGTGGTCGAGATAAAGGAATACAAAAGACAGATGCACAATATGCAGATGATTTAGAAAAGTTTATAGGCGATTATAAAATTAAAAGAATAATCGTTGACCCTTCGGCAGCTTCTTTTATTGCTGAATTAAGAAAAAGGGGATATAGAGTTCAAAAAGCTAAGAACGATGTACTAGACGGAATAAGACTTACTGCTAGTTTTATGGCTCAAGATAAACTTTTAATTGATAAAGATTGTGTTGAAACATTAAAAGAAATAGCATCTTATGCATGGGATGAAGATTCGAGCAAAACTGGAGAAGATAAACCAGTTAAAGAATATGATCACAGTATGGACCAAATGAGATATTATTTCTTTACTGTAGTTGGAAATAGAAAAGTAAGAATAAATAATAGCCGATAGAAAGGAGGTCACAAGATGCTTAATAGTTATCAAGAGTTTGTTACTGCTGAACTTACTGGATTATATGGCTCGGCAGTATTACAAGAAATGAGCGATATACTAAGACTGTATGACATATATGAAGGTCGAGAAAACTTTATAGACAAGTCAGAAGAAAAAGACTATACACAGACAGAAAAGAAAACAAATCTGATTAAGAAGCTTATAAAAGAAGAATCTAGATTTTTATTCGGTAAGACTCCAGAGTTATACATTCAGCCTAAAAATGATACAGATGCCGACAAAGATAAAGCTGAACAAATAAATCTTTATTTAGATAAGATATTAAAAGATAATCTGTTCTCAGAGAAACTTATAAAAGGCGCTAGAGATTGTTTTATAGGTAAAAGAACTGCTATTAAATTATATGCTAATCAAGATACGAAAGAGATTAGAATAATGTTTTTGCCTTCATTGGAATTTATCTACGAAAGTGACGAGGAAAATCCAAACGAACTTAAAAAGATAATATTCTTTTATCAGACTAACAAGGAAGTTGAAAGAGATAAGCAACGTATTTGGAAACAAAAGTATGAAATGATAGAAGGAAGATGTATTTTACACGAAGGTGTATATAATGGTAATGGCATATTAATAGAGCCTATAAATGTAGATGTAGATTTGCAACTTAGTGGAATCCCTTGCTATGTCATAATAAATGACGGACTATCTGGAGACCCATTTGGAGAAAGCGACGTAAAAGAGCTTCTAGATAATCAAGTTCAATACAACAGACTATCCTCAGAAGATGTAGACACACTTAGAAAAGGTATGGATAGGATAATCTATGGAGTAGATATAGACCCAGAGGCATCGGAAAACTTTAAACTAAAGCCTGGAGCTTATTGGGATGTACCGACAGACCCTACAGCAGAAAATAAACAAGCTATACTAGGGACAATACCGACAGATTTTAATTACGGAGATAAAATAGAAAACTCTTTAAAACGTATCAAGTCAGATATGTATGAGATGCTAAATATTCCAATGTTAAGTAATGACGAGCTAAAAGGTATGATGACATCAGGCAAAACTATGAAAGCACTGTATTGGCAACTTATTACTAGATGTGAAGAAAAGATGATGGCATGGCGACCAGCTTTAGAATGGCTAATAAGAGCAATACTTGAAATTACAGAAGTATATCAAATAGAAAAATTACCGCAGCTTGATTACACTGTTACAGTAGAAAATAACTATCCTTTACAGGCAGATAAAGACGAAGAAAAGACATTAGACTTGCAACAAGTAAATGCACAGGCTATGTCTAGAAAAACTTTTATCAAAAAATGGCAAGGTGTTACAGATGATGTTGCTGATGCTGAAATAAAACAAATAGCATTAGAAAGAGAAATGCTAGAAGAAAGTTATGTATCTGGAATGAGTGATCCAGTTGAATAATTTTTTTAAACAAAAGAATAAAACTGAAAAAGAGATGACTAGAGAAATAAAAAAAGCATATAAAAGAGTAGCAAATAATCTAATTAAAAGATTAGCTCTAATAAATCCAAACACAATGACATATGACTATCTAAGACAAACTGCTAAGTACTTAGAAAGAGAATATAAGAAACTAAATAAAAAGCTTAATAAAGATATTGAAAAGGCTATTACAAATACCGTAGAAGGCTATACACAAAGCCAAGCAGAGTTTTATAGTGATTTATATAAACCTCTTTCTAGTAGCTTTGAAGATATGTTTATAAAAGTAAACAAGCAAGTTTTAGACAATGTTATTACAGGCAAAATGTATGGAGATAACATAAAACTTTCTGACAGACTTTGGAGTAATCATAAAAAGACTGTAAAAACAATAAACGATATACTTACAGATGGTTTTATTACTGGGAAAGGTAGTAAAGAGATAGCTAAAGACTTAGAGGTTTATTGTAATCCAGATTATAAAAAAGAATATGAAAAGTTTACTATTCATCCTAAAAGTAAAAACAAGGTTGAATTTAACTCATATAGATTAGCAAATACATATATAAATCATGCGTACCAAGAGGCAACAAGGCAAAGTGCTAAGCATAATCCATTTGTAGAAAAAGTTGAATGGCTAAGCGGAACAGACGATAACGTATGCGATTTATGTAAAGAACGAAACGGAAAGAAATTCGATAAAAATAAAGTACCTTTAGACCATCCACTTGGCAGATGTACACTATTACCAGTTATAGAAGATGATTTAGAAGATATAGCTAGAGAGTTAAAAGGCTGGGCTAATGGTGATAAAAATGAAAAGCTTGATAAATGGTTTGAAGCATGGGAGGTTAAAAGATGATACCAGAAGATAGGAGGACTTTATGAACGAACAACAATTTTTAGATTGGTGTAAAGATGAAGTTGTAAAATATACCAATAATCATTTAGATAAATCAGATAACAAACAAATAACAAAAGATGATGTATTTATGGTTTGGTGTACTAAAGTTTTACAAAATAACAAAGCATTATTAAGTACAACTTTATTTGACGGAATGTATTATGAATGTACATATAACGGAGATAAAAAAGAAATGTACTTTGATGCTTATAAGAAATGGGAAAATAAAAAGATTGTGAGATAATATTTTTATGGATGATAAATCAATAAAAGAATTAATAAAAATATTAGAAAAAATAAGTAATAGACTATGGTGGATAGCACTTTGGTTAGCACTTACATATTTTGGCCTGTAAAGGCTTATTTTTATGTCTTTTTTTAGTTTACAGACGTAAAAGAATAAACTAAAAACTATATTCAAGAAACGGACTTGTAAAAAGTGTAAATATAGGAGGAAATATGGAATTTAAAGAATTATTAAAAGCACAAAGCTTAACAGATGAACAAATAAATAACATTACTGCGAAGATGAAAGAAGAAAAAATATATACTACATCTTTAGAAAATGCAGACGAACGATATACGAAATTAAAAGGCCAAAAAGCTGATTTAGATGAGCAGATAAAAACAGCAAATGCAACTATAGAAGATTTGAAGAAAAATAATAAAGATAACGAAGCTTTACAAAAGACGATACAAGATCATGAAACGACTATAGAAAATCTGAAAAAAGAATCGGCTCAAAAGGATTTTAATTACGCATTAGATAGTGCATTAAAAGATAATAAATGTAAGAATGCTAAGGCTTTAAAAGCTTTACTTGATTTAGACAATATTAAGTTTAATGAAGGTAAATTAGAAGGCTTAGAAGGTCAATTAAATGCATTGAAAGAAAGTGATGGATATTTATTTGATACATCAAATCCAGCTCCAGGTAATACTGGAGGAGCAGGTAATCATCCAAGAGTTGGTGGAGGCACTGGAGCAGTAACAAAGGCAGATATATTAAAAATGCCTTACAGCAAAAGAGTTGAATTTTACAACAACAATAAAGAAGAATTCAACAGATTAATGAATGAATAGGAGATGATGGGTATATGGCAACAACAAAATTAGCAGATATTATAAACCCAGAGGTTATGGGTCCAATGATAGGTGCAAAAGTAGAAGCACTTTGTAAAATAACACCATATGCAAAAGTTGATACAACATTACAAGGTGTTCCAGGGGATACAAAAACAACACCAAGTTGGGAATACATAGGAGATGCAGAAGATGTAGCTGAAGGTGAAGAAGTCGGAACAGTAGGATTAAAAACTGGGTCAACTACTTTTACAATCAAAAAAGCTATGAAAGCTGTATCTATAACACAAGAATCTATTAATAGTGGATTAGGTAATCCAGTAGCACAAGCTGAAACACAATTAGCAAAATCTATAGCACAAAAAGTTGATAATGATGTATTAGATGCTGCTTATACTGGAACTAATAGAGTAGCTGGAAATACATTAGCTGTAATATCTTACAGTGGTATAGTTGATGCAGTAACACAATTCGAAGATGAAGAAGATGGAATAGAAAAGGTTATGTTTATACATCCAAAACAAGAAGCAACATTGCTAAAGGATTCTAACTTCTTATCAGCTGATAAATTCACTGCTGGAGTAGCAGTAAACGGAGCTATAGGTAAAATAGCTGGTTGCTGGGTTAAAAAATCTAAAAAAGTTATGTTAGTTCAAGCAGAAAAAAATACAAGCGGTACAGTTGAAATATCAGCAGAAAACTTAGCAGAATATAAAAAGAAAACTTTAGATGGTTCTACTTTAAAAGTAGGCGATAAAGTTAATGCAGTAGCAGCAGCTAATCAATACTATTTAAACCCAATATTAAAAATGGAGCCAGATAGTCCTGAAACAGAATATACAGAAGATGAATTACCAGCAATAACAATCTTCCTTAAAAAAAATACTTCTTTAGATCATGAATGGTTCCCTAAAAAACAAATACATGATTTAACAACTGCTAAATACTACGGAGTAGCTAAAACTAACGATGCTAAAATAGTACTTGCTAAATTTAAAAAATAGGTGATTCAAAATGGATGATTTAGAAATGCTAAAGCTGATTTTAAGGGAGAACGATTCCCCCTTTTTTAGTGATGAACAATTAAGATTTTATGCAGAAAAAAATAATTTTGACATAAATAAAACGGCCTACGAATGTTTTCTAGCTAAAGCAGAAGATGACAGCATTGCATTACCAGGAGGATTAAGCTTGCCTAACAATAAAGAATATTGGCTAAGACTTGCAAAAAAATACAGACCGAATGGAAGTAAGATATTATGATAAATAAAGATAAAATTAAAGCTAAAGTTAAAAAAGCAATAAAAAAACTTCCTTCGCAAGCGGTAGTTAAGCGAGCTTATGAAAATGACTTTGGAGAAAAGTCGGATTTATTAGAATTAGTATGCGAATTAGAAGGTCTATACCATGAAGGTAGCAATCTTTCTATAACTTTAGAAAATAAAGGAGAGGTAAAGTCAGATAAAGGCTTGTATTTCCTAATCGCCTACGATGAGACTGCAAAGCTTATACAAAAGGACGATTATATTTATATAGAGGGTTACAAGTACCAAATTAAAGACCTTGGCAATGTTAACAAAATGAATATTTACATGGACATGCGACTACAAGAGGTGAGTTACGGTGAGCAATTTTAGATTTGATGCTAGTGAATTGCTTGGCAATCTAGCACAACAACAAACTAGATTTAAAGCAAGTATGGAATTGTATGCTACTAATAGTGCCACTAAATTACAAAACTATGCTAGACAAAATAGGCCATGGAAAGATAATACTCACGATGCTAGAAATAGACTTAATGCAACATGGGAATGGCGAGGTAGCAAAATAGTAATAGCCCTATCACATGGGGTTAACTACGGAATATATCTAGAAAAAGGTACACCAGCGCATGTAATAAAAGGTAATCCTTGGTTATATTGGCAAGGAGCTAGTCATCCTGTTAAGCAAGTAAATCATCCAGGTACTAGACCTTATCCGATTATTATGCCAGCTATAGAACATGTAGGCCCACAAATTATGGCTGGATTAACTGTATTGCTAAGCAGGTGATCTAAATGTTTAAAGATTTATATAAATTTCTTAAAACTGCTGGATTAACTGTATTTTCTTTAGGACAACAAGATAAGATTTGCACTAAGCCGTTTGTACTTTTTTACGATGCTGGAATAGAAGATACTACAAGTAAGAATTTAAAAAAAGAAAGCATTGAATTATGGGTATTCTATCCATTTAATGAGTATTCTAAGGTAAATGACTATATAAAACAAGTTGAAAATACAGTAACTAAATTCGGCAAATTAAGAAAAGCTTATGAAAAATATGCAATAGAGATAGATAATGAAATGAAAGCATATTATACAAAATTAACGTATTTTAGATACGTTCAAAGGAGGTTGAGATAATGGCAGAAACAGCAGTAACTTTAAATCAACATGCGCTTTCTGATGTTGCATGTGTAGAAATAGTTACAGAAGATGACAAAAGCTATACGTTTGTAACTGCTTCCGAAGTCGGTATAGAAGAAGTACTTGACGAAGGAGATGAACAAACTTTAAAAATAAAAAATGTACTATATGCAAATAGAAAAGCAGAAAATACATTATTAGGACATAATTTGACATTTACAGACAATTTAATGTGTCCTGAGTTGCTAGAATTATTCCAAGGAGGAACATTAACACCAGGTGAAAATGGTATGTTTACATATACACCTCCAGCAATAGGAACAAAAGCAACTAAAAAGAAATTTACATGTAATATATATACTTGCGAAGTTTCCACTGATGGAGATACAGGGAAATATGTAAAAGTATCTTATCCAAGCTGCGAAGGAACTAGTGTTCCATTTACTTTTAAAGATGGTGAATACTACACAAACGAATATGTAATAAAATCTAGACCAGCTAAAAATGTAGCACCTTACACCGCTTCTTTAGTAAATGCATTACCAACTGCATAAATAAATATATAAATAGATATAACCTTCCTAAATAATTTTAGGGAGGTTTTTATTATGAAAGGAATAAATATATGGAAAATTTACAAGTAACAAGCTTAGAAAAATTAAAGAAAGTAAAACAAACAGAAATTATAAATTTAGGCAAATTTGAAGATGGAACAGAATTTGTGGCAGAACTAAAAAGACCTAATATGATGAATTTAATAGCTCATAAGAAAATACCAAATACACTTTTAACAGAAGCAACACAGTTATTTAACGGTAAAAATAAATTAGCTAATAAAGTTGTTGCAGAAGATGATGGAGAATCTTTAGCACAATTAGGAGAATTAATAGAGGTATTAGCAGAAGCATGTCTAGTCAATCCAACATATAAACAATTAAAAGAAATAGATTTAGATCTAACATTAGAAATGCAAATGTCAATAATGATGTATTCACAAGGAGGGGTAGAAACTCTAAAAAACTTTCGTAAAGAGCAACAACGTAATGAGAATAATCAACCAGGCATTGAAGTTTAATAGATTGCCTAGTGAAATATTGCGAATAGACGATGAATATACAGCATTTTGTTTTGATGAAGCTTGTTTATATATAATTAATCAAATTGAGAACAAGAAAAAACCACATTTTAAAGATGAAAAAGCAGAAAGTGATAAAGATAAATATTATTTAAATGATTTTCTTAGAAAAGAAGCAATGAAAGGAGGTAAATAATCCGATGAGTGTGAATTTAGGTTCAGCTGTAGGATATTTAGAGCTGGACAGTAGCAGATGGACTAGTAATTTTAATACTGCTAGGCAACAAATGCGAACATTAGCAGATAGTTCTCAGAGCATGAGTACTAGATTTCAAACGGCTGGGCAAATGCTTACTAGTGCTGGGTCAGCTCTTACAACTCATGTAACGTTGCCTCTAGTAGCATTAGGAACTGCTTGCACTAATATGAGCATGGAAACAGAGACATCTATGGCAAAAGTAAACTCTATACTGCAGCTTAACTCTAATGAATGGGGTAAATATCAAACAACAATAAAACAAGGTGCTAACGATATTGGAATGGCTTATTCAGACTATGCAGAAGCAGCTTATAGCGCTATATCTGCTGGAGTTAAGCAAGCTGATGTTACTAATTTCCTTACGCAGTCTAATAAATTAGCTAAAGGTGGGTTAACGGACTTAGCAACTGCAACAGATTTGTTAACAACAGTTCAAAATGCATACGGTTTAAGCCAAAAGGACATGCAACATGTAAGTGATGTATTGATACAGACACAAAATAAGGGTAAAACTACAGTTGGAGAATTAGGTTCTGCAATGGGTAAAGTAATCCCTACTGCAAATAGTTTAGGTGTATCGGTCGAACAGTTAGGAGCTTCTTATGCTATTATGACTGCTGGAGGTATAAGTACAGCAGAAAGTACAACTTATTTAAATAGCATGTTGAACGAATTAGGGAAAAGTGGTTCAGGAGTAGATAAAATTTTAAGAGAACAAACAGGCAAATCTTTTAAAGAATTAATGGAAAGTGGTAAATCCACAGGAGATGTGTTACAAATACTTTCAGATTATGCAGAAAAAAGTGGAAAATCTCTAACAGATTTATTTAGTTCTGCAGAAGCTGGAAAGGCTGCAACAGCATTAATGAAAGATGGAGTTAAAGGCTTTAATGAACAGCTTGATGGCATGATTAATTCTACTGGAGCATGTGATAAAGCATTTAAGACTATGAATAGTACTGCAAAAGAGCAATTAACACAATCAATTAATAAACTTAAAAATGCAATGGTAGAGATAGGAAATGTAATGCTACCTCTAGTTGGAAAGATAGCACAAGTTGTAGGAAAATTTGCTGATTGGTTAAGCAACCTAGCACAAACAAATCCAGCATTATTGCAAGTAATAGTAGTAATAGGTGGTGTGGTTGCTGCAATAGGACCTTTATTATTAATATTAGGTTCTTTAGCAAGTGCAATAGGTAATATATTGGAATTAAGGACATTGCTTTCTGGTTCATCGATGCTAAGTGGTGCTATAACTAGAGTGACTGGGTTATTTTCTGGATTAAGAAATGTAATTATGGGTTCTGTAGTACCTGCATTACAGTCTTTATGGGCATTTATGTTAACAAATCCAATTACCTTTGTAATAGCAGCAATAGCAGCATTAGTTGCTGGATTTGTGTACCTTTGGAATAACTGCGAAAGCTTTAGAAACTTCTGGATTAATTTATGGGATAACATAGTTGAAACGGTTAGTAAAATTCCAGGAGAAGTACAGAAGATATTTGAAAAAATACAGAAATTTTTCAGTGAATTGCCTGACAAAATAAGCAAGGGTTTAGATTCCGTAGGCGACAAAATAATAGACTGGGGTTATAGCATAAGTGGTGGAGTCGGTGATACCATGGTTGACTTGTATGGTGTATTTAAGGATTCTTTCGAAGGCATAGCAGATTATGTTGAGAATGTTACAACTCTTATAAAAGATATATTTACAGGCAACTGGGGTTCTTTGGGTTCTGATATAGAGAAGATATTTTCAGGGATATCTGATAGTGTTGGAAATATATTACAAGATCTAGTAAATATAGTCGGTGATGTATTTGGAATGATAAATGATGCTATACAAAGTGGACTAAAAGCTATTTGGAGTCCAATAATTGATTGGGCATGTAACTTTAATACGAATTTAGGACAAGCATTTTTAGAAGGCTACTATGCTATAACAGATACCTTCGATATGATAACAATTTTTATTAGGGATATTATGACTGTATTAGGTGATATTTTGACAGGTAACTGGCAAGGAGCATGGGAACACCTACAAGCCTTATGGAACGACATGTGTACATATGCTGAAATGATTTTTAATGATATTAAAAATTCAGTCGTAAATGCTTTTCTTGGTATGAAAGATTTAGCAGTAGATGCACTTTCCAATATAGGGCAATGGTTTAATGAACTTCCAGGTAAAATAGGGACTGCTTTAGGCACTGCTTTAGGCACAATAGCAAGTTGGATAGTTAATACATGGAATTATTTTACTACTAATATACCTAAATGGATAGAATCTATAGGCCAATGGTTTAGTGAACTTCCAGGTAAAATAGGCACATGGTTAACAAATACGTATAACAACGTAATTAGCTGGGGTAGCAATATGCTATCTAAGGCAATAGAAACAGGTACAAATTTTGTTAATAATGTAGTTAATTTTATTAAAAATTTACCCACTACTGTGTATAATTGGTTAACACAAACTTATAATAAAGTAGTTAACTGGGCAACACAGATGATAAATAAAGCTAGAGAGGTTGGAAGTAATTTTGTTAGTAAAGTAGGAAGTACAATACAAAGTTTACCAGGTAAGGTATGGAGTTATTTAAGCCAAACAATAAGTAAAGCCGTAACTTTTGTAAGTCAGTTCGGGCAAAAGGCTACACAAGCAGCAAGAAACTTTACTACTAATATAGTTAATGGAGTTAGAAATATACCAAATCAAATGCTTAGCATAGGAAGGAATATAGTGCAAGGCATATGGCGTGGAATTAGTGGAGCAGCAGGATGGTTAAGGAGTCAAATAAGTAATTTTGCTAGTGGTATTATAAATGGATTTAAATCTGCATTTAAAATAAACTCTCCTTCTAAAATCATGCGAGACATTATAGGTAAGGGAATAGTAGAAGGTATAGGAGTTGGTATAGACCAAGAAGAAGATAGTTTGTTAACAAAGGCATATAAATTAGCTGGAAATGTAGTAAATGTAATGGATGGAAATATTGCAACAGCTAACTTATTTGATAGTGCTAAAAATCTAACTACTAGCATGGATATAGCTACTAGCCAAGCAACCGGTCAAGACAAAATAAATAAATTTGATAGTCTGCTACATGTAGAAAACTTAACAATAAATGATGATAAAGACATAGAAACTCTAGCGAATGATTTAGCATTCTACCTTAAAAGAAAAAATGTATTAACAGTATAAGGAGGTGTAGAAATGGAATTTATGGAGTATAGAGATCCTATAGTTTTATATTTAGATGATAAACCTAGCACAGACTATGGGATAAAGACATATGAAAGCAATATCCTTTCTGCACCTTCTAAAAAATTAGAATTTATAGACATAGAAGGAAGAGACGGAGCATTAACAATAGATAATGGATATGAAGATTTTATATTGAAACTTAGTTGTGTATTAGTAAATGAACATGATGAAGTTGAATGCACTCCTGCATTAGCTAGAAGAGCAAAGAAATTCCTATTAGATGGAGTGAATAGGAAAATACAATTAAGTGAGGATATGGATTACTATTTGCTAGGGACTTACAATTCTGATATCGACATAGAAGAAGCAATTGAAAATTTTGGATTGTTTCAGGCGCAATTTAGATGTAAACCTTATAGATTTTCGAATAAAAATAAAACAGTAGAGATAACTACTAAAAATACCGTAATAAAAAACGATGAATATAAAACCAAGCCTGTTATTGATGTGTATGCAACAGGAGACATAACTATTAATATAAATAACCAGGAAATTATCTTAAAAGATTTAGAAGGAAATATAAAGATTGATTGCGAGAAAATGAATGCAACTACTGTTAATTCACTTAAAAAAACAGTAAATGCAAATCAGAAAATGTACAGTGATTTCCCTATTTTAGAGGAAGACGATAATAATATAACTTGGACCTTAGGAGAAGGAGCTAGTTTTACTAAAATAATAATAAAATACAGATTGGCGGTGATATAGTGATACCAAGAATTTATGATAATAGTTTTACAACGTATGAAAGCAATGGATTAGGTTTATTGGTAGATGCTATATCTTGCCAAGTTGAAGAAGAGTCTAATGGAGATTTTGAGTTGACACTTGTATATCCATCTGAGGGCTCTTTTTTTTATGCATTAAAAAAAGACAACCTTATAAAAGTTGATGCATCTGACAGCTTAAAAGGGCAACTTTTTAGGATAGATACAATATCAAAACCTCTAAATGGCCAAGTAACAGTATATGCAAAACACATTACATTTGACCTAGCTAAAAACTCTTTAAATAAGGATGTAGCTGAAAAAAATATAAAATGCAAAAATGCTGGTAAACATATGCTACAGAGTTCTGATGCAGATAGTAGATTTACAATAGAAAGTAATATAGAAATGCTTGGTAACTATAACATGGATAGAAAAACAGATTGCTTATCTGCTATAGCTGGTATGAGAGGAAGTTTAATAGATACCTACGGGAATGGTCCTAAATTATTAAGAGATAACTTTACAATTTCTATACTTAATAGGAGAGGTAAAGACAACAATGTATTAATAGCTTATAAAAAAAATATAACTGGTTTTACATTGGAAGAAGATTACTCAGAAATAATTAATGTTATAAAGCCTTATGCAACTTATACAGAAAATGAAATTGAAAAAACTATATATATAGATGAAATAGGGATAAAATCCCCTAGATATGTAGAGGGAGATATTATTAAAAGCCAATGGTTAAATTTTACAGATAAATTTGATAACGATGAAACTCCAACAAAAGAAAAATTAAAAAATCTAGCTGAAAAATATTTTAATGATAACAGTTGTGACATTCCTAAAATGACTTATAAAATAGAATTTCAACCTCTTAGTCAGACGGAAGAATATAAGTCAGATGGACTAGCTAAATTAGAGCATATAGGGATGGATGACAGTATATATATTTTTAATAGTATGTATGGTATAAGAGGCCAAGCTAAAGTTATAAAAACAACTTATAACGTATTAGCAGAAAAATATATATCTATAGAATTAGGTGATCCAAAGACAACATTAGGAAGTATTATAAATAAATCTAATGATGATGCTGTGACAAAAGATGAAGTAAAAGAGATTATAAAAAATAATAAAAAAGATTATCCTAATACATTGCCAGCAATACCAATTATAACTATAGATAGAGCTGGATTTAAGACAGTTTCTCTTAGTTGGGAGTATGACAATAAGCCTTATTATTCTTATGAGGTATATGCAAGCCAAGAGCAAGGATTTACACCTAATGCTTTCGACTTAATTTTTAAAGGTCAAGCAAGTGCATTTTTACATGAGGTTGAGTGCGCACAAACTTGGTACTACAAAGTAAGGGCTGTAAATACTTATGGAAATGCTACAGATTTTTCAAAAGAAGTTTCTGCGACGACTACAAAAATAAGCGATGCTGCGGAATATTTCCAAGAAGCTGCAATAGAAAGTGCACTTATAGGTTCTTTAAATGCAGATGTAATTAATGCAGGTAAACTTAAAGGAACTTATATAGATGCTAGAAATATAAATGTAATTGATGGAAATGGAAATACAACATTTTCTATTAATAGCGCCGGTGAAGTTTCTTTAGTCGAAGGAGATATATCTATAGATAAAAACGGAATACAAGTTTACCACAAAAGCCAAGATGATTCTCCAGTTGGTACAACAGTTGTAGATGAAGAAGGATTTAGAATCCTTGATAAAGATGGTAATGAATTGGCTGATATAGGAGCACAGGGCGCACATTTTGCTAATTTGACAGTGGACGGCAAACTAAATCATTATCCGAGTGCGCAAATAATAGATAGACAACAGGGGTGGTCAAAAGATTATTATGTGGCAAAAATCGCTACAGGAGATGGTTCAGGTAGAGATGCGTTAAACAAGGCAGATAGTCTTCAGACTGTATTAAGAACCTTAAAATCAGATGGTTGTATGTTTTTTAATGCAATATATATTAACTTAGAAGCAGGTGTAAGAGTTAGAGAGAAAATCGTATTGCAAGATTTTTATGGAACTTTATTGCAGATAAATTTAGGAAAAGATGCACTTCTACAAGTAAAGGAAGGAAGTGTTATAGAGGATACTAGATGTAGAATTTATATAACTTCTTCAGAATACAATGGAGAAGGCACACTTGATTCTTATAATGAATCTGGTAAATTAAATACATTAGGATGTGTAGAAATTAAAGATGTAGCAGGCTTTAAACTTAGCCATAATAGTCATGTTAGATTTGATGGACTTCGTATAAGAGGAAATTCGCTTGATTCTGTAGGTTTTAGATGTGCAGATAGTAATCTATTAGAGGTTACAAACTGCGATGTAAGTAATATGGATAAAATAGCTGACGGATATAATTCTTCAAAAATACTTCTAGCTAATTGTCAAGGTAATGTAAACAAACTTGCTACGCTTGCGAGTGGAAGTATTTTTAGTTCATCGCCTCAAGTGCCTTCTTATACAGAGACAGAACCATGTGAAGTGTATGGCTCATCCGCTGTTATCAACTCTTTTGCAACATATGTCAAAAAAGATTCACAATTCCAAGATACTTTTAGCAAAGACGATAATACAAATACTTTGGAAATATTTGGAGTTAGTCAACAATACACAGTCTACGAAGGTAACGGAATAAACGAAGAAACAAGTATGCTGAATCTTGTAGGACAAGGAAAATTTAAGGAAGACTATAAATTTATGCATGGGTATGCAATATTTATAAGTGATACAGATGATTCAATAGGGGATTATCTAAAGACTTTGGGAAGTTATAATATGTACTTACGAATGACAAGAGCTGATAATAATACTACTTCTCCAATACCGAGAGTTAGATTCCAACTTGGAAACGGTGAATATACAGCATACTCTAAGTTAGACCCACTAACAAGCCCACTAACTGGAGATGGTTCAGGAGCGCAAATTATAGATTATAATGCTACGGAAGATAGAAAATTACCGAAAGACCTTGCGGATAAAATAGCAACTTATGGAGTGTATTCTGTAGAATTTTTGTCAGATGAGGTAGACAATTATCTGATAGTAGATAATATAAAATTGGTAGTTGTAGGAACGGCTAAAGGAGAAGAAAGCGGAGATATTGGAACAGATGTAAAGGCAATAGGGAAAATATTAGCCAATGCCCTTAATGTAAGAAAAACTCCAGGAACAGACGGAGAATATGCTGGATTGCTTGTAAATGGAGATACAGTAGAGATAGTAGGAGTGGATAGCACAACTGGTTGGTATAAAATAAAATTTGAAGGTGGATACGCTTATATAACAAATAAAAGTGAATATGTAGAAATAATCTCAGGAGACCCTAACGGAACTACAACAATACAAAAAGTAGAAGTCTTGGCCGATAACTTAAACGTAAGAAGTGGACCAGGAACAGAAAATAGTTCTATAGGCATAGTGCAAAAAGGATTTGTTGCCGACATATTAGAAACAGATAGTACTACAGGTTGGTACAAAATAAGCTACAACGGTGAATATGGTTGGGTGACTAATAACACAACTTATGTAAAAGTAACTACTGGAACGGCTACAGTAAGTCCAGAACTTTACGATGGAGCAAAAGTTGCAGGATTTGCAGAAACTTATTATAATGCAAGAAATAATTATACTTCTGCTAAAAGTTGGGATAACGGGTTCACTTACGGAGATTCTACACCATGTAACACTAGTGCAAGTGGTACTATGGGAGCTACAAATAGTATATGGGAGAAATCTAGCCAGGGAAACTATTGGAAAATGATAGATGAATCCACTTTAATATTGTTATGTTTAATGGGGTATGACTATGATGCATCTCCATATGCAAGCCTTGTACAGTACAATAATTACAGAACAAATATTTTAGCAAAGAATAGTTCTTATACAGGAGCAATAGTCCCATTAATTGGTTCAAATCTTGCGAGAACTTGTGCAGAAATAGCACAATACTTTTACAATAAGGGACAAAGTTTTACAGTTAAATCTGACTACTCTAACTTACAAAAAGGGGACTTATTATTTTATGCTAGAAAAACAAGTAGTGGAGCATATATCTACCCTACAAGATGGAAATACATTAGTACAGGAGCAATTTGTATAGGCCAAGATAGTAGTGGAAATGCACAAATAATTACGGCTATGAGTAATCCTGGAGAGAAACACTCAGATGGCTGGTATGTAGGACTAAAAAAAGACCTTGTTAAAAACCAACAACCTAGTACTATTGTATTGGCAGTAAGACCAAGTACTAAGGTTACAAGTAGCGGAGGAAGTTCTTCTGGAGGAACAGCTGGAGGTGGAACAGTTTCCAACCTTCGCCAAGTAATATGTGATACTGCGATGAAAATAGTAAACATGGGGACTGCTCATACTGCGTGGTACTCCCAGTATTGGAGAACAATAAGTCTTAACAGTATGGTAACCATAAAAGGTAAAGTAGAGACAGTAGGAGGAACTACTTATTATCAACCTAGCTGGGTTCAAACAGGGGTAACCTATGGATTCGACTGCAGTTCTCTGGTAGGTTGTTGTTATGAAAAAGCAGGAATGAGCTATATGAAAGGATTAACTTGTTCTATGGGAACATTGCAATCTACTGCAAAAGCACATGGAGCAACATTTTGGAGATATGCAGACAGTGGGTTCACAAGAGCTAAAGCAGGAGATATAATCATGTTTGCAAATAACGGATACACCGTAACAACATCTAATATGGCAACAGTTAAAACTCACCATACTGCCATTTATATGGGTAATGGGTATATTGCAGAGGCAAGCGGTTATAAGAAAGGAATAATATATAGCAAATATAACTTAAATAAACAAGCCTTCTTCATTAGATTGCCAGAATTAGACAAGGCAGATAGTACAAGTTCTAGCGGAGGAACAACTGTGAAAGAAGAATACAAAAATTGTTTTAATGAGCGAGGTACAATAGACGGAAAATCTTATATTTACAGATTACACGACGCTAGATGTACTTGTTATGCTGCAGCAGAAAGTAACACAATAGGCGCAAGCGGTCTCGGAACACATATGGGAAAAACAGTAGCAAGTCTTAATATTCCATACGGTACAAAAATTTATATTCCAGGTCTAAAAGGGCAAGTATGGACTAATGCCAATGGAACAAAAGTAACTCTAGATGGAGTTTTTACCGTTACAGATACGGGAGTCGGAATGTTTGATTTTGATATTGTAGCTGGTAGTACAGCAAGTGCATGTACAAGTAACTATAAGAATCCTGGTAGATACGAGGTATATGTTTTAGAATGGGGGACAAGTACTAAGAGTACATGGAGTTATACTGATTCTTATGCATGGGCATATAAAGCAGGAACACTCACAAAATATAAAGCAGCATTTAAAAATTATATTAGCAACGGCGGCGTACTTATAAATTTGCTTAAATTCTATAATGATGATGCAAATATAAGAAGTAGTACATATTGGAGCATATTAAACAGTTAAGAGGAGGTGCAACATGAGAGACTATGACATAGAAAGTGATCTAAAACAAGAAAAATTTCAAAGCATAAAATTAGTACAGGGAGACAGGGGTAATAAAATTAAAATAAATGTGTATGAAGATGGGCAACCAGTAAATCTAACTGGTTGCTCTATTATTGCTAAATACAAACGAAATGATGGGGAGACAGTAGACGGAACTGTAGAAAATATAAGCGGTAATTCATTTGATGCTGTAATGGATAGTGATATAACTAAGACACCTGGTACACTTAAAATGCTATTTACCATAGAAAAAGATGACGTTAAAGTTAGTACTTTCCTATTGCTAGCAGATGTGCGTGAAGGTATAGGAGAAAATACAGGAAGTTCAGGCGGAAGTACAGGAGGTGGAAGTGGAGAAGTGACAATAGATTTATCAAATTATTACAAAAAAATTGAAACTTATTCAAAGAATCAGATAGATGCACGATTTAAAGATATTGAGAATAAAATGGATGAAATAAGTAACCCGTTCAACATAAATTCATTTACAGTTTCTCCTTCTACAGCTCAAAAAGGTAGTACTATTAATGTTACTGTTAAATGGTCTTACAATAAAGATATCAATAGTCAAACGCTCAACAATGCCACACTAGATGCAACATTAAGAGAAAAAACTTTTTCTAGTGTAAATGCGGATGTAACTTATACATTAAATGCAACATCTACTAATAATATATCTAAAGCCAAGAGCGGAACTGTTAAGTTCTATAATGGAATATATTACGGGAAATCATCTTCTACAACATATGATTCTACATTAATAAATAGCTTAATTAAAGTATTATCTGATTCTAAAGCTAGAACTATAACAGTCAATGTAGGAACTGGAGAATATATATATTATTGTTTACCAAGTCGATTAGGAACTCCAAATTTTAATGTCGGAGGCTTTGATGGTGGATTTGATAAAGTTAAGACTGTAAGTTTTACAAACTCTGATGGATATACAGAAAATTACGATATATATAAATCTAATAATGCAAATTTAGGAAATACTACAATAGTTATAAAATAATAAAAATATTGGAGGAAAAAAGATGAGCGTAGAGGTTATAGATAAATTAAAACAGAAAAATAATGGCACTTTTAAGATAATTGATTTAGATGATGTCGATTATGATGGGACAGGGAAAAGTGCAAAAGAGGCGCTAGATGAAAAAGCAACTACTGCAATAGATGACAATTCTACTACAGCGACAGATAAAACATTGAGCGTTAAAAAAATACTTGCGTTAGTTGAACAATGCGTACAAAAAGAGGAAGGTAAAAAATTAAGTAGCAACGATTACACTACTGCTGAGAAAGAAAAGTTATCAGTATTAGAAAATTATGATGACAGTGAAATAAAAGCTAGTATTAATACAAAAGCTAATAAAACAACTGCTGAAAATCTACAAACACAAATAAATAATCTTGTACTTGGGGCAGTTGGAGATGGAAATAATGCAGAAGTTGTTCAAGCTAGAGATATATACCCTATTTTAAACGATAGACTAGTTGATATACAAAATAATGTGATGACACTTTCAAATAATTTATTTGATATAAACTCATGCTTGGAAAATACTTCCTTAGTAACTTGGGGAACTCCAGTCATCAATGTTAATGATACATATACTAAAGCTGGAAGTATAACGAGTGGTATATTTAATGTTAAGGAAGGTGAAACATATTTTTATTTAAACAAAAATAGTAATGGTGAAATAGTGAAAGCTACGTTACCAATCGCAAACAAATATGATTCAAAAGGCAACTTCTTAGGAACTTTTAATTTTCCTAATACTGGATATACTGTTGAACAAGGTGTATCTTATTTAAGGTTTACTGGTAATAGTTTTAATGAATATAGTCAATTCAAAGTATCTACATCGGATTTAACAATTTTTGAACCTTATGGGTATTCAACTAAAGTGGTTACATTTGAAAACTTAAATAAAGAAAAACAAAAAATTATTGATAATATACAAATTGAAATAAAAGAAATTAATAGAAGAATAACAAATTTAGAAAAACATAATGGATTTACTTTCAAATCCTTTGATAAAACATATTTTGCGTTTGTGTTTGATGATGCTTATTCTAATATCGTCACACAATATCCTTGGTTCAAAAGTAAGGGCATTATACTATCCACAGCTGTTATTATTGAAAATTTAGAGAACGCAACAATAAAAAATACCGTTGATACTATTGTAGCTGATGGTGGTGAAGTATTGTCGCATTATAATATAGATTTAACATCTAATACAAGTGATAGTGTTTGGAAAACGAATACTATTGGTGTAAAACGAAAGTTAAATAGTTACGGATATGATGTAAGAGGTATTATCAGAGCAAATTCATCTGAGATTGGTTCAGATTTAGGTGAAATGTATTGCAGATTATATTTTGATTATTCAGATGGTCTAGGAAAATCACCGCAATATAAATTAACACGTAAATTTATTAGAGATTTTACAACTGTAGATGAGTTTAAGTCTTATGTAGACACTTGCTGTTTAACTCCAGGGTTTTATCCAATTTGTTTGCATGGCACTGAATCTCTTTGTACAGAAAGTTATATAAGTCAAATACTAGACTATATTATTTCAAAAGGTAATAATGTATGTGAGTGTACTACTTACTCAAATGTTATGGATGTATTTGGAACAACTCAATTAGAGAAAAGATTAACTACATTA